>Ga0058701_10002228_pt1 | contig 14516 bp, 7 predicted proteins | sample AgamicOrMae_FD_97039 | JGI IMG/M metagenome (GOLD analysis project Ga0058701, IMG submission 97039) | Agave microbial communities from Guanajuato, Mexico - Or.Ma.e | ecosystem: Host-associated > Plants > Phyllosphere > Phylloplane/Leaf | place: Guanajuato, Mexico | collected 2012-06-04 | reverse complement strand
CAAAAACTAAAGCAGTGTCACCAACCCTTCCCTGTCTAAGCACACGTCATCAAAGTAATAGCTCAAGCCGACGATCTTCTTTTCTCTCTCTCTCTCCCCCATCTCATTTCAGAAGAGATTCACTTTTTTCTTTTTAAGTTCGGCAGAGCCTGAAAAAAAGGCGAGTTGACAAACAGTCGTACCAATATTGACAAGTGGATAGCTCCGGACCCACCATTTTTATTTCAAAGATGTCGTTCAAATTGTGCCATGGCTTTCTAGCGTATAAACTCATTTGACTTGCAAAAATAGACCGAAACTCACAAACAGTAAGTCTGGAATTGTCTACATAAGAGAGAGAGAGAGAGAGAGGGGTTGTCCACAAATTACGTAATGTCTTGGAGAGAAGAGAGCTCTCTGATTTTTTTTAAGATTGAAGTTACTTTCCACCTCTTACGTTCTATCCTGATACAACCTTTCAATACGTTTTAAGTAACCCTAACCGTTCATTCACAGAAATGTTTTCTGACGCCAATAAAATGTTTACTTGATGTAGCGCCAAGCATATTTTTTCTTAACGCAAGATTTTTTTGGGCGGCACCCACAAACGCCAAATTTCAAAACCACCAACGCCGTACCTGCCAGTATCCGTAAGCGCCAATAATCATACCCACCAAAGTGGAAGATTAGGTTAGGTTGGTAGCGGCGTTGGCGGATTTGAAATTTGGCGGTTTTAAACATTAGTGGTAGCGGCATCGGCGGATTTGAAATTTGGCGTTTATAATAGCTACCCAATTTTTGTTTCTTCGCACAATATTTTTTGTATGGCAGAAAGAAAAAAATTCTTGTCGTAAATTCTTGCGGCTTGAAAAAAAATGTTAAGTCACAATATCAAGAAAACATTTCCCAGGCATTAGAAATCATTTCCATGTGAGTATAAAAAACCGCATAGGTTAGGTTAGCTTAGGCTCGTTGTGGCTTCGCTACCGCTTTACGTGACTATCGCTATGCACTGTAATTTTTTAAGGTAGCATTTTCAACCTCTCAGTTTAAATTTGGTGCTCGCTCCGTCGTAAAGCCGAGCGGAGAGATAGCGGAACGAGGCAAAAGGCATCCAACCTATATCATAAGCAAGCCTCTTGCCGTAAACCAAGTTTTGGTACAGTGCCTTGTGCCTCGCTCCGCTTGGCTGTTGCCAAGCCTAATGCCGCTTACTTCTCGGCGCCCCTGAGCGGGCGCCGAGAAGTTAGCGGCATCAGGCTTGGCGATCGTTTAGTTGGGTAACCGTAGGTTAAGTTAGGTTAGGTTACGTGGCTTGTGCCTCGCTCCGCTCGGCTTGACGACGGAGGGTGGCACCAAATTTTAAGTAAAAGGTTGAAAATGCTACCCTAAAAAATTACAGTGTGCCCGCGCATACTTCTCAACAACAGCCACTGCCGACGTTATACCATTGCAACAATGAGCAAAGGATAACACACTCATCTTTTCCTTAAGCGCGCTTCTTGAGCGCCGCAAGTCGCTTAAGCCAGCTAATCGTCGGCTTAGAAAACACGTGACAAAATTAGCGATGAGCGTTTGTGAGTGTCTCGTCTCATCCCGACCGCGTCTATCCATCCGCCTGAGCGCGCGCTTAGCTGCGCTACTGGTATTGTTATTGTTTTGCGAGCAAAAAGTGGAAGGCTCCTGTCACAAGTGGATGTATCGCCCCCTTCAGAGAGTTGTTTTTCATCTTAACTGCCGACATACGCGCATTGTGAATTGCCATTCGGCACACGGCCGTAAAAATCGCAAGGCTAACTGCATTTGAAAAAGAGCGATCAGCGGTGAAATCAAAAGAATGGCTTGACAACCTCATCTTGAGTGGGATGACCGCTACTGCCCTCAGGGGTTAAGTTTAATACCTCATTACAAGTTCCATTTAGTACTAGCACATACTGCGTGGTCTGCTCAATGGCGGAGGAGACGAGGTTTAGCGGCGCGCCGCCCGACGCCCCGTCAAGTGGCACAGTACTCGAAGTATGAAAAATTGAATCTTGTGTTCCTTTCGTCGGCAAAAGAGAGAAGCGATCACCAAAATCTTAACCTAACCAACCTTAATTGAATTTAGCCTAACCAAATTTAAACAAACCAAAGCTTACCGTACGAAAGTTAACCGAAGCAAATTTTACCTAACCTAAGTTTACCTTACAAAAGTTAACTAACCTGTGTTAAGTTAATCTAAGTACTAAGTAACTAACTGATCTAAGTTAACCTAAGCTTAGTTAACCTAACCTAAGTTAACCTAACCTAAGTTAAGTTAACCTTAGTGAATGGTTGCCAAGCCTGATATTGCGTCCTCTTTTTGGTTGAACTGCCGATTTCGTGAGATTTAAATCTACTCTAAGTTAAAGTAAGTTATTCAACCAATTGTAAAAAAAAATGCGAAGCCAAAACCTTACCGCTTGCGACTTTCACCCCGAAACTGAGGGTTTCCAAAATAAAAAAAATCATAAAAGAAAAGAGAATAAAAAACAACGGGAAGGGTAGGTTTAATCATAAGCATTTTTGAGCGAAAATGTTCTCGCACGCTATTTTGAGAAAATTGTTGAAATAAACTGTCCCAAGCGGTTCCGTAAAACTGTAAAGGTCAGTTCTATTCGCACGCCTATGTTGATACAAGGGAGACTTGAACACACGGAAACCAACCTAATGCATTTTAAATGGGAGCTGACTTGAACGCACGTAATTCTACCTAATACATTTTCCATGGGGCAGCGTGTGATTAGTCTTTTCGAACTGTAAAATTAGGAGCCGATTTGAGAAAGGCTTTACAAACCCCTGGGAGCAGGATACCAAGGGTGTTTTCAATCCTAACAGCTCCCTAGCACATATCTCATGAATTCTCATACAGTGAAATCACGGTTATATGTCGAAGTCGGGACTCAAAAATTTGGACGTAAAACTGAGAGGAACGTACAAGTGAAAATAATCTCCCGTATAACGCCCTGTAAGTATTCTGGATGAGACTAGACCCATTGGACGCACAAACGAATGGGACTTACTACTGAGAGACGTATAACTGAGACTCCACTGTATCTCAAAAATTCTCATATTAATTTCATATCTCAAAAACATGAACTGGTTTCGGAGGGTAGCTGTCATAAGCGCCAAAAACCAAAAGCGCCAACGCCGCAAACGCCAGTCCGTAACCGCCAAACGAGAAAAGTCGCAAACGCCAAAGGTCTTAACCGCAATACTGACCTTACCTAACCTAACTTAACCTAACCTATACGAACTTTGGCGTTTGCGATTTTTCTCGTTTGGCGGTTACGGACTGGCGCTTGCGGCGTTGGCGCTTGTGGTTTTTGGCGCTATCGAATGCCCCCCGTTTCGGAAATCTTGAAATCAAAATCCTCACTTTTTAGTTGTTTCTGTTGTGGGCCCGAATAACGAAGAAGTGAGTACTTGGGCGCCATACTATGCTGCGTCAGACCTACGCTTTTCTCTCTCGGATCTATCAGGGTTTTTTTTTCTTCTTTTTTTTTGCAGCGCGTTTTTTTTGCCGCTCAAGAGTGCACTATTATATGGGAGATGGAGGTCGGCTCGGCGAACGTCACCAACAACATGATCACCCAGACACGCATAGCCTTGACGTGACTTTTGCTTTTTCTCCTTCTATAAATCCGACTGTGGTATCAAATTGTTATAGTGTCAAGGGAAAAAAAACGATGGAGCTCCGTTAGTTTCTTTTTAGGACGCAATTAATAACTTTGTAAGAACAGCTCGGGATGAAAAAACACCAACTTTTTATTTTGCTTCGTTGATGACCTTGCGGGCTGTTTTGTCGTTGGAGCTTTTTCCGCTCAACTTCGGTTAGGAACAATGATGAGATTCGAGCGGGTTACCTGCAAAACATGCGCCAGTAACGAATTACTTCAAATCGTGCGAAATTGACAACTCAAGGTAATCTTTAAGAGTTCAATGTAGAAGCAGAAATTGCCTGTTATATTTCTTTATCGGACGTTTTTTGTTAGCTCTCGTGCTTTTGCTTGAGATGTGCTCAGGCTGATCGGTCCATGATTGGTTGGAAAACGTGCCAGGTATTACACTGATTAGGTCTTGGAGGATTACATTCTGAAACACGGATGAGTAATGTTTCAAAAACTTGACTGATCAGGTCTTTATGCAAGGGTTAAATATGTAAGGGGGAAGGCATGTTAAGGGAGTTAGAGTTTCTGTGATATCGGTATCAAATTGCGTGACCTGATATCAAATTGCGTGACACGGAGGGGATGATCGGAACATCTGTTCTCGGATGTGATACATTCAAGGGGTTTTACCTGGGTTTAAGATATCAAAGTTCCACGTACTGTACGTCTTAAATCAGGGGAAAAAATCGTTTACAAGACGCAAACGTAATTTTAATGTTGCGAGAGAATAGGGCAGGATTGCAGTAATTCTCAGGTGTAAAACGGCATTACGCTTCGGGTGACTCAAGGGCACTTGATAAATCAGGCTTGGCAGCTTTGTTAATGCATTTAGGCTAATAACTCTGTTTAGAAAAATATCCTCAATTTGCATCACAGTGAAATCAAATTATCGGCATATGAAAGCTTTTCCAGTCATTTTGACTGTCTCTAGAATTGCCCACGTGTCATTGGTATGACCTACTCAGCTTTTCTTTAAGTTTCTCGAAGTTTTTTGTTAACGCCTCGACGCGTGGCTTCTTTTAATAGATTCGTTAATTAAATCGATATCACGATTTATGACTTTGCCTCGTAATCCGATGGCTTTGCTAAAAACTGGTATCAAGAATGTCAATGGGAGAGCTTTTCTGTGTTCATAAATTTCAGTCGTTTGTCGAAATTCGTAGGATCCCTATAATTAATAATATGAACTTTTTTATTCCGACTTTCAGAATATTTTCCATGTTAAAGCCTAAATGTAAAAGTAAATTGTACAGTATTTAAAGTAAATATTTTTAATTTAAAGAATCCTATTAGATAAATTAGCTTTTCTTCCAAATTGAAGCTAGATATTGTTAACAAGTTTTACATCTAAAACAAGACTAATTATCTGTAGTTTTGTAAAAATTTCGGCATGATATCGGCTCTGCTGGTCAAAATTTATGCCCGAACAACGGCAAACCAATATTTTTTGAGAGTCTCTATTAACCCGACTGCTCCATTTAAAATGTATTAGGTTGGGTTCCGAGCGTTCAAGTCACCTCCTATTTGAAAGGCATTAGGCCATTAGGTTGGTTACGTGTGCTCTAGTCTCCATCAATGCACGTCGGGTCAATAGCAACACTCTATTTTTTTAATTTGTTTTAATGGGTTTGCGCATGCGATTTATGAGAGAATTTCGCCTGACAAATGAACGAAACTGATATCAGTTGCGCCTTTACCGAATCCTTGGCTGTGGCTGAAAAAATAAATGGTTTGAGAACTCTCGGCATTTTGAGAGCGCCCATCGCATTAGTTGGACAAGTCCCAAGCACACTTTTTCATTGCTACCTCTTCCTCTTATGAACGAGTTTTACTATGTAAAATTCCAGGCAGTTTTTTTCGGATTAGGAAAAAAAGACAGTTTTTTGTTCGTCTCGAGATGAGGAGTGCTTTCTGTTAGCCCGTGGCTGCTAGTGAGACTGTTTGTCGGCTTGTGAGCTGAGCCCAGAGCCCAGCCGAGCTGCCGAGGCGGGAGCGAGCGCGGTGTTTGTGGGTAGCGGCCGCACAGCGGCGCCACTGTCGCCCCGCGCCGCCACTCGTCTCCGAGCCGCGTCGCTCGAGAGTTGTTTTTTTTTTCCTCTCGACAAGAATTCCATTTTTTGCCTCTACTCCGCCTGGCCCAAATGACGGTCGACCCATTCCTCAGTTTTTCTGCCGTCCTCGGTTTTGTGTTCCTATCAAAGTTGGTCTTTTTTTCCCATTGATTTCTCTGGAAATATGCATTAAAAATATTACGGAGCAAAAAACAAGCAGTCCGACTGTACTCATGATTCAGCTCTTCGTATCTTTTTTGGAGGTGTAACACATCGATACTCCATCCAGTACCTAACCTCCCGAAAGCCAATCACGTATTGCCTAACCTATCGTTAATGAACCTACGGTACCGGTACGCTTGCTTAACCATACACTTTACTTGCCGGAACCTATCTTTACCTTGCCCATCCTTGCCTAGTCTCATGAGCTTGTCTGAACGTACCTAGTCTAACTGAGATCGCGACTAGCTCACTACCTTACCTTTTACCAAGCCTATAAGTCAAGAAGACTAATCCCATTGGTTGCACCCCGAGGATCAACTGCCTATACTGTTACCTCACCGTAATGTCAGCGCTAACATGCATAAAACCTTGCCGCGTTATAGTACATTGCCTATGGAGTGCACCAAATATGTCATCGACTTGGAGGTATTTTACTCTTCCTGTTTTTAATCAATACAAAATTTTGAAATTTCCATTTTTAAAAATGATTTGTTTAAAGCTACTAAAAGTTTTCGAAAATTTAAAATTTCTTTAAAATTTTGTAATAATACCTACTGAATTTTCTTTTTTTTTAAGTTCTTTTTTTCTCTCCTTATTTCGTAGGATTTCTACCTGAATTTATTTAAGTCCGACTTCTAAAACGTACCTAAATTATTGCGCTATTGGAGAGATAATCATCTTCGGGGCGTATAAGTCGAGTTTCGTCAGCAGTTTTTTGTAGCAGAGGTGACAGCTGACAGCAGCGGTCAGAACCAAGCTGTTAGTGAGAACGAGTTGATCCAAACGAGTACCTATAAGTTATGGGTATCTGGATAGTGTACAAACAGATTTAAACGCGCTTTTACACCACCTCAATATGTGGTATTTCAAATTAAAAAATGCCTAGTGAACAGAAAAAAATCGCGCGATTTTGGGTACCGCAGGTTTGTTTGATTAGCAGAGTAGATTTGTTTTGATTAACCGTGATTGGGTAATAACTGGGTCAGATGACGGATGCCTTTTCCCCCTCTTTCTCTTCCTCGAATGAATACACGTAAGTAAAGAAGGATGGAAGTAAGCCGCGGCGGTACCGCTGACGGGGCCTTTTTCTAAGGCTCTTTTGTCTAGGAGGTGTGAGATGCGTCACTCGGGGGTGATTAGGGGCTGCTTGGTACAAAGCCACGCATCCGTGGGACCTACTTTAGTAGTGACGCCATCCAGTTGTTCCTGCTAACGGACGCACAAAAAATAAACTTTCCCGTCGAAAAAAAAATTGAAATTTCGTCGAGTAAAAACGCCACTCTCCAGCTTTGAAAGGGATCCAGGAAGTTCTCCGACACGGAATCAGGCCTACTCCGACGAAAACGCATCTCAGCCTAATCTTAGGTACTCTGTAAATTTCAAGATTGTAGTTTCTAAATTTGTTTTCCACCCTTTACGGCAAACTGAGCAGTTGCGAAGCGAGGCACAAAGACTGCTCTAACACAGCGGAGGAGACAATAACAAAAATATTTTGTTACAACCCCAAAATGTTTAGTTCGATTAACAAAACGTTTGGTCGCTGCAGCAAAATTTTGGTTGCAACAACAAAAATTTTATTTGTTGTCCCTAATTTTGTTGCCGTAACAATACCGTTTTTTTTTCGTGTAACATATAGCGATGTGAGTGACTGCTGAGCTGATTAACAGCGGGATGAAGTACAACCCACTTCAAAAAGTTAACCAAACGTGGCCTGATTTTATCCTTGGCTAAATCAACTGGACCTAATGAAACTTGCTCTTCGTGACATTAACGGGAATAAAAAGCTGTACCTCGCGAAATATTTTCCGTTAACTACACTGTACTACCAGTCTCAAAAGTATTGATCGCTTCAATATTTTCAAACCACCGTAACTATGAAACAGAGGGAGATATGCCAGAAAATAACGAAATAAAATTACCAGATCTTTAAGAGATCTGGCAATTTGGTTTTAGTTTTTGTCGTATCTCTTTCCGTTCTAATGTTTGGAAGTTCTGAAACGGAGCGATCAATACTTTGAGACTGCTAGAACAACAATTTTTGGCGCGAGCGTAGCGAAGCTGCCTCTTGCATTCATGCTAGCCTTTTTTTCTTTTTTTTTCCTTTTTTTTTTGCGGTAGTGAATCTTTTGGTGGTCATGGTTTTACTCGCGGCGGCGGCCTTTTGGGCATAGTTGCCCAAGACCACACCATAAATTTCATCAAACCATTTGAAACTTAGGGGGGCATTCGATAGCGCCAAAAACCATGAGCGCCAACGCCGCAAGCGCCAGTCCGTAACCGCCAAACGAGAAAAGTCGCAAACGCCAAAGTTCGTATAGGTTAGGTTAAGTTAGGTTAGGCTAAGTTAGGTAAGGTTAGTATTGCGGTTAAGACATTTGGCGTTTGCGACTTTTCTCGTTTGGTGGTTACGGATTGGCGCTTGTGGTTTTTGGCGCTTGTGACAGCTACCCAACACTTAAACCCCAACAGAATCTCAACAGTATGGAATATCGCTTCTCAAGTTGCTTAGCAACGTTTTCTTATTTTTGTATTTACATAATCTAAATTTTGTTAATGATAAAGCAGCATTTTTTGTTCATAATCACAACGCCGGCGAACTTGTGTAACAAACAGCATCCCAAGGATCATAGGCATTAAGCGTCCTTTTGAGACAAACGTGATCTTCGCCAAGGAGGCACCCTCTCCCGATTACCCCTCCCCCTCCCCCCACCCCTCCTCTGCGGAGTACAAAGGAGCTTGCCCGCAGGAGGGTGCACCAAAGCATCTCGAGATTATTTTATTATCTTGTTGTGGTTGATCGTGTGCGTGTATTTATTGATTGCCGTGACTGCGCTCACGTGAACGACGTGAGCGCAAGGGGTTTGCGGATTAAAAGCTAATATTTTAGCGTGATGTCAGCAGATTCCGCGGCCGGGATAAACTAGCTGGAAAAAAGGGATATCTACACCTTCTTTTAAACGCTAATTTGTTATTTTTTAATGTTCCTTTTTCTATAGGTATGCTGAGTCATATATTAAAATTATCCGTGATATTTTAGCCGTGAAAATTTCGATATGCTTGGAACTTTGAAGATATCTGTCTTAATACATATCTTGTAGAATTACTGGCAAAATGAATCAATTGATGTGCCGTTTTTGATTGCTCTGGTCTCGTAAAAATCGGATACTCCAAGATCCTTTTTCTAGTATTCTTTTTAATATAGGCGCATCTTATTCCCATAGTAGAACCATGTCGCCAATGACCAAAAGCTATTTCTACTCTCTTAAAGACTTCAAGTGAAATTCACTAGTCAAAACCAAAAACTCACCCACTCGAAGCTTCGGCATGGTAAGTTTTTGGTTTAAACGAGTGAATTTCACTCGAGTTTTTTTTTAAGAGAGATGGCATTTTAGTGGCTAGGTTAAGTCCCTCCCATATCGATGACAATCACTCGTCTACGATAACGGGCACTGTGTTACCGAGGAAATAGAAACAGCTCTGAATGTCCGCTTTTTATTTTTGAAGCCTTCAAATATTTTGGCTTCTTGAAGACATGACTAGATTTGCAAAAAAAAAATACTAAAAAAATCTTGGCCAAGTTCTGCCGTTTAGAGCAATCAAAAATAGACCCGCCCTTTTTACGCCGGACTTGGTGACGTACGTACTTAAGGTTAGGCTACGGAAGGTAAGGTTAAGTGAGTTTACCTTCGCTTAACTTTAGCAACTGTGGATTATATGAGTTGATGTTAGGTTGTAGTAGGCTAGTTTAGGTTAGGTTCCATATGCCACTGGAGTCCAGTTGAACTTCAGGTTGCCCCCAGAAGAACTTCCGTGTGGGTAGTATTGGACACATGAACCGTGCGATCGCCGACCTGGGTTACAGGAGCTGGTCACAAATCTGCACATGCATATCTTAGCAGCAGCTGTTGTTTTATTTTCGGAGTCGATTCGGAGTTCGGGAGCTAAAGAGCGATTAGTCAGAGCTCGGCTCGGGAAGACGGCAGATGACAAGGTCCGGAGCTCGCCTCGTCAATTGGTTTGCTGAAGTCGGATTATAACATGTCTATACTTGACGGACAGATTACAGCGTTGATGCCGGATTGGAGAGACCTCCAGTGAGGTTGATGTTGATGCGACATCGTTCATATGTCAGGTGGACTGATCATTGTGCTTGTGATACGCGCGGTTGGCAGGTGCTAAAAATCGCACTACAGTCCATCCGGAATGCAGAGTCACTGAAAATTTTGAAGGTTGAAAAGTAGCTGTTTTCCATCTTTCGTTGCCAAGTATAGCAACAACTTAACCTAAGTTATCCTATACCTTAACAGTGGCTTAATCTGATGCTGAGAAGTGGTTGGCATCAGGCTTGGTGACCACCGAACCCTGGATCGAGAATCCATAGCAAGTCAATGCATGGGTATCCATAGAAATCCAAGGATATCCAAATGGATATCCATAAAAGCATGGATAACTTAAGACGGATATAAATAAAAGCATGGATATCCATTTATGGATATTTATTGTTTACGGATATCCATTGCGGAATGTCCTTGCACGGATATCCGTGCTTGGAAATCAATGTGGGTATCCACGCTTGTATGGATAATTGAAGACTGACATTCAAAAATCATGGATATCCATATTGATATCCGTGGATTTTTGGAAATCCATGCATGGATTTGCTATGGATTCTCGAACCAGGGAAGGAGGAGCGCTTAACCTAACCGAATCGAAGTGAAGCCATAAATTGCACCTCATTTTTCGATTGCATAACATAATCAGAAGTCTTTAGTCAAACTAACTTAACCTAAACGTTTGCTGCCGTTTCTCTTCACCTAAATTATTTTGAACGGGTTTTGGGTGCGTTAAATTCTCCTTAGGCCTATATAGCGTGCTATCCTAAGCGTAGGGGTCATCCTTCAACGACGTTGACACACAGGGGGTCAGTCGCACTCGAAAGGAGGGTGACGGAGGGGGTGAGGTTGACAAGACTGCGTGCAAACAGGTCTGAAACGATGCAGCAGTGGCGGACGTCGTTTAAGGATGTGCCCTCAGTTCTCAAATGGGCTTTCTCAAGTAGATGGCCATATACCTCAATTTTTTTAGCCAAAAATGAAGTACACGCTTAATTATCTAAATAGCAAAGATTTTGAGGATTATTAAGGGTACGAAGCGAAAATCAAATCATTTTTTTAAGATAACACAAAACAAAAAAAAATCGTGTTGTGTTTGTGTTTAAAACTGAAGTTGGTGTAGGCTGTATTTTGATTAACTTTTAATTAATAGCCGCGACAATGCAAAACTCTCGAGCTCTTTCTGTTGGCAAGGCTATTAATAGGTCTCTTGAAAACTAACGAAATTCACGACTTATACCCGTTTCAACCTCATACCCAACAGGTATAAGACGGCTAAAACCAGGGTATTTTTTAATGAGTAATGAGACTCAATTGATGGGATAATTCAAAGCAACAAAAGACTATCAATCAGTGCGCAGAGCAAAGCCGCTGGTTAATCTGTGGCCATAAGCCGCGTTCAAGTCATGTAGATTTTTTTTCTTTTCAGTGTATCGCTTTCTTGCTGTTCGTCTTCTGCTCTCCTGTGGAAGCTGCAATCATTCTTCTTGGCTTATTCTGTTTTTTTACGAGGTCCGTCGGAACCTCTCTGAGCTCCCGCGTCGCGCTCTTCATTTTAAATAAATGCGTTAATATCTCCCGCCAATATTGTCATCTTTTGCCTCCACCGACCTCTCCCCTAAACGGCACCGCAATTTGACCCAGAAAATTTGAAGAGTTGAATTTTCTACTCCTAATGAGTCGAAAAAATAGGTGGCGTCGATAAAGACGATATTATATCAGTACTCTTATTTTCCCCCTCATTCCCTCTTACGATAAGCCGAGTGTCGTTCTTTGTTTTCGATTAGAATTAACCCTTTACCGCCCAGCGATGCCGTTCGGAAACAGAAAGGATTATTTTAGAGGATCTTTTCATTTCGGTATTTTCACAGTTTAAAAAATATCGTCCCCCTGGAAACTTGAAACTTAACAATTTAGGCATTTTTCAAAGCATAAAATTTCGCATTTTGATAACAATCCTTCCAATTTCTCTTAAGCTAAATTTCACCCCAAATACTTTGGGCTGTATGGGTTAAGGCAAGAAAGGAGGCTTACAGACCTCCTTGACACAAGAAACACTTCTGGTTGCGTGCCGACCAAGTCAGCCCGTTTTTCCTGCCCGGAGACGCATTCTAGTTGGATTAATATTTTTAAAAGGATGAACTGCGTCAGTTTGATCGGTTGTCGATCGATCGAAGGTGACTGACCTATTAAGGGGCCGACCTTAAATGGTGTTAACCAAAGCTGATTTTCTTCCCGTTAATTTATGTCTATTCGGTGTTGATTTTAGCTTGATGTGAAGCGGGGTTAGAGGATCAAGTGTTCTCCCTCTAACGAGGTTACCAAAAGAGATGAGGATTTTTTAACCTCATTTTTTGGTCATTTTTCTCGTCTGCTTCGCTTGTTTATCAATCATGTTCCATGTGGATCTGTTAGGGACGTGCTCTACGCTGTAAATGTGAAATGGTCAAATTTGACTGAAGAATAGTAGCTGAAATTTCAATATTTCAATTAGTCAATTTGGAATATTTTTAGTCAAAGATGACTATTTAAGTAGTGAAAAAAGAACTCGTTGAATAGTTAGAGTATATAAAATGACTTATTTTAGACTCGGGGACCAAACTAACATTGGCACTAGAAAATATTAATGCCAAAAATTGTAGAAATGTTTTAACCGCTAATTCTAAGTCAAAAATTGTTACAATTTTACACTGGATTTAAAAATGACTAAATTAAATAGTCAAACAAAAATGACTAAATCAATTAGTCGAAAAATGACTATTTCAAATTTAGAGTGTACGTTACGCGAAATGGGCTTCTTTTTAACGCCCCCTCTTAACGCATATCCTTACATCTGATGTATGGGGCGTACACTTGAACCCCCAAAGAAAGTCGCGTAATGTAAAACCATAATGAAAATATGGATGAGTTATTCCCTACCCTCTACCGTGACTTTTCTCAGTGATATTTCATTTCGCAGAGCTCATCGGATCAGTTGATTTTGGTATTGGTGGTTTCTTGGTTGTTTTTAATTTAATATATATTTTTCTTTTTATTTTTGTTGCAGTTCAATTCCAAGTGCCCCTGGGTCCGGCCCCGGCGTCGTTCCCGCTGGCGGGGCGCGGGGTGCCCGTCGTGGGCCTCCCCCCGGCGGTGATGAGCCTCCCCCCGCCGCCGGTCCCGGTGCTCGCGGCGCCCCCCGCCGCAGAGCCCCCCAGAGTCCCTCCCCTCGTGCCACCCATCTCTGGGCCCGGCCCCACTCCCGCCTTCCCGCAACTAGCGTCCCCCACCAGCCCGGGACCAGGGCTTGATTGCGCGGTAAGTAAACACAATTGTCGCGAAATTATTCACACTGGTCAAACGAAGGTTTTATCTTATGGGTGTTGCTATTGGTCCGATATGCATTAATAAGGGGAGACTTGAACTCACGTAACGAACGTGATGCACTTTAAATGGAAGGTGACTTGAACGCACGGAACCCATCATAATACATTTTAAATAGGGCAGTCGGGTCAATAGACACTTCCTTATCTTATATATTTCCGGCAAATTTTTTTCTAAAGGACCGCCAATTTTCAGCATTCTACTCATCGACAACGCTAAAGAAAGGTTTAATTTTCCCTCTTCTAATCCACCTTTCGCCGCTAATCTGAGTGACTCGGTAGCGAGGCACAGGACACGTAACCTAACCCAATCTTTTATTCATTCATTATCATTTTATTCATTATTCTAAATAATGTTTACACATTCCGTTTTTTTAATTATTATTATTTATGAAATTACCGAAGAGCCCCACTTGCGGTTCGGGTCTCAAGTTTACAAACAAAGCAGGTAAAAAAGGAAAAGGAGCCTTGATTGGCTCGCAAAAAGCGTGCTTTTATTCGAAAATGTTGGTAAATACGAGTTGAACTCCTGTCTCAGCAAAACCTGCGCTCATAAATCAACAGATTAAAAATGAGTAACGATTTCGAGATAAAGCGAGCAAGCGTATGCGAGGCGAGGCTCATGCGCGGGAGCCAAAAAATGACTCCGTAATTATCGTTGGTGGCGGGCGACAAAGGCCGCCTTCGAACGCTCCTCGAATGAAGCCCGCTCTGGCCCAGCTTTGGGGGGCGCATCTCAAATTCGCTTGGCATTGCATCCGTCGGAATGCCGGACTACTTGGCACCGCGATGGAAAAAAAATGGCGGAAAAAAGCGCGGGAAGAGCTTGAGCTGTTCGGAAGCCCGACGCCATGCCGGCTTACTTCCCGCTTTTTTCAACTGGCGTGGTCTGCTTGCCCGCCTCGGCGTCTCTTGGATCTTTGCTTTGCTGGATGCGGCCACCTTGATTATCCTCGTGAAAATAAATACGAAATGTGATTTGTATTAAGGCATGTTAACCCCTTAATAAGAAGGAAAACGCTGTTTTGCGACAAATTTTGCTCCTCTGTTTTTTTTTACTATATACTAACGACCAATATCCATAATGTTTAGACTTTATTT
>Ga0058701_10002227_pt1 | contig 14521 bp, 4 predicted proteins | sample AgamicOrMae_FD_97039 | JGI IMG/M metagenome (GOLD analysis project Ga0058701, IMG submission 97039) | Agave microbial communities from Guanajuato, Mexico - Or.Ma.e | ecosystem: Host-associated > Plants > Phyllosphere > Phylloplane/Leaf | place: Guanajuato, Mexico | collected 2012-06-04 | reverse complement strand
TTGTGACATCTAGTTTTGTTTATTTATTTTTTAAGTTTGCTTTGGTAAGTGCCTTTAAATGCATAGGATCTCGCGCTAAATTAGCTTTTTTCCAGTGGTATGGCTATAATTAATTTCTTGAAACATAAAGTCACTAAATTTGAAAGTGACACGAGTGATCGACTATACGCCTACTGAATCTACTAATATCGAAAGAATCTCAATAGGGACATGTTACACGATGCATAAATTTTAATATATCTTAAGTAATATTATGCCATTGAGCTCATGTGGCGCTTTCGTGAAAATTTGTATGCCCTTTAAATGCCCTTTATGTTGAAAAAAATTGACAAAACCGTAAATATTTTGTTTAAAATTTTGTGGATTTGATTTCGAATTCTTTCAAGGAGCTTCTTCAAGGATGTTTCAGTTTCAAAGAAAAATAATTCAGGAAAAAAGCTTTAAGTTGTGAAATTTAATTTTTGTAATTTGTGCATTAAAAATGTTCAACGTTAAACGAGGAGGAAGAGTCTGTTATGAAAACTATCATAAATATATTGATTTATATTAAGAAAGATTTTAATGAGTAACAGTAGAAAATAATTAATATTTAATTAAGTTTCGTGTTTAAGTAACATTAAGTGATATTTTAAATGACATGTATATATTTTAATTTACAATCGCGGACGATAATCTTAGCTTGTTTGAAAACTAGCCAAAGTTAGAATAAACTCAAACAAAAAACGCACCAAAAACTTCTCTCATCTCTGTCAGACTTGCGGCGACTCGCATAGATACGCAATCCTCTCAAAAACCGCTTGAGCCAGAACCCATATATTTCGAGGTTCATCTCGCGTCGGCAACTGCATCTTTGGTACGCTTCTAGTTAGTGAAAGTATACGCGGAGAAAGTTCGATACACACAACTTTTAGTTCGTATAAATCACGGAAAACAGTTCGTCCAAAGCAATATGTGAGGAATGTCTCCGTTATCTGTGCCTCTTGTCCGCCACGCCGCTCACCGCCTTGCGATACTGCCCTGTCCGCGAACGATGGGCTTGTTCGCGGCCGGCCGACCGGCGTTCTCGCGCTTCGCGCTGCTCAGCGCCGCTGCAACCGCAGCCGCTGGCCACTCATTCCACGCCGCTGACGCCGCGCGAACGGCCTCGCCAAAGAAACTGGACACTTTTTTTTAATGATTTTTACTAAACACTTCCTTCCGCAAGTCACATGGACGTCGCTGAAAATGTGATGCAAATCAAATTCAAGTCCAATAACTGTTTTGAAACGAAATCGTAGACTTTTCTTCTGGTAGGTTCTATTTAAAATAAGGTACGTTGTTAGGTTTGGAGCTACCGTTTTTTCTTTTTCTTTTTTTTATGCACCTTTAAAACTTTTAGTGTTTTCCACGAACTGCTTGTATGTCAATCTAATTGTTTCATTGGAAAATTAATGCAATGTTTTAGTTTTTCTTTTTTGTTAAAAATCAACTGACATTGTTAGATAAATTTTAGTATAATTTTATCAAATAAACGCGTTTGTGTGAAAAAAAAACGATTAGCTACTATTCTTTTACAATGCAGTTGATCGTTTTCTGAAACGTACTCTTTTGCTTGATTGATGTTTGAAACATGCCCTCCTACTTGATCGGTTTTTCATTGGAGGGATCGTGTTTTAAGGTCAAGAATTATTATTTTTTAGTTTAATAAGAGCTTAAATCAACACTTACAAAGCAAGGCATATTTTGTTTTAAGACTGCGAACTGTTCATATCGTCTTCTAATAACGACAAAGTTTGTGGATTTGATCTTAGAAGTTTGAGGAATTGATGATATTGACACTCTAGTAGGGGGTAAAATTTGTTTTTCATCATAATTACTTTATTTCTACACAACATTTGTAAACAATTTTCGAACCGACTTTGTATTTTTTGAAAGATTTTTCTTATTTTTGACTAATGCACAAATGCCATTTGAAATCAATAATACTGCCGTTAATAGAGATTCCAAAGTGCTTTGAATTCATTATCAGAGGATTGTGATGGTTGATGCATTGCTGCTATAACCCGACTTTATATTCGAAATTGGGATATTCACCGCGAGCTCTTGTCCTAAGCCTGAATGTTCCACTGAAATTGATTGATTTTTCACATGTATATGATGTAATTTAGAAGGCTGTGGGAAAAAAATGGCAAAAGGTTTTAGAGTGGGTGCTGACAACCACATACAAAGGTAAGCCGCTCCTCCGGATCAAATTTAATTGGCAACACGAAAAAGCGGCCGTGTGGCCAAACCACACTTTCCCTTTTTTTATATTTCGTCTCTTCAAATTTGCATCCCTGTAATAACACTGCCTGTTAACAACCTAGGATTCGCCAGGCCGGACAAATTAAAATTATTGCTTTATCACTTTCGCTACGGTGTATACAAGTTATTTTGGACATTAATTTAAAACATAGATGGTGATAAAAAGTATTTTCTTTAATGTTACAACTCTCAGATGGATGATTGCTTAACGACGTGTGTCCAACAAAATGCTAAAAAAAAATCATTTTTTTAAATTTTACCTATACTTTTGTCGAAAAAACACTCAGTAATGTTTTTTTTTTTTGCGGACTTCATACGATTTTGGCTTTTGCTTTTAAATTTCTCTGTTTGGATGGAAAACTTCCGATTTTCCTGCTTTAGTTTTCATTTGGGAACCCCATATTGGTTCACTCTTGTTTTTGAAATACTCTTTTTTTTTAGGTAAAACAAAGAACGATTGAGATTATATATTTGGTCAAAACTGGCCAGAACATCGTTGATTTTTGTTGAACTTTCGAGGGGGAAAAGAGGGAAAAAGAACTGATGAATGGGTGACGATCAATTTAAATTGGGCAAGTTAACCTTGCTTTGATGCAGCTTGCCGATTAATTCGTCAGGTTGGTCGTTGGAAATATGTTTGGTTTAAAATTGGTAACAGAGGTTTACCGCCTGTTTTCGTGTCCACACAAAGTCAACATTTAACAAGCCAACTTCCTCAATAAAAAAGGTAGGTTCATTTATTTCGAGGTATCCTTCGTGACATCCCTATTTATAATCGATTTGATAACGCGTCAAAGGGTTTTATAATCTCATCGAAGCGAAGGTAATTCAATGAACCTCGGAAAGGAGGTGGAAAACGGATGGAGTAACATTTATTCCAAGCTTTCATTATTTAATCCCAAGTTTAGTTTTATCTAATTTAATGTCGTTTACTCACATATAAATGTATATCAATAATTTTGCTCTGAAATGAAAAGAATGTTCCAGCTTCAACGAACCTAACGTAGCGATGCCTTCTGACCTATCCGCTCCTAAACGTTATCATCCATCCTCGTGTAAGTAATTTTGTGTTTTTAATTGGGAAAGCTATTTTATGTAAAGCCTTCTTTTAGTTGGTGTTTCTTGGGATTTTCAGCTAAAAAGCCGGAAAAGTACTTGGTTATTTAGTTAATTTTTGGTCTAGAGTTCATATCATGACAATCACTTATTATCTTTCGTAAGTGTAATTTAACCAAGACATTTTGGGAACTCATTATAAATTAATGTTTGATTCATGACATTCGTGAAAGGATTGTGGTTTCGACTCACGCCACGTGACAGTGATTCACCAGCACTAGAACATCAACTGGGTGAGCAACAATAACTGCCAATGGTTTTATTGACTTTAAAAAATGCATTACAAATCAAGCGAGACAATTCCTTTCTTTTAGCACTAAGTTAGGTTAGAATTCCCTTCACACAAAGTCAGTTTGTTTGTTACGATTTGAATGGTGGATGACTCACTGCGGAATCAAACAAAATGAAATCACAGCCTCTAGAACGAAATCATTCGGCACCCCAGTTAAAGTGCAAGCCTGAAAAGACTGTATTCGTAAAATCAGACACTTGCATAGGATCTTTTTCCCTACTTTGTTGCCCTCACAAAAGAGCGATAAAGAGCGCTTCGCATGCATAGCGGTCTTCCCAAATGAAAATTTATCTTCTTAAGAGAGGCACTTTAACGCCAACTTTCAAAAGATAAAATCTTTCAACCATTGACGGAAATGATCTTATTATCCGAAAGGACGAAGCTTTCTTTGTTTCCTAAACAAAGCGGCTTACGACGTCTTGAAAATCTGACTAATTTTTGCACATCTCCGCCCTGAAAACCATTATTATTTTCCTCCGAGTCAAAGTTTTTTTTTAAATGTAAATATTTTGATAATTATAGCATTTTTGATCTTTTGATATTTTTGATTTTGTGATATTTTTGTTTTTTTAATGATTTTAGATTAATTTTTTTTAAACTTTTTGAGTCAAAGTCCATTTTGGAGATATTTGAAAAAAAATAGCTTTCGAAAGGTCTCCTTTATGGCCTATGTAACATATATTATGGCCTATTTGACATATAAGTGTTCAAAAGAAGAATTTTGATAAAACCTAAGTTACTACTTTATGAAGTTTTATGACAAAAACCTTGCCATTTAGAATAAAAATACAATAAAATTTCAAGTTTTTAAAATCATTTTTAATATACTGTAGGTTGAAGTGTAGATTTAGCTGTAGACGCCTTTTTAAAAGGCGGTGAAACCCCTTGAGAACACCTCTCTTTTGGATTTTCTATTTTAGCAGTGTCAGAGTTTGATGACTGGAACATCTGATGGGAAGACATAACGGATGCCAAACTCTGTTTGTTTGCCCCGTATCCCTGTATAACAACTGACATACGGTAGCAGAGCGGCAAGGCACAGCGTATAGGCGACGCAGGAGCATACCAGGGTGCTGCGGATGGCGAACACCTTGCCGGGATAATAATAAGCTACGTTTATGTCTTAACTTGAAGGCGAGGATTCATCCAACTTGCAGATGCTCGACATAAATGTAAAGTTTATGTTTCGGTTCTTTTATTTGGGCAAAATTTGTTAGGCTCCACGCTGCGGTACAGTAACCCAACTCAAAGCGGAATATTTCAACATAATTTCGACTTTCGAGTATGCAGCTCATATTTCTGCAACTTTTTCCTCTTTTATTTTACTCCGGGAGTTTGACGAGCGTAGTTCAACAGGCATTATAATGATTCTGCTTCCTGCAAGGGCGTTATGACAGCTCTCCACGCTTTTGGACTTTTATGTGAGGAAGCGCATGTGAGCGAGTGCTAACTTGAGCTGATCTGAGGCAACAGTGCTCGTTGACACATAATTAGCAGCCCTTGTCCGGCGGTTTAATCTTTGTGCCATCCTGGGATTCATTAGAGGATCAATGGGGAGATCAAATGAATCACGGGGAAGACACTCGTGAGTTCTTTACACTCTTAATGTATAAGGTCTCCTTCTACACCACTTACACGGAAAAAAAAGGTTTTGTTACGGCAAAAAAATTAGGGACAAGAAATATATATTTTTCTTTTTTTGCTGCAACCAAAAATTTTGCTGCAGCAAACAAACGTTTTGTTGGTAGAACTAAACATTTTGTTGTAACAAAGTATTTTTGTTGTCTCTATTTAAAAAAAATGATTTTTGGTATAACAAAACCTTTTAAACCGTGCATCTGTCTTTCGCACTCAAGCCAAGCTGAACGCGAATAGAATCATACGGTACACTGTACTGTAAACAGAAAATCTTAATTACAGGTGCAACTAAAGTCAACTCAGTGGTCTGAAAAAAAATCAGTACAGATATTTATTGAATTTCAGTTATATTGGTCTTGATATAGGAAGTTTATAGAAATTAAAAACTTTGAAATTTGGTAAATGGGCTGTTTTTTTTCAGCTCAGTGATGTGAATTTTGTAGCATCTGAATTTAATATTCTCTTTCTAAAGTGTAGCTCTATGTAGGAACGAATACCCGTTGGGTAGCGGCTTTCAAGCATGAGGGTAAAATAAATGCGCCAAATCGTGTTTTTTTGTTTTTGTTTTTTTTTAAGCCTGCTTTCTTTTGGAGAAGGACTTTATTTATTTATTTTTCTTAATGATTTGGACAAGTTTATCAGGTCATAAATAGAAAACTCTTGAAGCATGAAGTGCGAGATAATGCTTTTGTATTTTGGATCCGTCCTTCAGCACTTCTTGAAATGTTACAACGGAAACGGGACGAATGTTACAATAAGTTACAACGGAAGCCCTGAAATAAAAGTTTCGTAAACTATGATACGCAACTGTGTAATCTAGAGTTCTTCTCGGCGCTATGCACTGAAGCTCAATTGACGCGTAATTAAACTACTTGTACCATGCGTCTGAATGCTTTAAACGGTTGTTTCCGGACATGAGTTCTTTAGGACTTAAAGTTCAGCGTAACGAGATCACTCTCCTAGTTTTATTTGTGCCTATACCTAGGAAATATCTGAACCAAAAATATAAGTTTTAATAACAATAATTCAAAAAATCAAGGTGCAGGACGATTCTTGCTCCGAATCGGTATTTGGTCCACTTTTTTGACGCTTATTCGATGAGTAGTTACGTCCCTCGATATGTGTGTGATAAAATGTATAAAAAAACAAAAAATAAACATGTTTTTAAGGAGAAATATTAGGTAATGGTAAACAGCGTTCAAACCCTGAAAAGGGTGCCTTTTAAGAGCGTTTTTATGAGAATCGTACATGCGTGTATTTATGTCTCTTCTGACTCGGGCAGCGTTTCGTTGGGCGTGGTTCTTCCCGCCAGTCTGCCTAGCATTGTTGTGACAACAGAGATCTCTCTTTCAAATGCAACAAGGTCTTTGACAGTTAAAAATTGAACTGCGGCCCTAGGATCTTTCTGACATGTTATTTGTCATCAACACTCCCTGAGAATGACAGAGTAAAAAAATGTAAATCAGCTAATATCAATAATCAAATTGTCATCAACGAGTAAGTGTTAAATTCAAGAAAACGTTGTGAACCATTGCCGGAAAAAGTAAAGGATGCATGGCTTTAATGTTGCCTGGCTCGCGATCTTTTTTGGGACAAAAAAAAAATCACTCGAAAATATTTGCGTTTTTGTCGGACGCATTTTTAACCGCGAGTATTTCGAGTGTAACTGATATAAACGAGCTTTGATATGGTAACCCGTGATCTGAACCAGGGCTTTATTACTTCAGAATGAAAAATCCTTTGCGTCATTGCTGATTCCCAAAATTAAAACATGTCAATCATGTCAATCATGTGTCATCTCAAACCACTAAAGTACCTCGAAACATTTGCGTCAACAATGTGACTCCTTGTATAAAAATAGAAAATTTTATAACTCCTCGTGAATTTCTATCGAATTTTGAATGAAGATAATGTTTATATTGCAATGTAATTACATTGATAATGTTATTGAATGATAAATGCGTCATCTTTACAGAGAGCTTTCAAGATCATCACTGCGGTTAAGAAACGGGCCAATTTTTACGGCCTCTTGTGAAAGGGCACGTCTTTTTCCGAGCAATTGCAACGTGGCACCCCCCCCCTTTTTTATAAATCATTTAGCCGATTTACATTCTGAAACTTTCTACACGTACGTCAAAGTTTAGCTTACGTATAGAAACTTTTCAAATGTACATCGGCTGAAAGATAAAACAAATTGTTGGGCTAAAATATGGTGCGTCGCGGATACTAAATAAAAATACACAAAACTTTCTCCCTTTCGCCTAATCTCGAAACACTCTTGTCTTTTCCCCTTTAAGGTATCGAATATTGTACTATCGTCTGGTGCAGATAAAATTTTTGTCTCTTATCAGCACTAACGGTATACCATGGAAAAAAAAGAACACGATTTGTAAACACGTGTTCAGATTAATACTTTTCATTTTTTTTCCAATGCGAACTCTTGAAGCATTCTCAACGTTGTGAACCAACGAATGCGTAATCAGTGTCAGACTTACAATGGCAACTCGGGAGACAGCTTGCAGTCCCGTCGAAGGACTTTCCGCGGCAATTTCACCAGCCCTGGCGCCGTCGACGACCCACGAAGAGGCTTGCACCAAGACCCGGTCAACGCACACCCTGTCCGCCGAAGTCATCCTTGACGGCTCGCAGCTCCTCCACAACAATAACAAACCGATTGTCGCCCTGTCAAAGCCGGCCATCACCCCGCGGCCACCAGATGGTACGTAGGCGTTTTTTTTTCTTCAAGCCAATGATAGCTTATATGCACATGTGTATCTTATTCCGATTCAGCTATTTCTCATACTTTCAGCCCCCATCCAGTAAGCCCTTATTTTTTTGTGTGCTTGCGGTGGGATCAGGATAGTAGACTTTGTGCAGTTTTTGTGCGCGAAAGCTTTTCTTTTGTAAACTCGGAACGGCATTGAACTTCCGGTTGCAAGGCGCCTGTTAGTTAGGTCCAGCATTCTTTTCGCAAGGACCCATTGTCATTTTTTTTTCTTACGTCTGCTGGAACGGTTTGCTTAGGTTGGGTGACTTTGGTGGTAACTCGGAACTTCGTTTTGGTAACTTGGTGTCTCCTTGACTACTTCAAAGTTTGGTCATATAAGCTGGGAAAATGTTTGCGTCAATTTTATAATTTCAAACTTAAAATCTCCTATGATACATGGAGACGTACCGAGACGTAACTTTATGTCGTCTAACCATATCTGGCTTTGCAAAGCTTAAACGTATATAGATCAAAAAATCGTCCTTAAGGTGCTTCCACAGTTTCGAAAGAAAAAGACTATTGATTGCTTACTACTTGACCATTCCTCGGCCAATTTGTAATCCAGGTGTTAAGGAATAAATGGCAAACTTAGACGATTATTTTTCGCCTTCCAAAACGCAAATCGATCAAAAATTAACCCATAGCAGCCCGAAGTATTTGAAGTGTAATTTAGCTTATGAGAAATTGGAAGGATTTTTTTCTCTAAAATATGCAATTTTCAGTTTTGGAAAATGCCTAAATTATTAAATTTAAGGTTTCCAGAGGGGAGTTATTTTTTAAACTGTGATAACAGTTATATATTTTAACATTTCAGATACTGAACTTAAAAGATCCTCTAAAATATTTATTTCTGTTTCCGAACGGCATAGCTGGGTTAAACGATTTCAAGCAAAAATCACCGTTGGGAAAATTGGAGCTTCCGCCAATGTAAGGACGAGCGGGCCTAAAACTGGTATTTATTTTCCTCTGTGCTGTTCCTATCCTTTACTAAGTCCTACCGCAGTCAAATCAGCGCTACCCGTATTGTACCTACTAGCAGTCTCTCAAAAGTATCGATCGTTCTACTTTTCCGAAACGTCCGTAACTTTGGAACGGATAGAAATACGTAAGGAAAGCATGGGATGACATTTCTAGATCTTCAAGAGATCTATCAACATGTTTCTGACTGTTTTGTCGATCTCTTTCCGACCCAAAGTTACAGAGGTTTGAAAACGTTGGAACGATCAATACTTTTGAGATTGCTAGTACTCGACAGTACTTACCCTAACTGCAACTTATGTACCTTTTCCTTCTACCTTTCCCACCCAACGAAAAGCTGTCCTCTTATGACAAAAAGGTCGGAGTGCTTCGTGTAAAAGAACTAGACAGCAGTGAAAGTGGATCTTGGTTCTCTGCGCAAGTAAAGTAGTCCTCAACCTTAATGAACTTCAAGGAAAAACGGGGGATTCGCGCGCAGGTGCCAGATACCACAAATCAAACAGCGTGATAGCGATTCCTAGCAAATGGTCTTTACTCGCTTATGTGATCGACGAGAATAAACAAACTCGCGCAAAGGGACGGAAAGAGCCGACCTGGAGAACAAAAATAGTTTGTTAATTGTTCCGAGGGCACATCCGATTTTGCAGAGTTTATTTTTCGCCGTGAGAGTGGTTGGTCGGCCTTTAGAGAAAGCGCCTCCCAGCTCAATACCTCATTTTCTTTCCTGATTTTTCTTTATAAAGGGGAACGTTCCCGGGGAGGTAACACAATTATTTCGGCCTTGAGCGCTTTAGAAAAGTGGAGCTTCAATATGAAATCCTTTTGTACGGCCGGCACATGTTATCTATACCGATCTAGGCTGGTGTTCCATAGAAACTTGTTTCAACCTGGAATGAATACAAAGATCGTCGTTTTGAAAGAATCTAAACTAAAAGTTGAATTTTCCATCTTGTGTTCTCTATTTTAATATCCTAAGACTATACATTTTTACATTGCATTAGCGACATACAGCGTAAGATTATGTGCCCTAATCGCTGTCACTCACGCCCGACGATTGTCAGTTTCGATGATCTCAGGAAAAACATAACAACCGTTTAGGGGAATACTAAACCTGTTTAGAGTATGGAAATAAAACGGGGGTTTACGTATTTTAGTTATTTTTCAAGATAGACCTGTGTTCAGCCTCAACATTTAAAAGGTCTCGGCGAGAACTTTCCATTGATGTTACTGAACATAGCTCTATCTTGAAAAACAAGGGAGCAATGCGTATTTTGGTTATTATTTAAGATAGGCCTACGTTCAGCCGCATCATTCAAAAGGTCTCGGCGAGAGCTTTCCATTGATGCGACTGAACATAGCGCTTTCTTTAAAAATAAGGGAGCAATGCGTATTTTGGTTATTTTTCAAGATAGGCATACGGTCAGCAATATCATTTAAAAGGTCTCGGCGAGAGCTTTCCATTCATGTGGCTGAATATTGGTCTATCTTGATAAATAACCAAAATACGTACCACCCTAGCTCTAGATTCATACCCAAAGCAGGTACAGAACTCCCTGAAACGGTTGGTCTGTTTTTACTGTGTTGCCAATGAGATCAGGTTGGTGTGAGGTTGTTAGGTTCCCTTAGGTCAGGTGAGTTTAAGTGTGCTTTTCCTCGCTCCTCTGCTTGTCCGCTCTACTAAACGAGGGTGCCTGGAACACGAAATGGAAAATCTAACCTCTTAAACTCGCAAATTTAGTGTTTATCGCCTTCCTGCCTTCACCGATAAAGTAGAAAAAGAGAATTCCCCATTCCATCTCGTTACTTCACTCATGGAACCTCGTCTTTTGAAAGCCGCTCGCCTTTTTATTGACATGAGCTCAGTCAAAACGTATCCAATCGCTAGGGGCGTGTTTGGAACACGTCTAAGGGACGGTTGCTAAAGAGGGTCCCTTGGACTAGGATCTGTTCAAACTGTAAAAACAGCAGGTCATTAAAAGTAGCAGCTTGATTTTTAGTAAAGTATGCAAACCTCAAGAGTCTCTTCGGAGTGTTATTCATACGTTCATTCGTTCATTCAGCGTCGAGTAAAAATCATGTAGGTAAACAATTTTTTCATTAACCCTTTGAATGGACATTTCACTCAATTGCTGGAATCGGTATTTCTGCGACTTTGATTTCAATATGTTTCATAAAACGTTTTTGTTTTTTTTTTTACCTCCAATTTTTCTTCTTCTTTTTTTTCTTCGGACAAAAATGATATCTCAGGTTCGTTTTCAAAGAACCGCTATGTTTCATGACAGTCATCCTAATAATTGTATCCTAAGAAACCCTTTTTAGCGTACAGTTATACCCTAATATTCTAAAGTTATCCTTCTTCAGGTATCCTTAATCTTTTTAGCATAATCTTCTTGACTAATTTTGTGTTGAGCAAAAATCTGATGAAATCTCCAATCATGAATCATCAGCAGACAGTATAGGAGTTGGCTTGAATTGTTAGCCACTCAACAATTTTGAAGTGTGGTAGAAAACTGTCGTTTGCTCCAGAATGTCTTTTTGACGGTGGGAAACGTTTTTATTTTGAAAGCGTCCGCGCTGCCCTAAATAGAAACTGTTGAATGTGGAATTTCGTGAGGTTCAAGAGAACTAGTCCCCTCGCTTCGATCCAAAAATGAAGCCATTTCAATGATAACGTGCGGCTTGTGCGCACCCACACAACTTCTTCTTTAGTTCTTTTTGCCCTCTCTTTACCGCGCCTTTCCGCATCATATTGTGTGTTAAAAGAGTGCTTGAACGGAAAAAAAGATGACAGGTACTCTGTGAGTGTATATGAATCACCCCATTTATGTCTTGAACTTTGACCATCTAGATATTTGAGAAATTTTATCAAGTTTACGTCAAGATATAAACTGTCCAACTCGTTTAGCGACTGTTTAACTTATCCGAGTTTGTCTTTATGAGTGGTAGTAGATAATGATATGGATAAGATCGGTGTGGTGAGGTCTTCTAACGACGTAGTTCGTCAAGTGCACGGTTCATATGAACGATTCTCGCTATAAGCAGTCCTGACTGTGATCACCACCTGAGGCTTTTAGACCCGAAGGTCTTATTTAGACCTTATAAAACCCCATCCTTCCAAAAACCTTCTATTCATATGTTATTAAAATTAGTCTTGTTACTATAGGTAATATGGATGGGTTTGTGTAAATTGGGTTATTGTCAGTGAGGAAAAGTAAGGTTAACTTTATCAAGATAAACATAGGCTAAATCAAGAGAAGCTTATGATTGGTTGATTTACGTTAGGTGCGGTCAGACTATCTGCGGCTAATTTTCTTCGGAGTATCCGCATGTCGGTGAACTCATAATATGTCATCCTGTACATGGAAACCCGAAAAATATTTGCTGATTTCCTCGCCCTGACAGCTGTGTAGATTCCAACTGTAATTAATTCATACAAAATTATTCTGCTAAAAGCAACAGTTTTGCAAGTCCGAATCAAAAAAGCCCAGTTGGACAGCGATTTTTTTACGTAGCACTCCCTTTTTTATGCTCTTGAAATTTCATGTTGATAATAGGATGCTGATAGGTTATATTTCTATTGAAATGTAGATCGCTGCGAATGTTTTATGCATCCTGTTTGCGCCTTGTCACTTTACAACTTTATGCATTATAAAAAGGAATCGAAATGGCTATCGGGAGAGATGCTCAAAATTTTGGAAGAAGGCCCAAGTTTTTGGCTTGGAACTTGTTTTCAAAGATGGCGGCCGCGTCTCTCTCCACTTCGGCCCGCTTCGGCCCGCTTCGGCCCGCTTCGTCCCACTTTGCCCCGCCCATGTCATCTCGATTGACCCGAACTTGATTGCAAGCGATCCATCTGTTGAGGCTGAAGTTGCCCTGGGCCAAATGTCAGTAGTCTGTGTCTCTGGTGCATCACAATGGTTCTGAGCGAACGCAGCCCGCTGCTGGCGCCCAGCGGCCCGCACGCAGCGAAGAGCCTCCCGGACGCGGGCAGCCCGTTGAAGCCCGGATGCGGCTGCGGGCCGCGCCATCTAGTCCTTCGGCCGTTCGCCAAAAGATGGTGTCACAAACAAGGTAGCAACCCCCGCAAATGTAGAACTTTTATACTGCGTTGATTATTTACAGTATTTATTATTATGAGGGGGGGTGAATAAAGGATTGTATGGGATTTTTTAAAGGCACAATCTTTTTCTTGGAAGGTTATTGAGGGATTTTTACTAACAGATTTTTATGATTCATATCGTTTAAAATCATTAGTCTCGATCTTTGCTTTATTGTTATTTTTTACAGAATTGAGCACCGGGAGTAAATACAAAAAAAAAATATCCAAATAAAATTGTCATCATCGCACTCATACCGTAGCATTCTGTCGCTCTATTCTTTATCTAAGAGTTGAAGCTTATTTCGTTTTACCTTAGAAACAAACAAAAACGTCTACAAGTAAAGTCAGGAATTGGTGTCTTTTCGCCAGACGGGAGACTTCTTTTAGCAAAGGCGAGGCCGCATTTCTCTGCCAATCTCGTTGTGATTGACGCATATTAAGGAAAAATTCCTGTTGTCAAAACCTTGATTTTCACTCAAGAGCTCTAACCTTCGAGCAAATCGCATTCACTGTAGGTCAAAGTTCGCGCCGCCGTGATAACACGGCGTACAATCGGAAGGTAGATTTTTCGGCCTCTTTGTTTTCCAACTTTTGTCGTGGAGCCACGCGGAATGACAGCGGAGCGAGGCACAAGTCACGTTAACCAAATCAAAGTTAACCTAACCTAGTTAAACGACCTGCGTGGTCAGGCATTATCGCTGATCCTTGTGTGATGGAAGAAGGTAGGTCGAAGACGAGATTTAGACCTATAGTCTATAGAGACCTATAGACTTTATTTGAATTTGATTGCGGTGTTGATTGTTCACCAGAACAGAAGTTATAAGCACTACCAGAACGGAAGTCAGCGTACCCGACCGTGTAAGTGATAGTTTGTAAGAGAAATTGCTTTTTCCGCGTACTTAAAAACGCTTCTTAAGGTAATCTAAGCGCGAAGGGTTGTGTGTATAGGTATTTATAAAACTAATCAAAATGTGTACTCTTCTCCGCACTCTGTGAACGGCCTTATTTGTTCAACGACGAACATTTATCAGTAAAAATGTAATCTTAACTCTGCCTTAGACGAGAATTTCGTAGTTAACGAAGTTCTAAATCATTTTTGTCGCTAATTAATTGAGACAATTTTTTAATCTTTACTGTCGGCCCAAAATAGTCCCAGTAGTAGTGAGATTGTTGGATTTGAAACCTTTGAATCGTCATTTTTTTTCAAATTATGTTTTTTGCTTCTTTTTTTCTATTATTTTACTTCCATGTCAATGGAAGTATTGGCATCGTGCAAAAAATCGACTTCGAGATAAGACCGGATTTGGGATGTACAACCCCCAAAACGTCGAGAAAAGTGGTTTTGGAC
>Ga0058701_10002226_pt1 | contig 14521 bp, 6 predicted proteins | sample AgamicOrMae_FD_97039 | JGI IMG/M metagenome (GOLD analysis project Ga0058701, IMG submission 97039) | Agave microbial communities from Guanajuato, Mexico - Or.Ma.e | ecosystem: Host-associated > Plants > Phyllosphere > Phylloplane/Leaf | place: Guanajuato, Mexico | collected 2012-06-04 | reverse complement strand
TCGTAGGAATGCTTCGCAGCCAAGATTGTTCTTTGATGAGCCCATTTTTAATTACGCCGAGTGCCTCTCAAAGAGCCACAATCTTTTCTCAAGAAACTTTTTTTAACCGATTCTTTCTGGATGTCCGATGTTTTCTATTGAAAAGGAGGGTCAGCAACGTTTAATCCTTTCGCCGAGGAAGGATTTTCTTGGCGAAGTCGGAAGATATCAGACTGGTGCTGTTATATCGATCTAAAATATTTGTTCTTGCAGTTTAGTAAGACGCATTTGATTTTGAAGGGGACAAGAAAATGATACTGAAGCTGTCCTAGTCGGATGTCCTCCTATCAGTCGGTGCATCCTAACTTAACATAACTTAATCCAATACATTACGAAACTTATTCTTGCTTAACCGCATCTAAATCAAAGAAAATCTATAATTATCCAACCTCTCCTTGATTGACTTAACATAACCTTACCTCAATTTATCTACCGTGCCCTGATCTAACCCGAGTTAAATTATCCTGTCCTTACTTAATCCAACTTATCTTTACCTCACTTTCTGTGTCCTCAAAAAAGAGAGATCTCTTTTACGTCAAGTTGTGTGTGTATGAAGATAAATTGATTTTACCTTAGAGTAGTGACGTATCCAAGAGAGGGGGAGAAAGTCCTTATACCCACTTTCTTTCAGGGGATTATTTTTTTCTTTAAACGAAGCATTTGATAATAATTTACAATTAGTACCAACGAATGCTTTGTCGTAATCCGTCAAAAGACGTGAGGGATCGATCTTTAGCTTAGGTACCCTTTCATAAAACCCGAGCAATGCAAAACTGGTTTCTTTTCCAAGACCACTGGTACCTCTTGTGGGACGAACAACTTTTGATCCTCCCCCCATTTCAAAAAATATAGTCAAAAGTATTCTCGCTAAGCCACTGCTTTGGAAAATTATAGCCTTGCCTCAGAGGGTACACAACCCAGGTTATATGTATGGTTTACATCATGCCTAATCTGGGCATGGATTTATTTGAAAACAGCATTTCGGAAACTTTTTGTCACTTAGCAATACGGATTATTTTGCACGTTCACGAATAGCGAACCAACCGGTAACACAACGTTTTGCGGGAAAAAAACGAATAAAAAACAAACAAATGTTTGCACGCCCACCCCACAATGGACAAAAAACAAAAAAAAGGAAATTAAAAGGAGATCAAACTCGTTTCGCTCATTACCCATTCAAATAAAAAACATCTCTGAGCTCGCCGTCAAGTGTGACAGTAACTGTGACCTTCTGTTGAGAATATTTCATAAGTCTCTCTCCTCTCGCTCTCTGGCTCGGCTCGCGTTTTCGGAAAAAAGAGGCGCTAGCTAAAAAGGGGTAGAAGAATGAATGGGGGTGTTTTCGGAAGTCGCCTCCTTTGATTTATGCCGCCGAACCGGATGCATTACGGCCAGTCTGATAGTAAGAAAGCGAAGCGCTGCTGGAGAAATTTGGCGCTTCAACGACCATTTTTCCCTCATTTTGGCTCTTAATGAGGGCCCTGTGTCTGGGGAGGGCCTCGGGAGGGCCTACGGAGGGTGTGTGTCAATAGGTCACATTCAGATGCAAGGCAATACAGAGTACAAACATTTTTTTTAAGACAAAGCATTGTGCTAGTCTAAAAAATGTCCTTTTTTGTTTATTTTTTAAATTATTTTTTTTAAAGGATGTTGCTATTGACCCGACATGCATTAATATAGGAAGACTTGAACGCACGGACCCCAACCTAGCACATTTTAAATGGGGCGGTCGGGTCAATAGACACTCCCCTAAAGTATCTCAAGTGAAAGTTCCAAAAGCTATTAAATTACCGTAACTGTACCTTCTGAAAATTCCGTTAATAGCATTTTAGAACCGCTCATATTCCGACGATTTTTTTTCCAGTCGAATAAAAATAAGTTACGTAAAAGAAATGGAATACATATTCGTAAGCAAATTTCCTCTCCAAAGAGGTAAAGATTTTTTTTGACAATCCTTTATGTTAAAGGAGGTTCCACCAAATTATTTTCCTCGTAGAGTCGCATAACAGACGTCACCGAGGGCGATCCTCTGATTTTCGAGGAAAGAGGTCTCAACCCTCTAATCCTTAATAATTAGATCCTCTAATTTTCTGAAAGAGGTTTTTGATTCCCAATGATTTTGATCTTTTGGTGTCGGCTCAAAAAATGTTCACCTATGTTCTTGGAATAGAAGCGTAGGTTGCCTGCCAGCCGTGTAAAAAGTGGCAGAAAAATATGCAGCAATAACGAAATGGGCGGGACGCAGCCCAAGCGGAACAAGGTGTTATTTATGTAGACGTTTTCTGCTTGTTTTCAGCTTTTCAAAATCGTTCGCTTCCTAGCGACTGTCGATACCATTCATTGTTTTATGTTTCATGAGATCGATACGCTTACTTCACCTCCAAATTACTGCTGCGGACCAAAGTGTACCCCAACCAAAAACTCAAAAGTCCAGCCTACTCCTCCAATGGAAGTAATGTAATTGCGTTCATGCCATTTGTTCGAGAATTTCACTGGGAAAACGAAATACTGTTATGGGGAGTTTTACGTTAGGTGTGAAATTAAACGGAGGTAGTACGTATTTTGATAATTTTTCATGGTGTACCTATGCTCAGCAGCATCTATGGAAAGATATCGCCGAGACCTTTTGAATGAAATGGCTGGACATAGGTCTATCTTGAAGAATAATAAAAAAGCACAACCCATGTTTCTGTTTCACACCAAAAAACAGGTAGGAACTCCGTAAAACAGGTGTTTCGTTTTTACTGTGTTGTGTTGTTGGTGGTAGGCCTGTTTGAGCTGATCGGTGTATTTCGGGTTTGAAGATGGTTTTCTGATTGGCCTGTTTTAGATCATTTGATCGAACGTTGCATTAATTAAGTACAGTTTTAAATAGATGAATGCTCCCCTACTTGACGCATGTTCACCGCATATGATTCGTGCATCTCATTTGACTCAAACTAATTCGAGCTAACACCATTCATCGTAAGGATACTTTTTATTAATTGCAGGTCGACGCTTCAGAACTACACCTATTCCAACTTCCAAAACTGCTTAACCTGACCTAGCAGGACCTCAGCAAATCTAAACTCAGACTTAACCTGACCTAGTTACGTCTGGTGTAGATGTTGGATTCGGTATAGGAAGATTTGCTTAAGTTAGGTGTGATTCCTATCTCTAAGGAAATCTCTCCACTGAATCTTAGCACACCCCACTGTGCTACAAGAAACACTACCCTCCTCTCAATCGTACTAACTCACCTAACCTCACAATCAGTATACATACCTTACTACCAACCCTCACCACACCAAACTTGTTAGCCAAAGCCAAGTTTTCACATTATCTTACATTACCTAGCTCAACTTTATTTAGCGTAATTCCACTAAACTGTAAGGAACGTGTAACTCGCCAATCGTCATGTGCTTTTAAGTAAATAGCTCTTTGAGAAAAGAGTTGAGCTCGAAGTTGAGCGTGGCACGCGCGTGCAGCACGCGCGTGGCGCGGCGGAGGAGTGAAGAGACTCCGTTAATCAGGGCTGCCGAAACTCATCTGGCTCCATCAAAATGTAATAAAGACGTAAAAATGGTGAAATGACGCGCGAAAAGAGTTAACAAGAAAAAAGGGGAAAACAGACAACCACTAACGACAGCTTATTTAGATAATTTTTCTTCGTCACTCTCTTTTTTTCTTGTCAAAGATTCAGAAAGTTTTTATGACCTGGCAACATGAATCTCACTAAAAAGTTGGATCATGACACACAGATGGCAATTAAGTTGATGCGTTGAATAACCTAGCTCGAAAAACAGTTGCAAACTCATTACTAGAGAGATAATTTTCTTTTGTAAGAATTGATGTTATATCACTTTTGATTGATATCTTTTGATGAAGGAAGAAGGGATGGTTCAACTTAACACTAATGATTAAATGTCATAACAGACGGAATTCTATGACATGAACGATGTAAACCTTTACAAACGATAAAATCCACTTTCTTATAGGAGATGAAATAAAGCAAATGAAACATTTTTATATTAGAGATGCATCAATATTAGAGATGCAGGAGGTTCAGCGACTAAAAGTGCCTTGTCTGAAAAATCCCCAACTTGAAGTTCCCTTCCTAGAAAGGTACTATCTAACCTAACGCAAATTTTCTTTCGCATAGTCGCGCCATCAACAGTGATACCTGAGATGACTGAGATGAAAAATAACTATTTTATGGACGTGGTTGATCGGTACATGGTAAAATTAAGTAAATCACAACATTTTTAAGTATTGGAGTAATGAACCAGCCACTTAATTGTTTAGTGTACTCTCACAGAAATGTTTTCTGATGCCAAGAAAACTTTTTTCTTTCTCAATAGTAAAAAAAAAACATTTTTTTTCGAAAAAAATTTTTTTTTTCTTGACAGAAGATTTTTTTTACAGTAAGCAAATATTTCTTGTTGCATGAAAAAAAAAGTGTGGCAGGGAAAAAAAGTTTTGTCACTGCACTAAAAAGGCATCTTTGTCATCAGAAATCATTTCTATGTAAGAGTATGTATTGAAATGGAAACTTTAGTGCTGTTACAAAGAAACAAAGACGTTACCAGCGACTTTTAAAATCACCCATATCTTACCGCAACCTAAATAAAGGTATCTTTTTGGCCCACCCAAGTCTTTTGAATTTCTTGCCATTTGAAGAACACAGAACACCCACCGAACGTGAACTCACCTCCCCAGTTTATTTTATGAACAGTTCTTATTAGAAACTTTTATAATGTTCCTTACCGTCACTACCCTCGCGATTAAGCCTTCTCTATGTGAGAGAACTTCTTTCTCGGAGATTCTCCTTCGTAGCCTTAACATCCAAAAATAGGTATTAACAACCACCGTTAAAAAATTATTATAGCTGAATTGAATAAGCACAGCTGATCATTTCCCGCCTAAAAATAACCAGTCTTTGGTGAACGGAAGATGAGGGTGGAGCGGATTTAAGGTCAGCTTAAAAAAGTTGATCGCGAAATATGAAAGAGGATAAGTCGCTCGGGGAGGGGGGTGGGAGGTGGAAAGGGGAGACCAGAAGGGTTGTCGAGGGCCAAGAGGGTGAAAACTTGGAGGCAAAGACGATGTCCTGCGGAAGGAGTTTGCATTTTTTTGTTGTCCTGGGTTCGAGAACCGGCTCAAAGTGTCGATTCCCGTAATAAACGTTTAATCTTTTTTCATTTCTTTGTTTTTCATGATCCGCTAGGGGAACTTGGTGGCTTTGTTCAAGCCAAAAGAAATAGAAATATTTGCTCGCTTAAGGTATTCACTCGCGTCAGTGGAATGAGAACCACTTTCCGTCGAAATCGCGTTTGCCGTACTGGGGCTCGAACCAGGAACCCCTACATAACACTGCATTGCATGTTCTCATCAACTATAGAATAAGTGAACCCTCTTATTACTTCAGTATCTAAAATGAGCGAGCATATTCTGAACTTCGCTTGCAAAAAGACCAAAAGATATCTGTTTTGGATACGAAATTGAAACTAATGTGACACACACTAGCTTTTCGGATAAAACAAGGATCAGAAAGCATCATCAGTATTGGAAAGCTCTCACCCAGCCCTTTTGTTTGATACGATGACTCGGTCTTTCTTGGAAACCAACCACGAGACAAAATCATTTTTAATTTCACGTCCAAAACAGATTTAGGACTTCTCAAAATGTGTAGTGTTTAGAAGAAAGAAACATGAGCACCACGGCTTCAATAAAATAACATTTCACTGAAGAGTATTTTGTGATTATTATAAAATCATTGCATTCCAAAGTACAGCAATTCGAAGCGGTCTTTGTTTTAACATTATTTTCGTCTGATATTAAGAAATGATGGGAAATAGATTAACATTGCTCCCCTCCAAGTCAGAGAGTTCTGTAACTTCTATTTTTACTGGTCAAATAGCTTCCTAAGGCTTGTATGTCTAAATGTGTAGACTTTCACGAGACTGAGGATATTAAGGAGGATTAATTTGCCTACTGGAGGATTTTGGGTCAGACACGTTTCTTTTGGCGGAGTTATTATAGAAGCGAGCTATTAGTACGGACAGCAAGTTTAGGTTATTCAAGATGGCGGTGGAGAGTCACGCAAAGGTGGAAAAGTTTGGTCTATTTCGTCCGCGACAAAATGACAGACATCATGATTGAAATAATTTAACGATTCTTACGAAGGTCGTAGAGAATAGTAATAAAACTGATATATGGTCCCAATAAGGGGAGCGTCCAATGGGAAAGAAGAAGCGGACCCCAACGTCCAATAAAGGAGAAGAAGAGAAGAAAAAGAAGACGCTTGTTTCGGTCTCTGCGCCACCGCACACTGGTACTTCCGTCTCCCTCCCTTCCCCTTACCGCTCACTGCCCTCCAACTTTGCCAAGATAACGACTCATTTAAAACGTCCATTATATTTTTCTATTGATCTTTGGCGAGGTCGTCATGGACTCTTTGCAGGTTTACTCTGAAGGAAAAGAGCAATGCCGGAACGTGGAAAATAATTCCGTCGGTGGAAAACGAACTGGGTGTAGTTTCAGCCCTTTCCGGATACTCATCTCGTCGCTAATATCAAGGGTATCTTTAAAACGACCTTCCGTTTGAATTTAGCACATTTTTTGGTGCTGTCAACTTGCAAACTAGCGTTTTATTATCGATTCGCCAATAATCTTCCCTTCCCCCCCCTTTTTTTTAAGAATTGGATCTTTAATTATCGAGTAAAGGTAAGGTACCCCTGCTTTAATGGATTTCATCATTTTTAAGGAACTTTTTTCTGGCTAAACCAATTTAGAGATATTAACCAATTCAGATTCCAAATAACTAGACTATTCTTCACGAAAAATTAGCACAAAATTGGTTGTTCTAAAGGGACTGTTATGACTCGGTCTATTCAGAGGTCATTTTTTGACTATTTATGCACAGGACGATAATGATAGAAAAAAGACTCGTAGAAACTTTTTCGATGCATCCAGTAGTAAAATCGCTATTTAAGTTAAGAGTCAACCAAACATAAATAGCTCTTACACTGTAAATTTCAAAGGTCGAACTTCCCCTTACACGTGGCATTATGCTCGGCAACCGAGGAGCGGAGCGGTATCGAAGCGAGTCAAAAGGTACTTTTGAGCGGAGCTACGCAAGTAACCTAACAATAAGGTTAAGCAAAGTTACGCGCTTTAGCGTCCTGAATCCTGATTTAATAAAATGTTGAACCAGGGCGAAACACCCGTGAAAAATCCAACCCTAACTTCACTTAAGTAACCCTATTCTCGTCTGAAAGCCATTGTCTTTCACGGAGCAGGTTGTCTTCAAAACACATGGAGTAGAGTTTTTATGCAAAATAGATCTGGTACCAAGTTGATCCTCTTACTGTCAAACGGAATATCGAGTCGATATATGTCGATGGGCGAACAAGTTGTAGAGTTCTCCCAAATGAGCGGGAATGTATAATTAACTGAATCAGAGGGATCCAACGAAGAATCGACGTTATTATTCAGTTGAGCACAATCAACATATGTATACCGGATAATGCTACATTTTGCGGTTAGGCAAGATTGTGGTGCACCTCAGTTTCCCCGCGCCTCCGATTAAACAACTTTTTGCTCGCTTTTAGATGTCGCTTCTCTTGCAAATCAACAAGAGAAGCTCCACGAAACAGGCCCATGCCTGGAACCGCCTTACCTCTACTGGTTAAGGGGTTCTTGCCCACAAGTCCTTTTTAAATCTCTGCTTAAAAATTAAACGGCATGTATGGCATCTTAATTTATGTTTGGCCGCATTTAATCTCATATTCAACGAGAGCATTAGTGATTTGGTGGCTTAAGAAATCCAATGCCCTGGACCCAGGCGCGGGAACAGGCGATTCCAGTAATCATAATAATTTACGGCATTTTCTGATAGGTTGAAAGGGAAATCAAATTCTCGACTAAAAGTTTTGGCGTTTAAAATGCTCTAAAATCGACATTTTACTGCATATCAAATTTATTTATTTTTTTTTTTATTATCCTTAGTATTTTCCTGTTAACTTTTTCGAAGAGGAATTTGTATATATGGCAGAAAACGTGTCACTCCTAAAATCTACAAAGTAATAGCGTGTTTAAAGGAGTATTTTTTAATTTTTCACGTTTGCCCTCATTTTGTGATAGCCCTTTGCCGGTCATCAGAGTTCATGGCTGGTCAAGTTTCAAATTAGCCCTTTTTTAAGCCCGCCTCCTTCGGAGAAGGGCTTTATATTTTTTTGATACCCTAGATAAGAATTGTGGAAAACATGAAACCAGTCAGATATTTATTTTGTGCAGAACGCACTAGGATGCGTACCTGCTGCCCGATACAGTGAACCTTTGTTTTATCGACCTATGTACCCATTACCGTTCTAATCGTTCCTACGTTTCGTCAGCTAATACGACTTTTTTTTCTGATTGGTTTGACCCCTTGACCGGCGCCTTTAACCCCTTTCTTCGACGGCGCCGCGGTGGGACGGAGGACGCTTCCGCCCCTCGTAATTCCTCGCCCCGCTCCGCCCCGCCTTCCCCACCTCTTCGCAGAACCCTTTCTTTTCTCGACGACGTCGCCACTCCGCTCCATCTGTGCGGCGCGGTGCGGCAGAGCATCGCATCGTCAAAAATTGTCACGAAAAAGTTGTTAACCAAGCGTTTTATATATATAGGGGCTCAGAAGAGTTTGCTGGCCAATTTGCATCGAGAGCTCTGCAATTTTTCCTTCTTGACGAGAGGCGTGACCTGATAAATCAACTTTTGTCTCTCGTGCAAAAAAAAATAAAAAAATCGTCAGGGTTTTTGAAAAGCTTGACATGCACAAATAGAATTTTCAAACGTACTCACTTCTGATAGATGACTTTATTGTTTACCCTATAGAACTCATAATGTTGGAATTTTTTTATATTAAGATCTGGACCGAATTAGGGAATTCCCCCACCGCACCCCGATCCGGTGATTTTGTATCAACTCGTTCAAAATGTAAATTTTGTAAAATTTGAAGCAAACACTGATTCTTGACTGTGAGTAGCCTTAGTGCTGCTTTAAAATCACAATTTTGCAGAGTCTAAAAAAGAATCTATTAATTGTAAATACTTTTCAAAAAAAATCACACTTTGACTTCAAGACATCAAAGTCGGAAAATTTTTCGGCCAACTTTTTACTCTTCTTCTGAGTTTTCCGGTTCAGCAAAGTATGCCAAAACAAAGCATTTTAATCTCTCTCTAAACGCGAATTATTTTGTATAAATAAATGAAGTAAGCAAAGTCCAGACGGAAGGCGGAGGCACCTGTACTAATTTATCTGTCAAAATTAGGCGTTTAATAAGGCAATTTCGCAAGACGAACACTCGAAGCATGTGTGTAATACTGTTATTAAAATACTGTTAAGAGGTGCAATGCATCTGCTGCAGTTAAAACAATGCAATTAGCTACTGCATACACCGTCATTACGTCTCCGAATAAATCAGTGCAGTCTGAGGTGTCAATGAGCCTACTCATGTTTTATTCAGCAGCCGCGTCTCATTTTTAGGCGGACTAGCACGCGAATCTAGCGACGACTTTGCTTGACCAATCACTGAGCTCCTTCGCTTTTCTCCCACCACTCAAATTCTTGGTTCAAGTATCGAATAAGCTTTTTTCTCCTACCTCTGGGAAAACATAGTGGCTGATGAAATAAAACGCTTTAAGCATTGTCGGTTCAGAGGGAAGATCTAAGGAGCCGTGCTTATTTCTGGCGTTAATAATATTATCCTGGACCCAACACAGTACGATTTTTTTATGTCCCCTCTAAGACAATATTCCGTCGTTATGCCTGCTGGGATTAATTTCTTTGAGTTGTACTGTTTTTTTTTTCGTCCTCATTTTCTTAACCGAAAAGATTCTTTCGCAAAATTACGAGTAAGTTTCAAGCGCAATATTTTTTCCCCTCAAAATACTTGCTTTTTATGTTTAATGACTCTTTTTTCGCATCGATAAAAAGAGTATGTTTGTGTGAATACATAATGCAGAAGAACGCACAATCTTTATAGGTTAGGTCGGCGAAGGTTTCAAGGAGGGCGTTGATGCCCGCTCTTGATTCTTTCCAAGAAAATTACCATCACCGTCGTAAAAGTATCGCTTTGAATGCAACAATATATCGAATCGTACGAAAAAGTGTTGAACACTCACAGAAATATCCAGAGCAAAGCCATAAACATTTCCGACATATTTACACGGTGCGTGTTATCACTCTAATCTCTCCCGGATGAAGCTTAACTCGAAAAGAAATTAAATTGGAAATCGATAAATTGAAGCACTCGGCATAGAAGTGACAGATATATGAAGCGGATTATTCTGGACACAACTTTGTAAGAACAAACGTGGTTTCCGCATAAGGATTAACTGCGTTCAAAATATATGTGGAGTAGTTTATGCACCGTGTTCCGACGAGCGTACATGATGTATACTTACGCACTTCGCGGCACCCGTGAATTCAAACGAAGATTCGAAAACAAGCTGCTACCGGGTTTTCGATGCATATCTGATTAAGTTGCAAAATGAAAGGATTGGAACAAACATCGCCGGCTTGATTAACACCGGTGCTTTAACTCATGGTACCATTAAGCAACAAATAAGAAATCGCGTCTTCAATGTTTTGAGAAAACGCTCGAAGGTCGTAACCTCTATTCAATATCTCTTCGTTTGATCCGAAGTTTAAGGGATCATCTCACATCATAAATGGAAGGTATCTTATGACCTCAAAGAGAGATATAAATTTCACAAAATATACAATTGCATGATAAATAAACATCTCATTTACGTTCAGTTCAAGTCTTCTTTAGAAAAAAGCTGTTGCTTAAATCTTCATTGCCTATCGGTCTCTTAAAAACATTGCAAAATCGGATTTTTGTCTTACTACAGTTTTCCGCATACACAAAATTTTCACGTTAACATTTCCTCGAGTTTCTCAATATTGTGTTTCCATACTTCCCGGATTTTTTTAAGGAAACTCCAGATTTTTTTAAAAGAAAAATTAAGATTAGCTATTGACTTTTTGAAGTTTGGAAAGAAAACTGAACTGGAAGGAATACGTCGATAGAGGAGATAGCTTATAGCTATAGTTAAAACTATCACCGCTCATAACGACTGATTTGACATGCAATTTTGGTGGTCGATCAAAACGGTCTTGACTAAACATCTCATGTTTCATGGGGACTGTACCTTATAGACAAAATGATAAAAGATGAATTGTTTTTGTTGCCTTACCAGTGTGTAGTCTTGTGTGCTGCTGTACATGGGACAACTGTTTGAAGCGTCTCTCGCAGTACGAACACTTGTAGGGCTTTTCGCCTGTGTGAACTCGAATGTGTTGCACCAATTGGTGGTTGGACGAGAAGCTCTTGAGGCACTGTTGGCACTGGTGGGGTTTCACTTCGGGCGGCCGTTGTCCATCGCGCCCTTGCATCTGCATGGCCGACTTCTGGATTAGGAACTGCAGCACCCACGGCGAGACCAGTTCATGGAACAACACATTACATTATTAACCCGGGAAAGATGGAGCATCCGTAGTCTAGGGGTAACGTGGCTGGTCACGCTCAAGCGACGCGAGTTCGAATCCCGCCGATATAAATACGCATATAAAGCTTTCCTCTACCGGTTTTGTGTCGTTTTACAAAGAAATAAAGTGACCTCAATCGTCATTTTGCTTTAGTATGAATAAAAAAATAAAGCCTTGATAATTGTGCGTGTGCTGATACTTTGGGAAGCCATAATTAGTCACGGTGGGCGAAAAACCCGGGATCTTCAACCAATCATCCCTATCCAATTCATTTTGTGTCTAAAAATTTTCTACTGAAAGAGGAAGTTCCCCGAAGTGGAAATACTTAAATCGTTTAGTTGCCGTAAGGGTACTTGAAGGAAGGTTAGGATACGTGGTTAAATTAATTTAACTTTTTAATTGAGGCCGCAAGTAAGGTTACCTGACGTGTCATTCTAAGTTGAAAAGTACATCTAGGTTGTTAGGCAAGTTGTCTTGGGTTTTATGTAAGGTAATATTGAGTTAGGTATATTGGATGAGGTTGGATCTTCACTGTTAAGGTTGGTATGTTTAGGTTGTCAAAACTGCGTTTTTGTCGGAGCGATTCGTCAACCGTCAACGAGCACTCTTTCCCTCCCCTTCCCTTTCCGGTCTTCTTATTCGACCCACCCGTTTCTCTTCAAAATGCATTTCTAATAAGACAGGGACTTAAAAATCGATTTGATAATAGTAGGAAGAGGAAGCAGGTAAATAAGATCGGTAGCAAAAGTGGGTCACGAGCGCGGGTGCAAGACCCCATACATGCCATGTGCTCCGCTCCGATCCGCTTAGAGCCTCTCGTCCGCTGATTACACCAACACATGACGCACCCAAAACGGAATCCGTTACTTGTTTTATTCTTCGCCGGGAGTAGTCGAATTCAAGGAGCCTTTCGCCGTTCAAAAACAAGCCTGCCAACCCTCTAACATAATGAAGAAGAAGAAGAAAAAAAAAAAGATCAGCTCACGCAGGGGAGCAGATTCCTAATATCCAGAGGATTTTTGCGTTTGTCTTAAACAAGCGGATTAAGCCAGGCCAATATTCCTGCACTCTTTGTTTCGCCTTGTTTGACTTTGGTCGCTAATATCGATCAGAAATGATACAAATAGAGGGTAAATTTGGGTTACTTATTCCTGGTGCATCTTCAATGAAAATTACATTCGGTTTTATGGAGAAGTTTTATTTCCAACACTGTTAGTTAAAAAGGAAACAGTTTTAGTTATTATGTTCTACCCTAGATTAATTTTCCGGTATAATAGGGATCAACATGAAAATGTTTAAGCTTATTGTTAGGCGAAATATCTTGGCTTTTGCTTCGCTGTCGCTTCTGGCCAAAGTGCTTTGCGACTCGCTCCGCTACGGATCTGCTCGGCTGTCCCAAAGCATGACAACGCTTAATCCTCGGTGGTAGTTAACTTACTGCCTTCGAGAACCGGAAGTAGGCGGTATCAGGCTTGTCAGCAATAGGTGACTTATGCTAGGTAAGGTGCTAGCTCTGTTCAGATCGGTGACGAAAAGTGGTGTTCAAAAAGCAGTACGCGCAGACCTTAACCTTTAAATTATGGTAGTTTTTAAAAGGAGTCCTTGAACGCTCGTGAAACTTGACTAGTTTTGATCTGATGTTTAGAACTAGTCAAGTCTTTCATGGGGGTCGTGAGTGTGAAAATAGTTTGGTGGAATTGGTATTAAGTATAAAATCGGGCTTGCGGAAATCGGTGCGGAAAAGGGTGCTTTTAATTCGAATTCGTCACCAGCGCCAACTAATATATTCTCAAGGGAGAAAAGAAACAAAGAAAGAAATGCTAATTTTATGCGCGCATTAAGAATGAAACGACAAGAGCAACAGCCAAAAATGGAATTCGCAAGGCCAACAGGCGAAATTATTCAAATCAAGCGACTTTCTCGGGAGAAAAGACACATAAGAAAAAAAGGGCAGGAAGGAGGTCGAAGGGATGTGTGGAAAAAAGGGTGCCTTGATAACCCCAGCTCTGACAAGGCAGCGGGTGGTGGGGTGTGGGCGAGGGTGGAAAGGGCAGGGAAACGAAAATAAAAGTGGTCCTTTCGCTAACTTTTCCGAGCCAATATCATCGATAAAGTGACAATTGAAGTCGGAAGCTGTTAGTGACAAATCTGCGCGTAAAAAAAGTCGTTCGCCGGCGTGGAAGAGGGCCGGCAACTTTTTTGCAAGTATTTAACGTGGAGTGGTTAGGAAAAATGGGGGAAGGAGCGGAGCGCGCGCTTCCATCAAATCGGCAAAATTAAAGCACAGCTTAAATTGGAATAGTATATTAAAGGATTCTCCGAGCGGAGGCCCCGTCCTTCCGATTCCTTTTTATTTTATGCCTTTTGATCTTTTTCCTTTTTTTTAGTTTGATTGCTATGCTTTTAGAAATTCGCATCGACGCGTCTCAGCGATGCGAAATATTTTCTCAAGTTCAAAACCCTGGGCTTTTTTTTTAAACTGATTGTTATATGTAGTGTTTTAAAAAAAACCGTTTTTTTTAAACGCCTCGGAAAAAACGAAAAAAAAACGTTTTTTTTCCGGAAAAATTGGACGTGTGCATGGTTAAAAAGTTAGTTTTTGCAACCCCGGTCGTGTTTGAGTAGTTTTCTATTTTTATGCTGTACGTGTTTAATTTTCGTTCGTTTTTTACTTTTAGATTAAGACACTAGTCAAAGTGTTCCGCAGTATTCCTCTTTAATATTGAGACTGCACTACAATATTTCATATTGTATTAGTATTACCGTGTCCAAACAACTCTTTACCATTGCTATGGCATTAGCATTAGTTGTTTTTGGTAATTTGTTATAACTACTTACTTACCAAAAGCTTATTTGTGTTCGATATTTTTACTTTTTTATTTTTTGTTTATGAAAAAACTGTTTAACTTTGACCCATTTATCAATAAACAAGAGTTTTTTCTATCATAAAATTGTTTTATTTTGTTTGAAC
>Ga0058701_10002225_pt1 | contig 14521 bp, 6 predicted proteins | sample AgamicOrMae_FD_97039 | JGI IMG/M metagenome (GOLD analysis project Ga0058701, IMG submission 97039) | Agave microbial communities from Guanajuato, Mexico - Or.Ma.e | ecosystem: Host-associated > Plants > Phyllosphere > Phylloplane/Leaf | place: Guanajuato, Mexico | collected 2012-06-04 | reverse complement strand
TGGGTAATTGAAAAACTCATTACATGCGTCTGGAAGCTAAACGGTTCATTTCCGGACAGGGGTCCTTTGACAAAATCTTCTTAGATCTGTGATCCCTATCACCCAATTTCGTTTGGCAGACTAGTACTGGAACACCCTGTATAAAGTGATGAATGAAGTACAGTCGAAGCTTAGAGTCCTCTTGCCTATCACTTATTGATAACTAGCCGAAGACTCCCGGGTTTAAACGAGCGGTTTTAGGCAAGGGCCGAACTCAACATTATAATGGTATCTATTATCGCTGAGCTTAATGTCACCTTCTTCTCGGCGGCATAAGCAGATTTGTCAACAGCTGGAGGAAGGAATAATATAGTCATAGAGTAGCCACAGACGGAGCCAGGGATTCGGAGTAGGGGAAAACATGCTGTCCTGAAAGGACCCTAAGCTTGGTTGGGCCGAGAGAACTAAGACTGTCTCCGAGACCTAGGCATAATTGGGTTGGGCAAACTTAAAATAGGGGAAGAGCGTAATTTGGTTACTTTAGAAGATAAACCCATCAACACCGTTAAAACCTTGCCCCTGTTTTAGGTAGTTTCATACTTTCTTTTTAGTATGGAGGTGATATAGAGAAAGGTCGCGATTTAGTTATTTTCAGAACACAGATTATTTCAAATGTGCTTTGTAGAAGACGCGACCACTTCACAAACTCCACTCAAAGTTCTTGGGGTAAATTTAACCCCCCAAAATAGGGTGAATTTAATATGTAATTTTTTTTTAACCCCAAATTCGACTTTCAACCACAATTAGTTTAACCTTTTTGCAGGGCAGTGAACCTCACCGGATTGGGTAAATCGGTGAGAGTAGCACCCAACGACGTTAAATTTGCGTCTGCTTGGCTTTGGTTTTCATTAGTAATCTATGGAGCGCCTACAAAATCATCGTTGAAATTCATACGCAACAAAATTCAACCCACGGGTTTACAGTGTAGCCCCTGTTTTAGGTAGTCCCACACATGTTTTAGGTATGAAGGTGAAACAGGGGGTAATTTGAAGATAAAACTATCAACAACCATATCAATGAAAAAGTCTCGTCGAGTTAGCTCATTTGATATATTTAGTGATATGCTTGTTTCTTTAAAAAAGCCAAATTGCGCTCTTCCTGTTTAACCTTTATACCTAAAACAGGTATAGGACAACCTGAAACGGATATGTTAATGTGATTTTTCAATTTTTTAAAGAATTTCTCAATTTTTTTAGTGCCTAATGGGCCTTTTGAGAGTATTTCATTTGATTGGCTGAAATAATTGTCATAACGCTTTTGGGAGGCGTTTCATACATCAATCACTTCACCGCGACGCGACGCCAAGATGTCACTGGACCCTCTTATTGCCTCCTGATTCGGCATCTTAAGAAACGTTTAAGTAAATTCTGTTCACAATGGACACGCTGGATTGATTCATCATGAGTCATCTCTTTGCGGTTTGATTTGCATTCCTCACCAGGAAACTAGTCTGGATTTTTTATTGGGTCAAAGTTAAATCGCATTTTGCAAAAATAGCACACGGACGCCCTAATTTTTACGACGCAAGGATTTAATACAGAATTGATCCCCTAAGTCTCCTTTCGCAAAAATACTTACGTCATAAACTCTACGAAGCCATAACAGTTAAATATGTAGTGAGTTTTTGTTCTTCAAATCGCTAGTCCAGCCTACGTCCACAACTGTAAAGGGTCGGGATTTTCACCAATATTCCATATCCGCACACTGTAAAAAAACTAGCACCTGCCTTAAATAATTCCATGCCAGTTGTGGATATGATAGCAAAACCAGGAAAGAGCGTAATTTGGTTCTTTTGAAAATACGTCTATCAACATGAGAAGGTCTTGCCGAAAGCTTTCAATTGATATGATTATTGATCGGGGTATTTCCATTAAAAACCAACGCGTGTTGGTGTTGACCCGACATAGGGAGACTTGAACGCACGGAACCCAACCTAATTCATTTCAAATGGGGCAGTCGGGTCAATAGGCATTCCCATTACCAAATTACGTCCTTCCCTTATGTTCTACCTTCTTACCCAAAACATAGGTATGATAATACGTTAAACAGGGATTATTGTTACACAGAAGTGTACCTAAAACAGATATGTGCCTAAAACTGGGGCTGGTTTTTACCGTGCGGTTTGAGCCTAGTCTCCACTAACCGCTGATTACATTAGGAGGATTAATGACATCTTAGTAGGTAGGGTTAAATTGAATATATCAAGAACCTTGTATCCCACTCCACTACCGCTTAATCCGGCTGGTAAAGAAAGTTAAATAAACGAGGTGGGAAATTCAACCCTTCAAATCTACTCTGCACTTCTTGCTCAAGGTACACCATCAGCGAATTTCATGCTAGGGGCCCCTCCCCCACCTTGAAACGGAATCACTTGTTGGGCCTCAAGCAAGCAGAAGCATGGACCTGGCACGGGCGTGGTCGCCGCTCCGCAGCGCCGGGAAGAGCCGAGCGGAGCCGAGTCGAGCCGACGACCAGCGAACTGGTCTGTGCGGGTTCAACGCCCGTCCCCCCACCCCCTTAATCATCCAAATATCACATCACAGGCGTAGGAATCCAGGAGGGTGCAAGTACGTGGGTCGCGAACGCTCGGTTCGTCATTGTCCTCCGTGGACCAAAGATGCTGTTGGGTCCCGGGGGTGAGGAGGGGGGGCGTCTTGCCAAACCAGTTTTGCGGTCACAGATCGGTCCAAGTAGACGTACCCGCATCGGAGGCGCTCATGTCGCGACATCTCGAGACAACTTGTTTATTCTGCACCCTCGCTTCTCTGTATTGCGTCCAAGAGTGAAAGTTCTAGACCTTCGGGCCCTTTAACTCTACGTTGGGCCATTCATGAGATACGGTTCGACCACGAAAGACTGGATTGCGAGAGAAATAAGATTCTGCGATTTTTTACTGTGTTTTTTGGAGGACATTCGAAACGTCCATGTTGAGGTGTTGTTATAGCAACGCTTCGCGATTAACTGTCGTAGAGGAAAACCCTTTGCGTTTTCCCCGAACCAAATTTTATTTTCCATTAACATTTTATTTTACGTTTTGTTTGGCTGTTCTGAAGTGGGTTCAATATAGGTATTGGGCCGGTTCTAAAAAGTTCTGAAAAATCACTACTTTTCAAAATACCAGTCAGAAAAAAACTGAAAACTTGGAATTCAAAAAAATGAATTTTCCTTGCGACGGCTCGAGGAGCTGTATTCACCCGTCGATACACTAAAAAAACAAAACACTAATCTGGTAGTCATTACTTTGAGTCGATGGTAGTAGGTATTTTGATTATTCAAAAGGTCTCGGCGAGAGCTTTCCTTTTATCTGGCTGAGCATAAGTCTATCTTTAAAAAATACCAAAATACGTACTATAGCGTATTTTACTCCCATTTAATTTTTATTCCCATATAAGGGGAAGTACAGTAACTCCCTAAAACAGGTGTTCGCGCGCAGTAGCATGCCGCAAAGAGCTGCAATAACAATACTTCTGCAAGGGGATATCTCATTATTTTAAGTTTACGCTGTTCTTTTAGAAACAAATATTTACAGCGTATTATGTATATGTAACATTTGTGGTTTGCGTTTGATAGACTAAGAAATTTCGGAAATTGTCAGAGCGATCCTTAACATACCCGACATGCTAGGTTATCTCTCATGGCTCTCGGGAAAAAAATCACGTTTAAAATTTGCAAAATATCGAAATCTGGGACAGTGTTGCCAGAGTTCATGATTTTGTAAACTGTAACCGCGATAAACTCAAAAACTTTTAGAGATAACCTATCATGTTGGGGATGTTTCAGATGGCTCTTGCGACGAGCAATCTAAACATGGGATTGATCATTAAAATATCTTCACTAATTGAAAAGTTAATCACGTTTAAACACGACAGAGTCGCGACATCTGACTGGCAACACTGAGTACTTGTTGAAAAGTACAGTAACCGACACTACTGTGCACCACTGTGCAGCACCACCATGATCATAACCGATGCCGACCTCACTTCCCCGTCAAACCAGCCGCGGCCCTTCGTCATCAGCTCCGTGCCCCCCGCCGCCAACCCTGATCCACTGCCCCTCGTCGGCGCCCACCTCCGCACCACCTGGCGGGGCGATGCCATCATCCCCGACTACCCCGATAATGTCCCTTGCTCCGTCTCCGCGGACTTGACCAAGTGCAAGGGCTGTTCCTGGGAGGCCCTCCTTGCACCCGCCGCCAGACCCTGCCGGTGGGTTTCCCCAGGTCTCCGCCACGGCACTGACCAGTTCTACCTGCTGTGTCAGCGACAGCGGGACACTTACAGAGATCGTTCGGGCACAAAACATCCTATGGATATGTTCGCGCAGTATGAAACTTATGGACATTGTCCTCCGGCCCTCTTTGATTTGTACATGAGGTCTCCTGTGAACTACATTTCCTACAAACAACCTTACGTGATTCCCATGTCCACTGGAAGATCTCTACGAATACCGGACAAACCTCAAAGAGCATTAGTCAGGAGACATGACGATGGAGTGGATGTCAAAAGAAAGCGCTGACATCAAATGTATCTGATGAAAAAATGCAATCAGTTACCCATGTACAGTGAGCCACAAAAGTCATGACCCCAGCTTCCGTGTATTTCTTATAGACGCAAGGGTCATGACTTTTGTGGCCCACTGTACACTGTAAAAACAAAACCCTCATTTTGGGGAATGTTACACCTGTTTTAAATGAAACCAAAACGGGGGTACTTTGATTATTTTTTAAGATAGACCTACGTTCAGCCATATAATTGAAAAGGTCTCAGCGAAAGCTTTTTATTGATGCCGCTGAACGTAGGTCTATCTTGAAAAATTACCAAAGAACGTACCACCCCTGTTTTGTTTTCTCACCCAGAAATGGCATTCCCCAAAAGGAGGTTTTTGGTTATCAATTTAGTTTTAGCGCAACACAATGTACAGTTAAACCCAATAAAAATAGCATACCGACAAGTCAAAGCTATTTAAGTTCCCACTGCGTTTCTTTACTTTGTTTCGAGAATAAATTAACGCTGAGTAGAAGATTGGTAGACGATGAAGCGGGGGTCGAAGATCGACCGTGCGATGTAACCTTGCGAAGGTCGCGCCTTGCCATGCTCTGCCCTTGCTACTCCAAACAGGTCCGAACTATAATTAAGTCAAGCGATCAATAAGACGCACTCGAAAATAGCTGAAGATAAGTCGGTTTATTACTTTATTGAGACCGTCACTAGAACATCTTTTTCTTGATCGAGTCAAGAAAATATTCTTACATTCAACGGAAAAAGTAGATTTGATTCAAGAAAAATGTCTTGCTTTAAGAAAAGTAGTTTTGGTCTGAGAAGTCTCATACCTTCCCTTCTTTTGCTAACGCTTGTTTCGACTGCCGCCTCACACCGCTTTTCGGGGGCAGTGTTTGACATTGAGACATCTGACTTGACAATAATTTAAGTGCCTCGTGCCACGCTCTCCTGATGCTCAGCTTGGTCACGAAAGAGGGACGAATAAGGTTAAAAAAGCAATCTCAAAAATTTATAGAGTAGGTGTCCTCATAGACCGTTATTTACTTAACAAATTGCCCTGTCATTGTTTTGCTATCTTAGGTGACGAATTTGCACAGCTTCCATTCGTCACTTGAGCGTACATCTATTTGAGAAGTCAACGCTTGAATGAAATGGCAAGACTTGCTGTAAAACTACGCTCCTTTTCTCGGCAACAACAGTAGTTAAAAGATAGTACCACTGAAATACTTTTTGAATAATACTGAAATTGAATAATATCTTGATCATGGAACATGTCTAATCATATTAAAAAAAATAATTAATCTCCTTTGATGTAAACCTTTTTAGTTCTAAAATAAGTTTTAAGGATCCTCAAGAGGGTCTTACTTTTAAAGTGCGTTTTAATCATGCTGCTCTCTGTCGTATGATTTTTGCTTGTTTAAAAAGATCTCCAAGTTTTCAAACGATTGAGGAACTCTCAAAAAACTTGGTTAAGAGGATTGTTTTGCGCTTGAAATAAAAGAGAAGTCTATGTACGTCACTGACGTTTTTTGATAGTTCAGTTTAGCTCGGTTTGACTAGAATTGTGTAGGTCAGGCTGGGCCTGGGACAGTGTTGCCAGATTTCGCGACTCCCTCGGGTTTAAACGGGATTAACTTTTCAACCAGTAAAGATGATTTGGTGATCAATCCCCTGTTTGGATTACTTATCTCGAGAGCGATCTAAGACATACCCAACATTTTCGGTTATCTCTAAAAAAATTGAGTTTATCGCGGTTACAGTTTACAAAATCATGAACTGTGGCAACACTGCCTGGGAAGGTAGAGAACAGCCGAGGCTCTATATTTTAGATCAGGCTACAAGAGTTAAGTTCGACTGGTTTCAGGTGAGTTCGAGTGAGGTCATAGTAGTTGAGTTTAGTGAGAGGGCGTTAAGTTAGAGGGGACCTAAACGCAGGTTAAGTTTGGGTATTTTTGTTTAGGTAATTTCCGATCAACGACTATTAGTTCCATGCTAACAGACATCACGTCGAACTTGGCAGACGAGACGGGCGATGTGCGAGTGGAACGGTTTCCTCGGCGTGCGATTTTACCCAGATAACGGGCGCTAGTCCGTCAAATGGGAAATTACGCACAGAGACACGCAATTAATCCATGATGGCTAAATTTCGGACAATTTAGGAGGAAAAGCTCTCACCTCCGGCCCGGTGCGCGGTCCCGTTTATCCAGAAAAACATGTTTTTCCACTTTTTTGGCTCATTTTATCGACATTCCTAAGGACAAAGTAGAACTCGCGAACTGTTGTTATTTATGCTTTTTGAACAAAACGTGTTTTGGGAAGACCCCGCAAATTTGACCTGGGACAAAGCCAAATGTTTGTTTTTATTTTTTTTCATTCCTTCCTCTATTTTTTTTTTTGCTATGAAGAAAGGGGCTGGTCAATCACCTATAGAACTGAACCTTACCACGTTCTTTTGTAAGTTTCGTTGGCAAGTGCAATGCTTATGAGTGAGGATATTTTAACGCCTTTTTATAGTCAAAATTTACTTTGAATCAGAGAGCGAAACATGTGGTTTAGAGAGATATTACCTGTTTTAGGTGTGAAAATAAAAAGGGGACGAGTACTAATTTCGGTATTTTTTGAAGGTAGACCTATGTTCAGCCACATCGTCGGAAAGCTCTCACCGAGGCCTTTTGAATTATATGCCTGAACATAGGCCTATCTCGAAAAATAATCAAAATTCCTAGTACCCCCGTTTTATTTTCCCACCAGTGTTTCGCTCTTACTGTAGGCGACACTATCGTTGTCGGTTAGTTTAGGCAGGTTCATGCTTGTAAGTTTCGTTAAAATAGGGCTAAGTTAGATTGGACTACGTTACGTTAACACGTGCAAAGTTAGACTAGCTTACGCTAAATCTTGCCTGGTTGCCATATTAAGTTATGATAAATAGGATAGGTTACGCTCTAATGTTTGGTTAAACTAACAGGTTAGGTATGGCGACGTTACAGGTCTGGACCTTCGACGTGTCTAATTTTCTATTGACCCGACATGCATTTACATTGAGAGACTTCAGCGCTCGGAAAATGACAAGAACGAAGTGATATGGAGGAGACTTCAACGCACGTAAAAAGGCTTGAATGTATTTTGAATGGACCTTCGGGTGAATAGACGGTCCGCTCCAGAATCCATGACTTAAATGTAGAGTAGCTATACGTAACACGCACATAGGTGTATAAATAAATTTTAAATTAAAACAAGCAAATGCTAATCCGTGGGCAGGTCAGTGGTTTTATATTTGCTAACCCGCCGGTGTTCCGAAATCATTAAAGGATTCCACTTAAATGACGTCACGCTGATCATTTGAATAACAGATTACAATCACAACAACCGAAAATCAGAACTGATACTTTACAGAACAGAAAACAAGAAGGGGCCGATTATTTTGATCCAGGAGGAATGAAGCTCTTTGTGTAGAAGAGATTTCATCCACGTTTAAAGAAAAGAAACGCAAAATAAAGACGTCGAACCTGTTCAAAGCTGGCTGGGCCTCCAATTGCTTGGTAACAAAGCAGCCTGAGTTTTTCATGCGTAGGCAACCAACTCAACACTTCTCTGTGCTGGTTGCCTACCTTTCGGAACTCGTCCAGACGGTTAAGATCACGAGCTCTGCGAAAAAGATTGCACGCTAAATAACCGCAGAAATATGAGAGGAACTATTTTTATCAACGTATATAATCAATCTGAACATTATTCTATGCACGAAATAATTAATATCATGAACAAAATAAGGAATATAAACAAATATGTAATATTCAGCAAAACGGAAGTTCTGAATAAAGGGGGGTTGGGTTGAAGTAGGTGGAAGTTGCGGTTAGAGGTCAGGCTAGGAGGTTAGAAGTCAATAGAGGAGGTTGGTTAAGTAAAAGTTATGGTTAGAGTGAAGGTCGGGTTTGGTTGAAGGTTCGAGGTAAATAACTGAATGTTAGATTGGGCTAGGTTAGGGTATGAACAATTTTCGGTGATACGGTACGTATCAGGTGAAAGAAGTTCGATTGGATTAAAGGATTAGATTATAGGTCAACTTCGATTATACGTTAAGCATGGTTAAGTAACCCCGAGTGCAGTGTCCCAGCAATGGGACAAAACAAAATTCGCAAAAGAACATGCGAATGGATGTTTCTGTGTCGATGCCATATACGGTATACGCGTAATATGGATGTCTATCAATCTAAAGAATCAGTGAGAATATCTGAGAATCAGTGAAAAAATTCACTGAATTCCAGCCAATATAGCACCGATGATTTTTTCAGTGATGCTATATTGACTGAAATGCAGTGAAATTTTTCACTGATTCTCAGAGATTCTCACCAGTTTAAAGAGTGATCCGATTATTTTAAATGAATGGATATTTCGGCATGGATATTACCATGGGCATTGCATGGACTTCAATTCAGAAGGGTTACACTTTGTAGGGGAGCCTTATACGAAGTTAATTCGAGTGTTTTGGCGGTCGCCGTGGGCGCCCGTGCAAGTGCAAGGCCGGTGTTTAAATTGGCATTAAATTCTTTGTTGCGTCAGCGACCATTTCAGCAAGATGAGACCGTGCCCGTAGAATAGGCGGGCTTCGTCTCAGAGGAGGGACGCAGTGGGGACCGCACGTGGGACAGGGACAGGGTGTCCCATCTGAATACAGGTCAAGAGCTTGAGACGTTATCCTTTGGGCCGGACGAGTGTGAGGCGCGGGACATTCAAAACAGACCCGAGGTTGCATTGTCCGTCTCTTGGGTTCCACCTTCCATCGCAGAGTCCGGAGGCACTCGCACATAACCTAGCCTAAGTTAACCTAGGGTGAGCGGGTTTAGGCAGAGGAAGCGCTTTGAATTTCAGTATAAAATTAACACTCACAAATTGTTTCTGAATTATTGGATAATGTCTGCAATAGCCCCCCTCGAGTTTTCGGAAGGCAAAGAGTTTTCTCGCCTGTTCACCATTGCGGCAATTGTAATATCAGTCCAAAGGTATTGTCCAGTTCTGGTCGTGCAACAAGGCGGTGTCCTATTTCCCCATAAGGCGGAGCCTTCCGATACGACCATAACCGGACAATACCTTTTGAACTGACAGCAAAGGACGTAAATAAGCCAAGTTTCAACGAAGACTATTTAGAAATAAAAGTATAAGCGCGACAAAGACTTAGTTTTACAGAGGATCCCAAAATGAGATTTTTTTCAAATCCATTATGAGTTTTTTCTCTGTTTTTTACAATAGTTTTTTTAGGACCAACTCCTTTGGGAGAAGGGCTTTATAATTTGTTTTACCAACTGTCAGAATAATTCGTTGAAGGGGGAAATAAGGGCTTAAACGTTCAAACAGCAGGCCTTGTAACCCTGAGGAATCAAGAGAGAGGTTCGTATCCCGCGAAAAGGAGGTAATCACAACATATCATCTAGATGGCGCGCTTATTGTAGCTTGTGTACCAGTCGAAAATTGAGCATGCTTCATTTTATACTCTTGGAGGCCACTTAACGAATAAAGCCACTTGAGAAACTGGCTGGAGTGGGGACGGGAGTGGGGGGAGTGGGGGCAGAGGGGAGGGGAGGGGAAGGCAGCGCCTAGCAAATGATGACGTTTCCACCAACGAGCAGCTAAACAGAGTCCTCAGTTCTCCGTGGCTGTCCTGGCTTCGCGGTGAGTCGCCTGCCTTTGATTCTCCTCTCCAGCGAGCGCTTCGCGCATCCATCCCTCGGGTCTCTATTTGATTCCCGAGAAGGCACAGCTTGAGCACGCGAGCTGGGCTTGGACCGGTTTCCTGGAATCGCAAACGTGAGTTTACACGCCCTCTCGCTCTTGCCGTCGCTTCCTCTCTTTTTCTTCTCCTCGACCGGCTCGGTTTGCCTCTCGGTTCCCGGCTCGGTTCCCGGCGCGGTAGGCGGGAGCGTTGAACTGCATTCGATATCAATTTGCAGAACAACAGAGCGCCATTTTGTATGTCCGTTAAGTTAAGGTGCCCCCGACCGCCGAGCCGCAAGCGCACCGAGCGCACCGCGCCGCCGCCGCGCTCTGTTGATAGCCTCCAAAACTTGTTTCCATCAAACATCAAGGTGGAGCAAACGGTTTGGCCAGCCTGCGATCGGGTCCGACAAGCCTGGACACGTCGTTAGCCTAGACCAAAGCTTCATCCACTGAACTACCCTCTCCTAGAACTGCTAGCCCCACGAGTCTTATTCGTATGACCTTCCTTTCAAAGAACTGTTGACCCCGCAAGTCCTCTGTGGGACGCCGTTCCCATAGACGACTGTTGAGGGAAGACATGTCCTTCCTCAACATTTCCCTCCTTTCTATGTCAACCCCACAAAATCGCCAACTGCCCTGAAACTGTTATCCCCACAGGCTTTGAAGAGGAACCGTTATTACGACTAACTCCTAAAAATCACCGATCCAACTGCCTTGATGCAGTTACTCCAACAAGTCTTCGGAGAAAAACTGTCCCTCTTTTCTACGACTGTTAAACCCCTCAAATCTTAAAGAGGAAGTACCTTACTTTCCGTGGCAACCTCGCGTAAACCCCGCGATCCAACAGTCCTGAAACTGTTGTCCTCGAAGAGGAACAGTTCTTCCTTCCCTCGGGCTGTTAACCCCACAAACGCACCGATCACAGCACTGAACCGGGAACTGTCTCCTTATTGTTCACTCAACTGGTCACTGGTTGCAGGACTGTAAACTGTTCCCCTTTTCCTCGGATTGTTAACCTCGCAAGACACCGCTTACGGCCCGAACTGTTCTCGGTATCCAACCATCTCAATACTACACGTTATTACTACTGCTCCCTCTGATCCCGAGAACTGTAATATACATGATCATCGAACATAGAGGCAAAATGCGGAAGCGTGTACTATGGACCGTATGTGCTAACCATGTACTATCGTTGACCCCTGAGAAGGAACTGTCAAACTGTCGTCCTGAAAGTTCGTGGCGATCGCTGGGGAAGTACATGGATTCCAACGTGAGGTTTGGGAGGAACACATAACTATGTTCCTCACTCGTGGGGTATACTCTAGAGGTCATTGATATTGAGGTTCAAGGTTTTCAAAATAGCTATGGCCTTTGGGGACTAACTTATGAGGCATTCGTGGGGTCAACAACAGACGCTAGATAGAACTCGAGGTTAAATAATAAAGGCTGTAGAGGGTCGGTAACTGTACAGCCTTTGGGATCGGCAGTACCGCTTCAGTATTCGAGGGGTCAACAATGGATAGCACTGAAGGTTGGACGCTAGTTCATGAGTTTATCCATGTTAAAATTTACGAAATCAATAAAATCCCGAAACGATTATCATATCGTGGAGATGAAAGATGCAGAATTAAACCTTTAGTTCTATTCATCATAATGATGGTAAATTTGTGCAGAGATGCAGAGTTGCTCACAGCTGTTGGCTAATCGTTAGTTACGTCTAGGATAAACCTATGTTAATGGAAAAACGCGATCGCGTGGGAGTGATTATGGGGACATTACTAAGTCGATATTTATTGAAATACATTGTCAGTGCCGACCCAAACCAGATGTGCTACGAACACAAAGCCTAGATCTCTTACACAGATATTCCGTAGGCCTTTGTCGATTGTGACAATCGGAAAAGAAAGCGTTCCTCAAAGCCAGCGACGAAATTACGGGTCATTTCAAGGAGGTCCTTAAGGATGTCACTATAAAGTATACAAAACAAGGCGTCTGACTAAGAAACGTTCCCTCGCTTTCAAAAGTCTCGCGTGGGCAGCGGTGCCAAGGTGACGGGAACAACTCCTTAGTTTGCGCTCTTTAAAAGAAATCCTAATGTGTTTTACGTGGTTGCTTTTCCCAATGATTTCCGATGCCAAGGATTTTTTTCCTTGATACAGCGAAAAAGCATTTTTATTTTTCTTACCACAAAGCAGGGAGGAAAACCCCCCTGCCGCAAGAACTTCTTTCTCGCCACAAGAAATGTTTCTTACCACGAGAAAAAAAATCTTGTGCCAAGAAAAAAATTCTTGCGGCAAGAAAAAGATTGTCTTGACACTAGAAAATTTTTCTTGGCATTAGAAAACATGTCTGTGAGTAATGTATACTCAAATAAAAGAAGCTTGCGAGCAAAATGATCGTAAGCGTTTGATTCAAGACAGTTTTCCAAGGCTGACAGTGCGTGCGTTTTTCTTCACTCACGAATAATTAATGTATTCATCCGTCAATATTAATTGCGCCACGAGAAAACGTGCATTTCTAAGAAGTGCTCTCCGGGATTTTCCGGCTTTTCTTTGGGTTACCGGTACACGTTAGGCAAGGCCAAGGTGAACGTAGGCGTTTCGTTATTAATTTTTTTTCAAGCTATCCTCGAACCCAGTCGACAAACAATGCTTGAACTTATCTTGAACGCAAACGTAACTTGTCGATCGGATTCGCTCAATGACGTATTTTTCCGCGTGTTTTGGACAGATTTTCAAACGATTGCTTAATTTACATTGTAATGAGTTATAACTTACGGTGAAAATTATGTAGATGTTTATGTACTGCCGACCAATTCTGCATTACCAAAATCATACGTTCTCCCGTTTTTCTTTTTCCGATGCCTTTATGGGGACCAACACGTTGACATTTTTAAAACATGTTTACTTTTCCCTATCTGCCGAATGTTTGAACTACTTGAACCCATTTACAGGTTTGGCATAGAGTTTTGATTTTCTTAAGCCGACTGGAGAATAGGGCAATACAGCCGCTATAAGGATCGGTTAGGTACCGTATTTCTCACTCCACCCGGCTGTAATGAGACCTGATGCCGTTTATTACTAGAGTCAGTCGCTGCCGCCAAGAAGAATACGGCGCTAGGTTGAGTTAGCTTAAGTCAGGTTAGTTTTAGTTAGATTTGCCTAGCAGTAAATTAGGTTAAGTTAAGTTGGGTTAAGTTACGTCAAGTTAGGTTAGGTTAAGTTAGGTTAGTTTTAGTTAGATTTGACGAACAGGAAGTTAGGTTAAGTTAAGTTGGGTTAAGTTAGGTTAGTTAAGTTGGGTCTGGATAAGTTGGGTTAAGTTAGGTTAGGTTAAGTTAGGTCTGGATAAGTTGGCGCTCAGCTCCCTAGAACAAAAGGGCTAGTAGGTATGTTTGGTGGCGGTTTTTAAAAAGATCTAAAAATGAGAGTGTGACTAAAACTGCGTCATGTGATATCTAGTTAAAAATAATGTTGACAAAGCTTCACACTGTTAGACATGTTCATAGGAGCAAGCTCGGTCGATAAAGGCCGGTCTTGAAAATAAAAGTATAAATATCAAGCCATCTTGAATCGCCAATCGAATCGATGCTCGTCAAAATCTAGCGGAACCGATGTGCACCATAAAAACAGGAGCTCCTTAAATTAAGACTCTAATTTAGTAATTTAGCCAAGACGCTACGTCTAATTTCTTATTTGGCGACGCCTTCGTCGGTAATAAATTTATACCTCCTTATTTATGATTGCCTCCGGCAGTTCGATTCCGAATCACGACTCCATTGTGTTTGATTCTTAGCAGAGCACTTTAAGAAATTACAGCCCGCAATGATTGGTTTGTCGACAAATAAATAACGAGCTACCGGTAATTCCTTGGTATCTCACACGGAGACCGGTTTCAGCAATGAAAGCGCTTTCCTCAACCGATCAAGATGGTTTTTGATTACTACTTTTCAGAAGCAATAGGGATAAAACGTTACAGGTTTTTGAACTATTCACGCTGCTTTTACTGTCTGATTTTAACAAGACCCATTCTCCTCACTACTCAAATATTTAACCCACTACCGCCCAGCGATGCCATTTAGAAACAGAAAATTTATTTTAGGGGATCTTTTTTCAGTATTGTCACAACTTAAAAATATCATCCCTCTGGAAACCTGAAATTTAGTGATTTAGGCATTTTTCAAAGCTTTAAGTTTCGTATTTTAAAGGAAAAATCCTTCCAATTTCTCTTAAGCTAAATTTCACTCCAAATACTTTGGGCTGTTATGGGTTGAT
>Ga0058701_10002224_pt1 | contig 14523 bp, 10 predicted proteins | sample AgamicOrMae_FD_97039 | JGI IMG/M metagenome (GOLD analysis project Ga0058701, IMG submission 97039) | Agave microbial communities from Guanajuato, Mexico - Or.Ma.e | ecosystem: Host-associated > Plants > Phyllosphere > Phylloplane/Leaf | place: Guanajuato, Mexico | collected 2012-06-04 | reverse complement strand
GAGCGAGGCGCAAGGCACTATACCAAAACTTGGTATACCGCAAGAGGATTGCTTATGATAGAGGTTGGGCTAGGTTGGATGCCTTTTGCCTCGTTCCGCTATCTCTCCGCTCGGCTTGACGACGGAGGGTAGCACCAAATTTAAACCGAAAGGTTGAAAATGCTACCTTAAAACATTACAGTGTCGTGACGGAAAAGGTGATGCGATTCAGTGACCAAGGCTAACGCAAACCACAGACGCAGAAGCACACGTCAAGCTCTTTGAACATCTACCTCACCGTGTTACGGCCAATTTTTATCGAGAATGGGAAAGGGTTGAACCACACGGGGCTGGAACGTCTGAACTCGTAAAACAAAACATCTTGACTAGCAAAAAGCAGGGATAACCCGGATCGGCGGGCTCAAGCGCACCGCGAAAGCGTACGGAGAAAGCGCACAGTGAAAGTCGAGGGGAAAGGAACAATCAAACAGAACAAGGAATCCGGCCAATCGGAAGGAAGAGAAATAAAAAAATTGAAAAATGAGTTTGAAACAGTCAAATTGAGTTTTTTCCCTCGGTCAGGAGTACATAGACCGGCATCAAATCAGCGGAGGGCAGGAAGAAAAGGAACGAAACTTTAGGACTATGTCAACTGTAGCGCTCCTTCCCGCCCGAGACGAAATTCAATGCACTTAAGGATTCCGCGAACATTTTTACGTTTTTCCCCAAATCGCCCCGAGCCCATAAATGACAGAGATGGAAGAATCTGTCGAAAATATTATTCATCAAACCGGGACGGCGACTACGCGGCGTGCTGCGGCGCCGCGCCGGTGACAGCGGACGCAACCGTCGTGAATACCCATTGCGGGAAATAAAAAGAGTCCAAGCGCTACACCGTGTTATAGAAACAAATTGCAGGCTGATTTACTCTATTCGAGCTGACTGGATTCGTGATATGCTATTAGAGAAAAGGCCACGGATTGGTAGACGAGAACGATAAGGTCCTACTTCCTCGGTTTTACTCAGCGGTTAAAACCCTTACATTATAAGAATGGGTATTGCTATTCGCCCGACATGCATTAGTATTGGGAGACGTGAACGCACGTAACCAAACTAATGCATTTTAAACGGGAGATGCCTTGAACGCACGGAACCCTATCTAATACATTTGAAATGGGGCAGTCGGGTCAATAGACACTCCGAATTAAGATACAACCAGATAAGTTTGGTGTCTCGTTCCTTGGCCAACTCGGCTGTCACTTAAGGCCGTATCATACTATGCACACGGACTTACAGAATGGACATATAACTGGATCCCAGAGCATGCTCCAATACGCGTCCGGAGTTTATAGTCCGAGCTTCCGCCGCTAGGGGCGCTTGGTGTCCAAGTTACTCTCAAAATACATGGGCGGCATAGGGAAGCGCTTGATTCCCTCCCATAAACCGATAGTTTTTACCAAAAGAATATTAATTTGATCGATAAATACGTACAATTTAGTAACTTCAAACATTTGAGTTTTATATGATACCTCGTTAATCAAGGATCTTCGCTGAAACTGTGCCTGGCGGACAAGTACAATTAGCTATTATGGGACTGCAGTAACGATTGTTGTGTTTATGTGTTTACTTGAGAAAATTTGTGAACTAATGTGTGTATTTAATAATGAGATTTGTCTTAAAACGTACCAAAATGTATTCTTTGGTCATAATTATTGTGTGGTGGCTATCATCTTTGCCAAACTTAAGTACCTTACTGAAAGTTTGCTTAACGTAAATTCGGAGATCGCTCGACATAAAAGTTTACTGGAGTGAGTGATTGACGCCGACTACAGCGTAATGGATATCAGGTGCATGGAATGTAATTAGGCTTTGCTTTGAGTATGATATTTGTTCAGAATGTGTTTCACAAATGTGTACAAAGAACGTTTGGAAACATGAGACATTATTGTCTTACTGCACATTGTCATATATGACAATAACCCGAACCAAAACAAATCACCTGCCGTTGAGAAAAATCTGCGCGTCTCTAGATAGTTTGCCCCCCTAAGTAGCTCTGTTAGAATTCTGAAGCGTTCTTGTTAGAAGTATTTACCCCATTTTACCTCCTTTGAGCTTTTAATTAACCAAGTTCCCCTTCTTCGAAGCAAACTACGTCGTAATTCTAACTTCAAATGGCGTTGTACGGAGATTGATATGATCGCACCCTTCATTCACTTTAATTAAGACTTACTCACTTCTCCTCACACAATGTAGTAAATAAATATTTATTTCAATGATAGGAAATAATTACATAAGTACGATCTTAGTCACGAAAACGGCGTATATCAAAACGTAGACAACAGCTGTTACCGGGTGCCAAAAATTTCACCCAATTGCTCGTTTCACATAAAATTCTTGCGCTATTTTAAACTTCACACATAAAACGACTTTTAATCTGTAAAGAATAATACATAAAAATATGCTTTAATATGCCAAATATGATTAAAACGCACTTGTAAAACGGCTTTTTATCCTTACGGAGTCGTGCATAAGTAGAGTAACTTGGACACCCAGCGCGCTCTACCGGAGCATCTTGAAACTACCAAGTTCGGACGCGGATTGGCGCAGGTTTTCAGGCCAAACCGCTGGAAGTCATACGTCCATACTTTAAGTCCGTGCTGTGCATTGCCCTTGCCAATGCCAAAGTATCGAGCAGCCAATCAGAACACAGGGAGTGAAGGCCAGAGACAACGTTCTGCGTTCTGATTGGCTGCTCGGTACTACGGCAACAGCGTGTGATGCGGCATTAGTCACTTCGCTCTTGGCGGCAGAAACTTCCAACGCAAGTATAGGCATTAGACTAGGCAACTATAAGTTAGGGGTAGATAGATAACGCATCTTTAAAATTGAGATCATCGGAAAACAGACAATCTGTAGTAATAATGCGAGCAATAAGTTCAGCGGAATGGCCTAAGAAACGCGGTAAAGACTAAGGTCTACCTACAAGGCAAACAGTGTAGTCTCTCGCACCGTGCGTAGTGCATACAAGGTACACGTCAGTAATAATATGAAAGTATATGAATGAATGAACGAGTACAGACAAAGTGCAAGGAAACAGCAGGGCAAGAAGCCACGTTTGTTGTAAAGCACAAGCACTTGAAACAAGCCAATTAAAAAGTTTTGCCGTAATCTTGACTGGAGATATAAGAACGCGCGAAACACAAGTACATAATGACTAGACAAAACAACAAAAATATTCCAAAAGATTGAGGTTGGCTTTCAATGTTTTCTTTCATTAAGACTATAAAATCAGGATTACTTAACTTAGACTCACTAAGGTTCAAATTCATCACATTCCTATTTCGTCCAAACACCTAAAAAACAAAAAATAACTTATAATACTAATTGGTACAGTTTGGTTCAGAGGGTTATATTCAAGAGAAAGTTAGTTCAGTCAAAACCAAAGTAGATGCAGCACACTGGGTGACTTTGAATTGGTTTGCGAAGGAAAGCGGTGAAAAGGTAGGCTAATACACTCACAAGAGAAGACTTGAAAAGTCGATCCAATCGCGCGCAGTCATTCATAACTCCAAACTTACATCGACCAGAGCGAGAAAGCTGCGTCTCTACATACCTGGAAAACAGAGAAAGCAAAATTAAAGTCGACGTTATTTACAAGCAAAATACAATCGGCATCGGCATGAATTACGCCAGGCAATTCTGCGTCGGTTCTTTTCACGGTGAATCCAATAGAAACTCTTTAAAATATTGTCAATCTACCTCGAAAAGTTTTCCACAAAAACACAGCTATAGCTGATTATACATGCCGTTACAGAGGGTTCCTCTCAACTGGTTTGTATTTCCAGACATTGTACATGCTTTAAAAATTAACGCCCCGGAAGAAAAGGTAGCAGTGGCAGCTAACGTGTTAATTGACATAGCAGGTACAGTTCAAACCGGTAAGCAGCAATTGCTAATTTTTAACAGTCCCTTTCTAACGTTGGATGTAGCTGCTAAAATAAAAGCTATGGCTGCTATAAGAACAAAAAGGTGCTCAATTTGTAGCCCTTGCTAACCTTTAAGTAGCAACAGCAAATATGTTAGCAATGGCAGCTGAAAAATTACCGTCGGCTGCTAAAATCAATGGTATATTTGCTATATTAATTAATGCGTTAGCTGCCCCTGCTATTCTTTTTTCCGGGCACCTTTTCTGAAAAGTGTAAATAAAGCTTGAGCAGTGAAAGGGTGTCTGGAGAAATCAAACCTTGCTAAGGACTTACTTGCGATTTTTTTTTTCATTTCTTAAATTGAGGAAAGATTTTTGTGGTTTCATTAGCACATGTCAGAAATTGGAGAGTCGCGATAAATCCGATTAAGCTCAATATTGAGAATCATTATTCTACGTGTAAGATATTTTCCAAGCATTCAAAAATAGGACGGAGGCACTCCGAGATGCGGCCCCAGGAACAAAAATTAGTATTGAAAATGGATCCCACGTCCGATTGAGATAACGCTTTTGACTCAATTAAAAGACGCAATATCGGGCCATAACTCGATCTAATCACTATAAATTTTACAACTTTAACCGGTCTATAAACTGTATTTCCTTAATGAATCAAATAAAAATCTCATCCAATAGAATAAGAAGCACCCACTGAGAAAAAAACGGTTAGTAAAGTTTGCTAAAAATTAGTTTAAAAAAAAAACAGAAGAGTGCGACCGCTAAACTTGGGTTATAAAGGCTAACAGGTTTGCTTGTAAACGTTACTGTTACACAGTACTGTTTACCTTAAAGTTTACTGGAAAATCTGGTGACGTTTACTGGCCGCGTTGGCTGTCGATTTTCCTTTTTTTTAAAAAAAAACTTTTTTTTTTAGTAAACTTAACTAACGCGCAGTTTGTCCCGTGCCATCTTTTGGACACAACTGTCAATTGCTTGCCACAGTTATTGTAGCTTAACTTTTAGGGTAAAACTTGCTAAGGTTCATGGTCCTCCGATCCTAAAATTCGTAAATGCGCATGGACTTGCTCAGTGAATATGGCACCATAACAAGTTAAGTTACTTCCTGGTAATAACTAGTCATAATGTAGGCCTCCTGATATTTTCAATGATTCGAGAAGAAAGCTTCTAATTCGTTATCTTGGGTTTAAGGCAATACCTCTCATTTTCCGCTTGTTGACATTTGAAAAACGATTGTCTCGCATACCTAAAATAATGTCTGTCCAATCACAATTCAATACCTGTCGGCATTACCATGATTAACCTGAAGGAAGAGAGAAGGCACTACGGTAAGCCAACTCCCGCCCTCGCCTCAATACATTGGTATGCAGTACCAAACCTTCTTTATGCAATCAATTCATAGCCCTGACTCCATTTTAGTCGCAGAAAAACACACGATCTACGCTTATGCCAATAGAAGTGTCTTGGATCGGAGAATCACAATACTGACTCAAAGCTCCAGAAAACCACCTCTCAATATGTCTCGGCTTCGCCTACTTATTCACCGAGATAGTTCTTTCTTTCACTTCCGGATGCAAAATCATTATCTTTCTGCTTCGGCCATTTCATTAATTTCACAAGTTCCCTTGGCCTAAAGCAACCAATTCCAAAAGTGGATCCGATTCCGGTATCACAAGACTCTATGTCTACTTCTGCTGCTCTTGAAAAGACAATCTCTGTTCAGCCATATAATTCAAAAACTCTTGGCGAGAGCGTCCTATTAATTCTGCTGAACATAAACACACCTTGAAAAATGACGAAATTACGATTTATTTTCGCGCCACTACAGTTAGCAGGGGGAGGCGAAATGTGTGTCCTATGGTATTAGTGGGGAGGGTGTTCTTGGGTGCCCTCCGCGAAACGCCCTCGATGACTCCTGCCCTAGAGGCGCCAACTCCCGAGACGCTGAAGAAGTCTCGTGCTGTTGTGAGGGTTGCCTACTACTCAGGAGCATTTCGCACTTTTTCCGACGTGATTCAGGTTATATGTATTTATTACACGAAAGACGAGAATTGATAATTTAGGAGAGTACTGAAAATCGTTTTAACCTGCTACCTTAAAGTTTTGAGTTTTATTTTCCGTCCTTGAGGGCTTACTGTGAGAGTGGAGCGATGCACAATGTACTGAACCCGCCCAATGAACGCCAGTCTTATGCTATGTACTTCTTGGTGGAACACCTTTTAAACGAGACACGCGTTCTAGGGAGTACCTAATTCCAAAGTTTCGCACGTTTTAAGAGAAAAGTTCTTGCTTTTAAGCAGTCAAATGTTAATGAAAAAAAGAGTGGAATTTAGTTGATTTTGAGTGAGATTTTACTGAATTTTAAACAGCGCGTTGGTCACAGGATGATCAGTGAAATTTCAATGGTTCTGCTTAGCAAGTTGGCATGAGTGGATTAGTTAAGGATAGGTAATGATGTAAGTAAGGTTTGGTAACCAGTTCTGGGTCTCTCTTCGCTCCCAGCCCCACTCAGCATTCCAAGGAAAGGTAGAACACACGAAGAAAAGACCTATATTATTTCCTGTACACGAACTTAAAGACATGATATTAATCACACCTTAGTATATATCAGGTATTGCGCTTCCTTCGCTCATCAGGAGCTGCTCTGCGTGGCGTTGGAACATTTATCATCTCAGCCCGACTGGCGGACTACCTCTACTACACTGTCGAGCTGAGGAGATTTCCTTGCAACACAAACTGCTACTTAAGTAGCCTAAATTGTTTCTGTCAGCTTCATTTCCGATTACTAAGCATTAACAAGGGTAAGACATCCTGAAGTCGTGGGCAGGCTTAAGATCTGCTGAGTGACAAAAACTCCATTACCCGTGATTTTTTTTCCGTCAGTATACGGATGCCTTTCAAACGCTTTAACACTTCAGGCAGAACTCCTTTTCGAGCTCACGTCACAAATTGTTGATCGATGACGTTTCTGAATTCTTCTTGCCTTAATCATGATTTTTATCCGTTTTACATAATTGATAAAATATAGCGGAATTTGATAATAACTTTGATCATATTGAGTCTCACTCGCTTGCATTTACGAATAGCTGATTTAAGCCCTTTCCAATGGCAAAAACCCGTTAAAAATAAGTCGGTTGTAAATTGTTCGGGGCTTTTAATTTCTGATTAAATTTTTACAGTAAGATTTTAAATGCCTTAAAAGGCATTTTAAAAAAATGCAATGTTTCTTTTCAAAATTCTGAATAGTGCATTATTCGCTTGTACGTCTTATACGATTTTTATTGATTCTTTGATTCATAGGATTATCTTCGAGCTACCAAAAAGAAATAAATAAGATATAAACTTCACGCCACAACTCTTTGTATTAACTATGTATAGAAATCACGTTCCATGTACTGCGGATTGCAGAATTATTCAATTATGTTTTTTTTTAGCAGAGAAAATACGCAATATATTTATACTGTTGACATTCAATAGAGGGCGTGCACCAGCCGTAATTGCAAATCGTTATACCGATGTAATCTGTAAAATATCTTTCATGTTGAGGCGGAAATCTTGTCCGCCCTCCTCGTATTTATCTCACGACAAACTTGTCGTAATTGCTTGTTACTTCTCGGTGGCAGCCTCGGTGTCCACGACAGCTCACATCACGCTTGGCGACCGTTGGCTAACGTCAATAGCCATGTGGCTCGCTTTGAAGTCATACAGCTCGGCGACAAATTTGAAAATACAAAGTAGGGAAAATTCAACGGGTCAAACCAACAATATGCGACATTTCATTCTGCGAGAAGAGCCAAAAAACAAAATAAGGCTTACATGACTTATGTGGACATTTAATTTTACTTTCCTTGGGAAAGAGTACAAAGAAGTATCGATGCAAGATCAAAGTATCAAGTGAAAGTTTTGGTCGTTAATCAATGAAATTTGCAACGAGCGTAAAGAAAAAAAAGGAGAAAATCCAAGGGTTCCAGGTATCTTCTCCCTGGAGTTGGACTCGCAGGAAAATTTTCAAGCACACCGCGATGGTATAAAATTTATTATTTTTGCCGATCGTGTGCCTTTCTGGGAAAACGCGTTAAACGTAAAATGATTTTCGTCTCGTCGATTTTGTTGCGGTAAAGAACGAGTCTTTTTCGCGAGGGCTTTGGCCAATGCTTCTTTGCGTCTTGTTTAAAAACAGAGGTTTTTGTTTGATCTCGGAAATACTTTTGTAAGGCCACCGCGTCGAGATGTGGCACAGTGCCATATTAAAGCGAGATGGCGTTTGATAAGAGCCACTCGTAACAGCAAGAAAATACACAAAAGAAAGAAGTCGTCCGGCCTTGACAATACCACAAAGACCATAATCAAACATTTAAAACCAAATACAACGTTGAGAACGAATGCATGGACACCGCTCGTGGAACCAAACAGCATTCCCTTAACGACTCCATCGCATCTACTCTTGAAGTGAAATTGGGTTTTCCACGTCATCAAGCTGCACGTTTTCTCAACTATAATATGAAGCTAGTTAATTCATTTCAAGTACTAGTCTTATTGACGTCAACAGGAAAATGTTATCAACACGCAAAATAGCGCCTTAAATAAACACCTAAGTCCTTGTAAACACAGGATCGAGGTATTCTTTTTTCATTCTTTTTTAAAAGACGACAAAGTCGTTGAGTTGACCGAGATCAATAAGGAACGAATACGGCTTCAAGAAAAGCGTAAAATTCGTTCCCCAGAGGAAACAAGACTGAACTACGGTTGTCTAAATGACAACATGAACACTTTTTCACAGACGTTGCGTCGTTAAGGTTCAAGTGAACGATCGATACAAAATCTGCTCGACCAAATCGTCCCGGACAACCGTAGGTAAGGCATCACCTTAATTCTCATGCAATAAGAGCTAAACGCACTATATATATGTAATCACAATGGCATTTTACGGCAATATACTGGAACAACGTTTGTAATAATCCAACAAAAAAAACTGCACGTTTTATTCAAGCAAAAGGGCCTTGGGGACACACTAAGTTTACCGCATCCTTAAATTAAGTATCATATGCTTAAATCAAGTCTACTGTACGTTTGATTTAAGCATACATAATACTTTATGCGCACTCTGGGATCAAATGTACTACAGTTGGGTTGATTCAAGCATATTATACTTAATTTAAGCATAGGCAAACTTATAAAGGGTCTTATGCTTGAATCAAAGATACAGTTTTTACGATGTCGTCATGATTATTACATTGAGTTTTCTTCTTCTTTTTTTCGCCAATATTCTTTTGGTGCAATATTAAATAAATAAAAACGCAAGCCATCATGCGGGCCATATCATGGTAAGCATTAGGTAAAAGGAAAAAAAAAAGTCGAGAGGACTTCTATGTAGCGTTATTCCAGTTTTTGCGGGTGATTTATGCAAGGATGGGACGTGGTAAGCTAGGGCGTCATGAACGTGCCACCAAACCAGGGATAAACTAGCCACATTCAAATCTTGGCTCTCTGATTAAGCTATCTTGGAAATCAAGCGCACTTTTGCTGGTACAAGCGTCTCCAATTCGGGACCAAAAAGTACAGTTTGAGTGTTAAAGTTTTAGCGTATGGTGTCTATTTAACAGTGGGAAACATCTGTCTCGGGACTCTCAAAATGGCCGCTGAGTTTGCAGCCAAGTTTCTTATGGAGTTCGGGTGGAGGCTTCCGCATGGTACGTAGCAGAGCAGACGGTGCAAGGTTGCGGGGAATCGCTACGGCTACGGCTACGGCGGCTGCGCGTTGCGGCGGCCAAAGCAAAGTGACCGCGACAACAGCGGCCAGCGGACCAAGACAGAGCCTAATAGATACTGATTGGAAAGAAGGAACTAACTCAGGGCAGGGCTCGTGGATAATCCTTGCGCGCGGCGGCGCAGAGCGGCGGCCCAACTCCAAACTTTTAACTAACTCACCCGCTAATTATCTCTCTCATCGGGCTGCACACGCACAAATCAGAAGGGATGCTCGGCTTCGCTAATGTAAATGGTGTCGTCTGCTGTTGGGAAAACAAACGCGGCACACGATAATTTGCTAAAACTGAGAATCAGCGGGTAAATAAACACGGCATATAGTCACGAAATGGGTTACATGAGAAGAAAGTAAGTTTCATTTTTACGATATTCACGATAGGTTTATTCAACTAAAGTCAGATCGGATTAGGTTAGGGAGTAACCGTACAGACGCCATTTTAAAAGTCACTTTTTGGTGCATAACTCACTTTGAGGCACCAATTTCAAGAATCGACCAATGTAAATTGGTAAACATGATCATTGGCGGTCTTGTTCTTTACATAACTATTATCTCACGCCCGGGAAATTTCAAGCGCATTGGAATATGAAAAAAAAATTAAAAAAATAACGTACGTTTTGAATTTTATGGGCATCTATGGTAAAAGTTATAAAGGTCATTTTTTTTTTCAATATACATACCGCCGAAGAAGAGGCTACAAATGTAAAGTAAGCAGTAGGCCAGAAATCAACTTTCAAAATGGCGTCTGTGAGGTTCCCCTTAAGAGCATCTAAGAATGTCGTAGCATACCACAGTTTTAGGAAAAACCGCACGCCTAAATAAATTTTCATCGAAATCTAAAGGGGTCGCGTAATCTCGTTAGATCACTTGACTTGACGTGGAATGATCCACCTCTGCGATATACTTCATGGTTTGACCATATCTTTAATGAGAATCAACGACTTACAAGCGCAGACCGGGCCAATCTTGGCTACTTCAAGTGGCTTGTGCCTCGCTCCGCCGCCGCTTCTTTTGACTTCCGATAGATTGCGGAACACAGGAGGAAGGCAAGAAATTCAACCTTTGAACTTTTCAGTGCAGCAGTCGATCCTCTACTGAAACCAAAGTCCCACCTCAGCAATCAATCCAAGAGCGGATCACGCAAAATGCTGATGAAATTTGACGAGGGCTTTCACACAGGCTTTGGACACAAATGGATCAATTTAGCCGGATTTCAGACACATTGTTATTCGCGAAGTAAAATTTCGTTGAAAGCCTTCTGCCTGGGGAAGTTGTGTGGAAAGGAGGGGCTCGGGGGTCGGAAGCTGGCGGTCGCTCAAGGCAGCGGCCTGCCAGCTCGGTCCGCCCGGCGCGAAGCGGCGCGAAGGCACACGCGTCTGCATTGCGGCGGCTATATTCCAGGGGACACTCCTTAAATTGTCAGAGGGGGGGGGGGCAAAACCTTCCAGCTTGATTTGAAGAACCCCACCCGGAAAGCTCTTCACATTTTTTAGAGTCACTTGCGATCTTGACAAATTAAAGAGGCGTTTAGGACATTTAAACTTGCAAATAAAGTTGGTTCGCGGCCAGAAAACAGGACGAAGTGTCCCCCCCCTTTTTTTCCTAGAAGTCCGTTCGTCTTCATTGAGTGTGGACTCTCTCTGAGCATTTGACCAAAGCAGGTTTATAAGAACAAAAAGAAGTATATCCAGTCCACTATAAGAGGATTTTCTTGAAATAACTAAACGCGGCTTCTGAGAATTCCACTCATTGATACCATATAAGCTGTCTGAGATGAGACATAAGGTAAAGAGGACTGGGCATTCATAACGTTTTAGCGAGGAAAACTTTATTACAAAGAACATTTCATAGCTGGGAAATTTCGTTGAGACCAAAACTTTATTGTAGAGAGGAGAGCGTTATGAAGGGAAACGTCTCATCGGGGTTCCACTATGTTTTGATTAAGCGTACCTCAATTTGTTCTTTCAAAAGATCAGATATTATTCGAGAAGTTTTAACAGCTAATTTCTTCAGTAGTTTTAAAACGTAAGCCTGTCAAACTCATGACTCAGCTAAAAAGAAAAATCCTTGGAGATTGTTTAGTTATTGCGTTACACAAACACAATTTTTGGGCGGAGTTCTGTAGAAAACCTGCGCTCCATTTTTGTTTAAAAAATGGGATAAGATAAGCAATCATTGCAGAGTGCGTAATCAAGAATGACATATTGATCCGTCGAACGGAGCACATCACGGAAAATCCGAATTAACTTCAGATTAAGTAAGCTGGAAAGCAATCAGGAAAAACGGCGGAAAGCGTCATAGAAACGAGGAAAAAGGATTGCTACCTCAATATCACCGAAAACTAGCACAGGCCAGGGTCCTGGTGACACTGGTGACTGAGCGAGTGCGCGCCAGGCACCGACAAAACAGTGAAATGTATTAGTAAAGAATACAGTCCTTTGCGTATTCCTCTTATTGGTATTCTTCGTCTATGGCGAAATGCTCTTTCACCGCCATCTCTTTTTATTGAGTTCCTTGTTCCTTACGTACTGCCAACAATCAGGCTTAAAATATCAAAAGAGTTAATCTTGAGGCTGAAATCTGGAGCAAAAATCCTGCTATGTAACCATTTAAAGATCCGTCTTAAATTTATGGTATATCCCTGAAAGATGTACTACTCTTGGCTTTTAAATTTTGCATACTCTGATCGTTGTGGTGTTGGCAGCTCCTGGGGTGCATGTAGCTTGTCCCCCTTGGAGCACCGTGAACCTGGGAAAAGAACTCCGCTTCGTTCAGCACAATTTTTTTATTATATTTGCTGTATTTAACATTTAAATTACGCCTCAAAATAATATTTCTATTATTTGAACATCAATCAAAACATTAATATTCAAAATCTGAAACTATGAAAAAAATGTATACATTAGAAAAACTTGAAAAAAAAACATTACGCTGGTAATGTTTATTTGAAAGAGTAATCAAAGACACTTTTCAAAACCTGAGAGCAAATGCTCCAGAACAATTCCTTCATAAAATATATAAAAAAAACATATTTTAAGAAAATCTTCATATGTTAGCTAAAAAATTGATTTTGTGGTAATTTTGAGACTTAAAAAAAAACAATGATTTTAGTTTATAAAAGCACACGTTTAGAGATATGCGGCCGGGTATAAGATCATTTTATTCAGAAAAGAACATTCTACGTGAAATGTGTGTTACTGTGTTTGGCAAATGTGGCCTGAGCGAGACTCAGCGGGCGGCGGCCCCTTCGTCTCAGATTGGCTCCATTGCGGCCAAATGAGTCGTAAATAGGGAATTTGTTTTATGGTAAACAAAGGCTTTTGTGTGCGAGTCGCTTGCTCTCTCTCCGTCCCGGGCGTAAAAAGGGTTCAACACGGGTTTCCCCTTTGGTTAACTTAATACTCAATGAGTCGGTCTCAATTGTCCGGGCAGATGAACTAATCTGTCCACTGTAAATTCCAAGGAATGCATTTTCAACTTCTTGTTCTGTAACCCTCGTCACTATGATGAGCGACGCACGGGGTACCTAATGCCTAATGATGCTTGATTCTCTGGGGCAGTTACTAGATCTGATAAGAAGCGGTATGAGGAAAGGACGAGTGGAACGATGGCAAAGTGAGGCACAAGTCATTCAATCGAACATCTACACTGTGAAAAGAGAATCTTAAATTCAGATGCCACAAAAGTCAAATCACCGATTTGAAAAAAAAAAAAGTCCAATTAGACATCGTTTACAGCTTCTATAAAATTCTTATTTTAAGAACGATAATACTGAATTTCAGTGAAATTTTAGAATGAAATTTTTTCAAACCAGTAACTTGACTTTTGTTGCGTTTGAATTTGAGATTCTCTTTTTACAGTGTGACTTAGGAGGTTTTACATCAATCAATATTATGTACTGAAAATTTGTTCGAAGACGGAGCACAATAGCTAGAAAGTTCAATATTCAAAACACAGAAATCACGTTGTTGAATATTGTGAATGCAACAACAGGGAACTTTGGTCTTTTCATATCCGCGATGGATTTTAGTGTTATTATTTAGAAAAAAAAATATTCAAAGGAGACATTTGTTGAGCATTAATAGCAACCTAATAACCAATTTCTTCGTGTAGTGGTTTGGACGGAATAATATTGGCTAAGCAATCTGCAGCTTCCTGATTGCGAGTGTATCACAAAAGTTGTGCCAACTGAGCAAATAAGATAGCAATAGCGATGCTCAATTATTATGACTGCTTGATTTATGGTTGCCCGACGGTTGACGGAAGCACTCTCTTAAAAACTTCGAGTGAAATTCATTCGTTGAAACCTAAAACTTCACCCACTCCAAGCTTCGGATGTTCAGTTTTTGGTTCAAACGAGCGGATTTACTCGACGGAAGACTTGCACACTTAGCCTATCCACTAACACTTTGTTAGCAGTACACATCCTGACCCAACCGTACTTAGAGTAAGTAATCTTTATTTACCCAACCAAGCTAGAATACCTACCCAAAGGTAGACCAACTTATGACTCCGTTACTAGACTAGCCACCTCGTTGCCAACTTATGTATACCACCTTCGGCATAATAAAACTCAAAAGAATTTCATTTTTAAGGGGGTGGGGTTGGAGGCGGAATGTTTGATAATAAAAAAAATGCCTTTAAAATTGCGAAGTTTGTTAAAATTGCTTTTGACAAGAATGAAATCTACGATGAGTTGTAATGTTTACTTGTGTTGCAGGTACTGAACAAGCTGATCACAAGTACTGTAAGCAGGAAGTTCAGTTTAATTATTAGATCGAAGGCAGAAATGGTAGTATTTCCTAATTAGAGCCAAGCATCCCAAACTAAGCTCTCAAAT
>Ga0058701_10002223_pt1 | contig 14524 bp, 2 predicted proteins | sample AgamicOrMae_FD_97039 | JGI IMG/M metagenome (GOLD analysis project Ga0058701, IMG submission 97039) | Agave microbial communities from Guanajuato, Mexico - Or.Ma.e | ecosystem: Host-associated > Plants > Phyllosphere > Phylloplane/Leaf | place: Guanajuato, Mexico | collected 2012-06-04 | reverse complement strand
CTTTTACAGGTGTCTACAACATAAACTGCGCCCCCTGTAGTTTGGAATCGAGAATTTTCGGATAGGCCAGTACGTAGATCGACGAATAATGTGAAAATTTTCTCTGAGATATTTTAAATTAAACGCGTACGGGTATTTTAGGCTCCCCATCTTTTACAGGTGTCTGCGATATATATTGCGTACCTATTGGCGCCGCGTGACTCTACTAGGTTTAGACCCCTCTTAAGAAGCTTTATATATTTGCGCATTTTCTTACGAAAAATATCTTAAATTGTAGTTCCTCCCGTTAGGCCCCCTGGAAAGCAGGAATCATCTGTGATTTTGTTGTGCTTTTGTATTTTGTGAGTGCTTTGTTTTGACCGAACTCTGCTTAAGCATGCGTGTTCGTGCTTTTGCTGCTAGTTTGGGTATGTGATCCGCCAAAGTGGTCGGTGATAGCGAACTTTTATCTTTTTTGACTGACTTAAGTATGTGTGGTTACCTTGAATTTGTCCAGTGTTTTTTGTCGTTTAATTCCGGTTGCATGTTGCTTTTCTGTTTATTGTTTTGTATCTTCACCCGAAAATTGGGTTATTGACCCCATGCGATTTACCGTGAACGCGCCCCGCCTCTCCCAACAAATATGTTGTTTTTTTTTTGTTTTTTTTTTGTTTCGTCTTCTCCCTAAGCCCAAGGCAATCACTGTAAGCCCCCCTGCCCCCATTCATTATGCTATTTTGCTTGTTTTATGTCCTCTCTAAGACCTATAAATTTACAGTAAAGTCCCCCCTACTCCCCCAACAATTATGCTTTTTGCTTGTGTAGTGTCCGCCCGAAGACTCAGACAATGTGCCGTAAATTTCCCCCCTCCTCCCATTATAATTGTGTTATTTTGCTTTTGTGTCCTCCCTTAGGCCCAGACAATTTACGGTAAAGCTCTCCCCCCCTCCCCCAAACAATATTGCTTTTTTGCTTGTTTTGTCGTCCCGAAGCCTCAGGCAATTTACCGTTAGCCCCCCCCGGCCCCATTAATGATGCTATTTTGCTTTTCTGTCCCCCCTAAGCCGCATAAATTTACGGTAAAGTACCCACTCTCCCCCAACAATCTTGCATTTTTGCTTGTTTGGTGTCCTCCCGAAAGTCCCAGAAAATTTACCGTAAAGTCCCCCCTAGTCCCATAAACTTATGTTATTTTGCTTTTGTGTCCTCCCCAAGTCCCAGACAATGTACGGTAAAGCCCCCACTTCCCCCGACTATTTTGCGTCGCTTCGGTTACGAGTAACTATTTTTACCGCGTGCGAGGATTAGTGAGGTGCACATTTTTTGAGTGCGAGCGTCAGTACCGTATCGGAGCGTAGCGCCAGTGCCAAAATTGCGTTTTTTTTGTTTATTTTTCTCGTTTTGTCGGTGATATTCTTGAAAATAAATCACTATTGATAAATTATAACCGTCGAAATCGTCGTATATTTCCAGCGTTAATACTAAGGAAAAGTAAAGATTTTGCCGGAGTCGGTGAACTTGTTCCTGAATGGATCGAGATTATTTTTTGAAATTTTCCATTCATGGGTCTTGTTGGGGTTGTTTTGCAGATTCATTTTAGTGAACCGGGGATCCGACGGAGGCAATGTGTAATGTAAGAAGAAAGTGAAGTGTTAGGAAGAAAGAAGAAAGTGATGTGTTAGGAAGAAAGAAGAAAGTGAAGTGGTGATGTTGTTTTTAGTTTCAAGGACACTTAAGTGTGAAAATGTTAAGTGTAACTGGACTGATTGGCTGTTACATCAGATTGCCCAGCCGTCAACTTCGTCGTTCGACAAGACGGCAGCAGCAGTACCTCTCGCGTCCGACAAGATAGCAGCAGTAGCAGCAGCATCTCGTCCAACGAGATAGCAGAAGCATCTTGTCTCGTCCAAGATAGCAGCAGCATCTCATCTCGTCTGACAAGATAGCAACAGCAGCATCTCGTCTCGTCTAAAGTTCATTGTATTAATCCGCTCCTTTTACAGGTTCTCGCACCAAAGCAAACAGATTTTTGGTCCAGTGTGTCTTGGGAGTATGTGTTTGAGTTACTTTGACAGGAGCACCCGCGGGGCGGTCAGACCTTTGGAGAAGTGAGCTGCTTTGGTCACTGCAGGCTGTTCACGATGTCTTGGATAAGCTTAATCTTCACGGTAAGTTTACGAATCCAAATCTGAGGGCGTAGATTATCCTTTGAGTGGTTTCAAGTATTTTGTTGCTGCGCAGGACTGAGGACTTCTTCGACACCGATCTCGACAGGAGGTATGGACCCACTCTAGAACGAAAAGCTGTTGGCGCCGATCGGCTATGCGCGACAACGCGGATTCCTGAATTCGTGGAGTCCATGATCGCGTCGTCTTTAGGAGAGGCAGAGTTTAAAATGTGAGTAGCTCTTCTGTTTTTCCGCGTTTTTCGTGAGTCGTGTAATTGAGGATCAGAATCTAGTTCCCGTAAACGGCATACCATTTAACTCTAGAGCGCAAAATACTGCTTTGTAAGTGCGGCACCTTTCTCTGTTAAGGTACTTATCATAAATCTGAAATCACTTGATTCGATCGTTACATTTTTAGGTATTGATAGTTTGAGAAGAAGGCTTCTCACCATTTCTTTCAGGGCCAGTACATTTTTACAAATTTTTTTTTGATCAATGTTTAATGTTTAATATTAGGTTGAAATTCTACGCATACCCTGTTATAGGATGATTACTCCGCTTCCTACCTTCCAAAGATAAAATCTCATATCTTTGCTGTTTGGGGTTTCGTTGCCAGGATTGATTTGCTACCGCTTAAGTTGGGTTGACGTTGGTTAATTTTGTCGCGTGCGTGGCAGGAATGTAGGATGTAGCTTATTGCTCGGCGTTCGTTAGCTCAACGTAATTTAGATGCCCTGTGCCTTGCTTCAACAGCGCTCCGCTCTCTGCTGACGAAAGTTAGACCTCGAGGGATGCAAATCTTAACCTCTGAATTTACCCGTGTACTTGAAATCTCCACTCTTATCGGTTCCCCTATATTTCGCCCGATTTTCCCAGAAAAGATGTTGAGCCGTGCGTTGTAGTTTCCGCTGTTCTTGTCCGATTTCTTCGGTTCCCTCTTGTTTATTCCAATGATAATGTAATTTAATGTTCGCAGAGATTCGAAGGATGAGATCTCTAGCTGCTACCAGTCTTCCCTCTGGGTCGTCTAGTCATGAGTAAAATCCTGTTTGAAGAGATCAAGTGCCGAAGAGGTTAAGAAGCTGCTCAGTACCCAGGACGTTCATACAGAGTTTTGGATCATTGATACCGGTACGTTAGTTACCCATTCTTTCGTCTTGCGTGAAACTTCTTGTTCGTATTTATCCCGCTCTATCTTTCTATCCGCTCAGAAACTATAGTTCACCTTTGTAATTTGCAACGATTCTTTTTTCAACATTGCGTTCGATCCCAGTGTCACTTCTAGGAACGGTTATTAAAAGTCGCAAACACTTTTTCACGACCATTTCTAACGCATTTATTTTTTACCCAGTTTTTGACACACGCATCTTTCAACCGCATTTCGTATATCTTTGGTAAATGAGTCTTAATTCATGTCAACTTGTTACAGGAACCACAAGCTTCGTTGTGCGGGTTGCGATGTCGAATCAAATTTTCCGATGTGTGGGCAAGTCATCCTTGGTGAAGCGGACTCGAGCCTCAAGTGACGCTGCCGCTCAACGTTAATGGAAGCAGCCACCATCAACCGAGTGGACAGAGCTCAAAGAAAAGTAAGTTAAACTATTTTCATTGCGCCTCTTAACCCTTCGTGGTCGATTTTTTTTCCCTGCGAGGCGCGGAAATTTGTATCTTTGAATGATTCTGACCTTTTGTTTTGTCGCAGGATTCGGCATTGCTGGTCACCAACTGCATTCGCGCTCACCCAGGACGCTGTTGCTCCTCGACGACCTAACTACATATCCCCTCTGATCGTCACCTGCTACGAGTGAATTCGTGAATGAAGAGACCTTCAAGCGTTAAGTGCTGAAGAGCTGGATGGCTGCTTGGTACCCTCGCCGCCAATACCGCGTGTTGGATGACAACTCTGCTCTCCACGCTACGCAACGAAAGTCGAATAACTTGCAACTGTCGGATCCACCGAAGTTTTTTTTTCCGTCTTCAAATTCAAATTCCTCGGGAGGAATCGAGCTCTGAACTCGATGATTCACAGTTCCGCACTCTCTAATACTGGTAGCATGCGCCTTAGCGACGACACGTAGATCCCTGAAAGAGATCGTGGTTTGTCTCTACTAGCTCTTATTCCTCACTGGCGGGTGAATAACAGATTTTCCTTAATTGCGTTCATGTAATCTCAATTGGGGGTATTAACAGTCGCTTTGACATAAAGAACACTCTTCCAGATTCTGGAAATTGTGTACTTACGTTGAAAGAAGTTAAATTTAGAGCCCGCCTTCTTATGGAATAAGGGCTTATGTGCGAGTCCATGTGTATGGATCATTTTATGCCTCTGAAGATACTGGTCAGATTGTAACATTTAACTTATGAAATACGCTAAATTGTTCATTGCAGCAAATCATCTGCTATGATTATCTCAAGTTGTTCAAGAAAATGTGTTTTGATAAATGAAGTTACAGACGCCACCGCTGCTTGGTTATTGAAATACTCCCTCGGGCATGGAACATTCCGTCTTTGTGAATTTTTATCGTTATGTTTTTATGTAGAGTATTCACGAAGCAGGCTTTTTAATTGGAGTCTCAACTTACTCGTTAGTTCAGGTGAACTGAAAGCGATGCAAAAAGCCGCGTTATGATACTCATTGTACGGTTAATGCATTTTTATTCACCTGAGGATATTTAGCTAAACCGCCACAACCAATATAGTCCGCATATATTCACTTCTCAATCGTTTCCCGGAATTTAAGCTTAGTCGGCCGATTTTTCAGCCGCTGAAAATTAGCTTTAACAAATATTTTGGAGTCACTCCCATCAAGTATTATATACAAAATTGGTTTTAAACAAAAGTGAAAAATAAGTAAACAAGAGCAGACTTTTAGACGGCATTAGATTTTTTTAAATGTACGGTTCAGAGTTCAAACAAATCTGGGTCTTATATTTCTGTCGTTGGAACGCTAGAAGTCGCATGCTGGGATAGTTTGGGATGCCCGTCTTTTTTGAAAGGTGCTGAAGAGGAATTTCCTCTTGAGCTCCTTTCGATGCCGGGCGTGGAGGCAGGCATAACAGCTGGGGAACGACTCTCCGGACTCGATGCAGTGAGTGAACGACTTTTCGTTTTTTGTTTGAAGAAGGTTTTAAACAGGATGTTGTTTTTGACAAGAAGAAGCACATTAGAGAAGTAATATTTTATTTCTTAATAATACCGGTACCTTTACGTAATTTATCATCTGCCATTCAATCCACCGGGAAACTGCGAAGAATTTCGCAATTTTTTGTTTCGAATTTAACATTATGTCAGTCTACTTATCAAACTCCCTCATAGCTCAGACATGGAAATTAATCCAGAGACCATATCATCTTTCTTACTCTCATAGAGCAAGTGGGACGGATGATCTTTCGCCTATGGTATGTAACCACTATAGTACATATTATAGCTACAGGTTTCTCACTGGCTTGTAGGTAACATGCATTCTAGCTAAATCTTAATTCATCCATCAGCTTTAATCGTAAATATAGCGGTCTTTTACCGTTCGCCTTCCCTTTTATGTACGATAGTTTTTTCGTTGATCCTTAAGAGACGGCTTTGCATAAATAGGTATAAACAAATTTTATAACCACAAAACTAAACCAACGAGAACAGCAGCGAAGAGTAAAGTCGGAAGACTAGTTCCAAACAAGCTACAAACTAAAACTGTCAGTAATACAGAGACGGTGATGATGCCTACTCCGTTGACGATTCGGAGTATTTGAATTTCGCGCTTCGCCTTGGGTAGTTTCTCGTCTGTTTCGCGGTGGAAAAAGTGACGCACTCCCCGGACGCATCTTCGGAGGTACACGGGCCAATCGTACTCGCTGGCGTCGAAGCACAGAGAAGCTGCGTCAGCTGGCGCCAGTGACGCACTCAGCGCTTCGGCGTTTTCGGTGCTGAAGTCCCACTGGGAGAGCGTGAAGAATTTCACGTGACGCATACCGAAAACGTATTTTTGCTGGATCTTCAGCAGCCTGGAAGAAACACATCACAATCTGGATTAGGTAACATATTAAAGCACTGGAAATAACATATCAGTTGGAATTTTGGGCCTTTTTTTACCTGACCTTATTTCGTCAGACAGTAACGGTGGTTTAATGTAGAAGTTTTTTCTCCCTCCAAATATATATTAGGAGCTTGGAGTTATCCCTATAGAATAACCGACCCTATTGCTTCCCAGTGGATTTTTTCTATGTATCAGCCTACTCTGGTTTGCCCGTTAGAAATTATTAAACAAACAGACAAGCCATATTTCTACCATAAAAGACGTACTTCTTTTTGAAAAAATATAAAGAAAGTGAGATCGTTATTAAGTCTAATTGAAGACGTCTGGTTACTTCAACACGCCAATCTAAGTTTCTTAATTTTTTCTCTCTCTCATTTTATCCTCGAGATATTCTTGACTATTTGGAAGTACGTATAAATTCAACATTCGAACTCGACCGTGTGATATTCATAATAAAAATATTCTAAAAAACAAAAACAACTTTCCCTCAGACTAGAAATCAATCAGCCTTAAAATGCCGTTTAACAAAACTTTAACCCACAAAAGAATATATATTTGTAAAAAAACATGTATAATTTTTAGGATAACTAGTCTGTTCTGGATGCAAATCCGGTTAGTTAATTTTTAAACACAATTAAAGATAAAGTCTCTGAGCAGTGCTTAACTCAGAGCACACACGCTCATTCACTTCTCGCATTTCGTGTATTTTTTTAACCACGCTTTGGCTATTTTCGTCACGTGTTCGCGCCCTGAAACTACTGTGATTCGGTCTCGAGCAAGTAGCTTCGTGAATCATTGTTGCCACCACCGCGCAACAGGCAGCGGGAGGTGGTTATGTTTTCCTCTGGTCCGCCCTCGCCGTCGACGCTCTAAGACGCATCGAAGTACGTAAGACGCGGCTCCGATTATCCTCTAACATGAAGTACTTCAAGGAGCGTCGCAGGAAAGTTCCCAAGCCGAAAACTCCCGAAGCGCATGAAAATTCTCGCGGTAGCGACAAGGTGGGGGCGGACACTTTCACCGACCAGCAAGTGCAGGCGAATATCATTGAAGAGGTGAGTTGCTTTGGTCAGTAAGAGCCCCTGCGAAGGTCTGAGTAGGCAACCAAAACACGCACATGTTGTGAGTGTTGCCTATAGCCGACTTGTCAGGGGCCCTCTTGTAAACCTGCTGGTGTTAGCACTGTCGTAAGAGATTACTGCTTGGGTACATATACCTAAACCATACAATTTTGCATGCAATGCTTACAGATTTGGCAAATATGATCCTTAGGATCTCGAATTATTTAGTCGAGAATTTGAATTTTCTGTTTTGGAAGTATTTCATACACGAAATAATGCGATGTTGGTTGCTTCAACGGGTAGGCTATACGGGGCATGGGCGTTATGTTGGTTGCCTATGTAATTCACTAACGTATTTTGGCCGGTCTTGTGTCGCAGTCTCCCCAAGAAGCGACTCGCGAGCGATGCAAGGACCGTCTAGTATGTGCTCGTCGACGCAAAGACATTCGTTTGACCCGCAAGGAAGTGGCGTGTTTACAAGTCCTCGTGCAAACTGTCCTGAACGAACATCTCGTGTTGAGCCGGGAGCTGCAAGAAGCCAACGAGCGCGCAGGACAGCCTGCAAATATTAAGAACGACGGCCGGACTGCCAATGTCGGACACCTGCAATCAACTTTGGAACGCGATGCAGCTCGGCTCAAAGCTGCCCTGCTGGAAAGAGAAGAACGTCTGGAGAGTGCGGCAGCCGAAGGAGCTGCCTTGAGACGAGAACTCGACACGTGGCGACAAGAATCCGTACAAAAAGCGGAGAAGTGTCGTGCGGCCCTTAGTCAGGCGTTCTCTGAAAGAGACAACGCTCTAAAAGCAGCTTCGGAGAAAGATCAGGTTATCAGTAACCTGAGGTCAGAACTAGAAGGCCAAGAAACTAAAAGATCTGCTGAGGTTCTATGCCTGAGTAGATCTCTCAGGGACAGAGAAATTTACATGAAGAGGCTGGAAAGTCTGGTCCAGGACAACGCGGCGCAGCTGATGATGTTGCAGGCGGAGTTCAACGAGCGCGAAGCGATGTTAGAAATGGAGAGGACAGCTCACCACTCGGCGGAGAAGAATCTCGAGTCCTTGCGGCTGGACCTTGAAGCTACGGGTATTATGCTGAGTGAAGTGCTGTCAGATAAAGAAGAGTTGAAGAAGCAGCTGGAAGAAGCGAAAGAAGAATTCAAGCACAATCTGAAAGAGCTGGAGCGAGCAGCGGATGCAAATCTTGCTGAGGTGAAACATGCTGGTGAAAAGGCGGTAGCGCAGAAAGTGGTGGAGCTGCTTGAGATGAAAGGTGATCTCAAAAACGCGCAAACGGAGGTAAGTTGATTGTTGAGGTGTTGTAATTTGCTAACCGGTCGATCCTGCCATCTTATGGGGCTTCTGATTAATAGAGGGTCGCCTAGGATTCTCAGAAAATTAGTTTTATTTGTGCTATAAAGGGTAGCTGTACTACCAACATTTTTGGACTTTTATGGAGAAATGCTTCTACCACTTTGTAAAGCTTATCGATAACAAAAAGTTTGCTTCAGGAAAGTTCGTGAGGGGTTGTTGAACTTTTCTCTGGAACCACGTTTGTTTGTTACTCGTTTTGAATTTTACAGATAAATCGACTGTTGAGTGAGCTGGAGAAAGAAAAGGCGAAAGATGCAGTCCTCTACGGCGAGCTTGCTGCCGCTCGCAGCAGCATCGAAAATGCTAGGAATGCGTTCTCTCAACTTGACGCGAAATGTGCGCAAGAACGCGTGCGTCACGAAGAACAGATGAGGAGCAGAGAGGCCGACTTTGAAGGTCAGCTCGAAAGCCTCCGATGCGACGCGGCTTCAACTCAGAAAGATCTCGAGAATCGCTTGAGACAACTCCAAGAAGAAGCAGACGCGGAGAAGCAAATCTTAAAAGGACAACTTGCCGCCATGGAGGAGAAACTCCGTGAAGCCGATGAGGTGGCTCTGCGGCTACCGACGTTGGAGTCGAATCTTAAAGATGCAGAAAACGAAATTTGTTTCCTCAAAGAAAATGCGTCGGCAAGGAACGCTGAGCTCGCGGAGAAGACGAAAGAAATCAAGCATTTTTCGGACGAAGCGGAAAGAGTACGGCAAGAGGTAAATACTCTAGTGCAAGAAAAAGACAAAGAATTGAAGAAATTAAAGAAGGAGCTCGAACTTGCGAGGGCAAAGAGAGATGAAGAGGCTGCCAATTTCCGGAAGGCTATCCATGAAAAGGACCTAGTGATTCGCGAAGGACAAGACCGGCTCAAGCAAATGGAGACTGAGCAAGAGGCGATTCAGAAGAATTTAAGTTCCGCACAGAAGATTCTGGAAGATTCGGCGAAAAAGCACAAGTCATCTATGGCGGATGCAAAGGCTGCCCACCGCGAAGTTGCTGCGAAACTCAAAATTCAAATTTCCAAACAATCGGAAGAGATCCAAGCTCTGAAAGTAGCTAATCAAACGCTTCATTCGAAACTTAATGATCAATATCGGCAACACAGCACGGAGGTAGATAAACTGAAAGCGGCATCGGAAAAGGCGAAAAACTCGCTGGAGAAGAGGATTCAGGAAAAGGAAGCCTTGCTGAGAGACAGTGAACAGAAACGGGAGAGTCTCAGTACAGAGTTATCGAGGGCTTTGGAGAGTCGGGATGCGATCGTAAAGGAGCTGGAGCTGGTCCGTGAAGAGCTGAGAAGGACAGTGGATTTTCTGTGGGAAGCCAAAGCGGAAACCAGGCTAGCCCTAGACACCATGGCCGACACGGAAAGGGTCATGATCACGATTTACGCCGATGCCATCGAAGATAAGATGGTTCTGAGGAAGGCTAAATCCAAAATTGATGACCTTGAAGAGAAATGTCGCGATTTAAACAATGAAGCCGATGTTAGTAAGAATGCTTACACCGAGCTGAAACTTCTGTTTGATAAATATATGGCTTGCCACGAAAACGAGCTGAAAGCTGCTGGAGACTCGGTTGAACAGAACAGAGCTGAAGCACAGCGTTACCTCGACGAACTGAAGAGCAGCAGAACAGAGCTAGCGAGTACTGAAGAGCGTTGTCGAACTCTAAAGCGCGACCTCGACTCGGCCCTTCGAAAACTCGAGAACTTTGCGACGAACGAAAATGCAGTGGTAGCTCAAGCAGAGCAGAATAGACAGCTTCTCATTTTAGCCGAAACTGAGGTGGAGAATCTGAAGAGTGACTTGTGCCGCCAGAGTAGTGATTTGATTCAGATGAAAAACGAGCTGGAAGATAGAAAATCGGCCTTGGAAATTCTCAGCGCAGATCTGAACAAAGAGCGGGCTCTTTCATGTAATCAGAGCGTTGATTCTCAAGATACGATAGACCTTATTGAAAGTGTCTCCAAGGAACGGTACCTCTCAAACCCGGACGCACAGCTTCTGGAAGGTGGAGATTTGTTATTCCACAAGATTCGGGTCCTGGAGTCGCGACTGGGCGAAAATTTTGAGCAGTTGCCTTGTCTCAAAGAGGAGCACGATGCTCTAAAACAAGAACTAACTCGCAGGACGTTGGAACTAAACGATCTTCAATCTCTGCTAGCCATCAAAGACGCGAGCATGGAGAAGCTTAAATCAGAGCTGGATGAGTTACACGAGCACATGTCCGAGCAGGAGAACATTATAGCTGAGATGGGAAATTATCTAGGAGAGTCTCTCGAACAAGCTAACGCGGCGGCCGTCCAAGCTCAGGAGTCCTTGAAAGTTCAGCTAGAGGAAGGACACCGTTTTCTGCAGGAAGCCAACTCCCGCATAAACCACCTCACGAGCCAATTGCACTTTGAGCAGTCTCGCGCGGCTGAACTTGAGTCGCAACTTTGCCTAGTGAAAGCTACCTACCAGCAAGAGTTAGAAGAAAAGACTTCGAGTATTCAAGACCTGTCGCAGAGTTTGAGCAGACTTGAGAGTGAACTGTACTCGAAGGAAGATCTCAGTCGACACACGGAAGAAACAGAGAGTCTGCAAGAACGTCTGACCGAGCGGGATAGGGAGGTGACACGTCTGCTTAACCTCTTGGAACACGCGCACCTGGAATGCGATTGCAAAGCTCACGACGACTCAGCGGACGGTGACAAGGAAGCTCACCCCGACGGGCTGAAAGAGCTGAAGAACGCGCTTGCGGAAAGGGACACCGATGTGGCCAAGCTCCGATCGGTGATTGTGGACCTCCAGAGCGAGCTCTCTAAGAGCAGATCGACTTCGGACGAAGAGATAGCGTCGTATCGAGTCCGCGTGGAGGAGCTTTTGAACGAAATCATCGCTTTGAGGCAACAGCTGGAGGAGCAAGAGTCGAGGGCCTCGCAGCAAGCGAAACTGGATCTCCACCTGACGGCAGAGCAGACCCGGCTCGGAGAACGAGAGGTCCCGCGGCTGTCCCCCAGAAGGCGACCAGGGGCGCCCGGAGGAGCCCCGCTCAAGCGAGCGGTCTCAGAGGGAAACGGAGAATGGGAGAAGGAGCCGACAGTGTAGACACGTGGAGTCAAATTTCCGACGTTTAAACGTACCGTACTATTAATAAAACGTCATCTTTCAACGGCTCATCATTTCTTTTTTTTTAAGAAGTCTTGGCGCTGCCTTTTCAGAATCAACTAAACTTTCTCAGTGTTGTTTTCATACGTGCTTTTTTTCAGTCATTCTGGAACTAAACGCGGGAAGGTGAGTAGGACTACTTACGGATGAGATATTTTGACTCCGAAGGCTTGAGCAATTCTTGTAGGCAGTCCCATGAGAAACGCCGGAAGTAGCTGGTAGATGAAAGCTGCGATTAACGCGCGATTGAAGGATTTCCGTATTTTTGCGCCCGGAAGCCAGAGGGCGCCAGTGCATGGTTCGTCGCGACAGATGTCGATAATAGTGCGAATGTATTCATCCCAGGTCAACGGGTTTCTTGATCCCGATGTCCCGTGGTAGACCTTCAACGAACCGGGCCTGAAATTCAGAACGAAGAGTTAGTTTCAGTTTGGTAATTTCTCTCATTCCGATTAATATTTACCCTTGGCGGACTGCATTCCATGCTGAGGCAATACACAGGGCTGCAATGTGGTCAGCAGGAACCATGTCTGCCGTAGCAGAAGCGTCTGCTAGCGCTATCCTAAAAACTCCTTTGCCAGCTCCAGCAATGAAAGCCATGGCACCACTTTGCACGTTGTCTACCCAGCCGGGTATCGGGTCCAAGCAGGTACCCAGTACTGAAAAATACAGTAAGTTGAAATAATTATTGTAATGACGTAACAAGCACCCAGCTATCAGCTTCTTCCCTTTATAGAAACAAAATTTTGGCGTGATTAAAATCGACGTCCAATATTTTAATGTATGTAGCTCTTTTTTTTTTGTAATCTATAGGTACAAAATATTTAAAAAATAGTTGAAGGTGAGACTTTCCAAAAACAGTTTACATACTCCTCTTTCGTGTAAACTTGTTTTCCGCTTATCCCTTTTAAGGCACGAGACGTAGCTGAGTAGCCTATTGTTTTTTTACTGTGTTAATGAACTGATTTGAGCCTCAAGGAGCGAAAACTGTTTATACGGGCTACGTCCATGTTCTACCCTAAAGAACGCAAATCGGTGCATGGAGAAACAAATGACAAGCGGAAACAAGTTTTTGGAAGTAGGAGCAAAAAAAAAACGCGTGACCAAAACTTATTTTTCTCTCTTTTTTTAAAAAAAAAAACACTGTGATGTGCAAGTGTTCATTATGATTCTAAAAAATTAATATTATTGTAAAGCGGTTTCTCTAGAAAACTGACTTAAAAAAAATATAAGCACGCGAGGAACTAAATTAGCAGAACCATTATAGAATTACGATAACTTTTGCTTTGCGGCCGAAGGGGAAATTCCTGTCATTTTTTTAAGTATTTCGATTATTCCGTGTGTTTTTTTTCCCCTGAAAGTTATTTAAATTTGGAGCGATAAGTAAAAGATATTCTCACCTATTGACGGCCTGACGATGGCGATTGGCAACGAGCCGTGATCACGCTTGAGGAGATTTTCAGCGAGCTGTTTGCTGAAAGAATACGTGTTTGGATGACCGCCGATAAGTCTGACAAAAATTAAATTCCCGTTTAGTTACAAACGCTTAAATTAAGTTTAAGAACACACTGAGTGTAGATCATGAGAAGATCAAATGACAAACTCTTACCCGCGGGTCGCTTCCTTGGCAGCTTCTGGACTCATGCTAAGTACATCGCGAATAACCTGATCGGGATCCCGTGCTGAAGGGTATACTTCCTCTCTGATAGTATCTTTGACAACGCAGTTGCAGTATGCTGTAGATACGTAGACTAATGCCTGCCAACAAACTGACATGTTAAACGCGCGGAGTTTAGGAAAGGCCGGAAGACTGAGACACGCTAGCGCTGTTAAAAAATGGATTTTCACGCGCTAGATGGGGCGTTGAAGCTTTTTAAAGTGATTTTGAATTGCTTTCAAAAGAGCATAAAAATGAGGTTTAACATACAGTGCGGTTTTAAGCGCTTAAAACTGTGAAGTGAGCCTTTTTAGTTATGTAATGCAGTTTCGTTACAAAGCTTGTTTGTGGGTGAATGGTGAACGGCTCTCAATCGTTGACATAGTTTTGTGTGCTTGAAAGATTAGGTCTTCCTGAACGACGAAAAAGTTACAAAGATCGAATACAATCGTACGCTAAAAAAAGGAGGGATTTCGGAAGAAGTTTGTTTTTATTGGAGTAAGTGATCTAAAGCTTTGTCCATCACCTTGCAAAAGAGATGGCGAAAATTCTCTACAACTCTTATTTAAATGTTACCTTGATCAACCCATTCCATCGCAATGGGCTGTCCTCGCCGATCTACAAGGAGTAATTGAATAGCAATCTCCACATTTTTCTTTCTTTTTTGAAGCGAATCACACGACCGCAATTTTGATGCACAAAAATTTTTATAAGTGTCATTCAAGAATCAACTAAATTTTCATCTTAAAAATCTTCTTGCCAAAAATTCTTTATGCAGATTATTCCGAAATGACAGATTTAGGCTTGCTTAGCTCAGCCGATTCGGGATTTCTCCAGTAGAGATAAAAACTTGAGACGTTTGTTTGATTGACAATTATTACAGGTGCCTATTTTCGTTCGTAAATTAGGCTCACCTGCACTTGGGGTAAACTGTGGGCGAGTTGAAGAACTCTCCGAGTTCCAGCAACGTTGATATTGACGGCAGATTGGAGGGCTGCGTTGAAGTTGATTGTGGCGGCGACGTGGAAAACGAGGCTGACGTTGCTCACGAGGAGGAGATTTCGGTCTTCATCGGTCAAACCGAGTTCGGGCAGCGAAACGTCGCCAGGTATGGGTACT
>Ga0058701_10002222_pt1 | contig 14530 bp, 2 predicted proteins | sample AgamicOrMae_FD_97039 | JGI IMG/M metagenome (GOLD analysis project Ga0058701, IMG submission 97039) | Agave microbial communities from Guanajuato, Mexico - Or.Ma.e | ecosystem: Host-associated > Plants > Phyllosphere > Phylloplane/Leaf | place: Guanajuato, Mexico | collected 2012-06-04 | reverse complement strand
TAGTAAAATTGCGTGTTGTTTACGATAAAATTATTACCTTTGAGCTAAACCTCACTGCAATTGCGTTATAGAAGAAAACTCGTTTCAAACAGGGGTGGTCCTATAATTTTGCAGGCCACAGTATGTTGTGTGTTCTACATCACAATCGGTGTTGGGTAAATCTAAGTTGTGCTTGAAACAGCGGGACGCAGCATGTTTCACGGAACCCCCCAAAAAATGCCCGGAGCCGCCATGTCCCTAACATAACATTCTATTTAATGGCACCACAAATTTGGAATTCGATAATGCTTTTTGTCGGAGAAATTACGGTTAGTAATAACGGTAAAGTTATCCTGAAAGTTTATCTTTGACTTCTTGAATATTCACGTTTTCAGACGTTAAGTTAAGATAAGACGTTCTGTTTTCACTTAAAAGAGGACCTTTTATTTTGATTTTATGGGTTTCCGTATTTTTAGGAATGCAGTTAAAGTAAAAGTTGTAGAGTACGGGGAGCTGATGGATTTGTGGTGTTTGTGAAACAGGCCCTTCTTGTTAACGAAAGTGTCCGAAGCCCGGACGGCAGTAGCACCCTTGGCACCACATCCCCCTTGTCCGACGAGGAAGTCCTTGGCATTCACGCCGCGTCCCAGACCGGAAGCAGTTTGCGAGAACCTCTGTCTCATAGACACGTCCAAACCGATGCCGCCAAGGCGAGCCCGGCTCATGCCGCCGCCCAAACCGAAGCGCCCCTGCGAAGTCACATCCAAGTGCTGCGTAGGGATGACGGTGAGAACGAAACGATCGAGATAGCCACCAAGCCCAACGCCGGCGTAGACTTCCTGCCAGGTAAGGACGATGACATCACGGTGGAGGTCAAGTACAAGGAGAAGCAGCCGGACGGCGCCGACCTGGCCCGCTCCGAACTCAACATACTCCACACCGAACCTCAGTCTTTTGAAACCGTCATGGTAGACCCAGGAGAGACCACGACAGAAGTGATCGTGGACGCCGACGGCAATAAGCGCATCATTGTTCGGAAGACCCGGCGGACGTTGGTGACGCAGCAGCAGTTCGTGTCGTCGCAAAGCCAGCAGTTCCGGTCGGTCATGACGCGAGACGGAGAAGTGGTCCCGGGATCGGAGAACGTTGCGTTTTCGCAAGTCGTACTGCAGGGTCAGCAAGCGGCCGTGTCCCATCTGCAGCCTGACGGAAGCACTCAGGTGACGACCAGCCAAGGCTACGTCGGAAGGATCGCAGCTGGCGCACCGGAAGGAGAGGTGACGGTTACTGACTTCTCCTCGCAGCCCCAGAGCAAAACCGTCACCTACCAAGGCGCGCCTCCGCAGGAGCTGATGCTCTCATTCCCGGGCGTGGATCACCCTGAGGTAACAGCTTTTCCGATGGATTTCACAGAAGACGGTAAAGTAATAACGTCGTCGTCCAGCGTTCGAGCGACGGTCCAGCAGGTTAAGAGGAGGATGGTCCGTAGGAAGAGGCGGATTATCAGGAAGGTCGTCATCGTCGACGGGAAGGAAGAGGTCGTGGAGGAGATCGTGGATGAACCGGAAGATATCGAAATTAGTGAGGAAGGTATTCCTAGAGTAAGCATTGAGATCAACCGCAGCGGCGACGACCCCAAATTAGAATGGGAAGCGATTCCTGAGACGACCGCTACATCTTCGGATGGAAAGCGAGACACGACCGAGTCCGACACGATGACCGACGGAGGCAAAATTCTGGACAGCGAGTTCGACGAATCCAAAGTCGAGTCTCCGTCCAAGAGCAAGAGCCCTTCTGTCCTCTCCCGGTTTGCCAAGAAGACGAAAAAGATGATACGCAAGGCGATTGGGACCGAAGAGGGCGAATATGTTGTCAATCCTGATATTGAGACGGAACAGCGGGCCGAATTTTACACAAGCACGAGCGATCTCTCGCAGTCACCGGACGTCGGTATGTCACGGAAGTCCCATTCCCCGGAGGCGGGTTCGGATTTGCTGAGACAGACGCATGACTTCATCAGAAACGAACGTGGGGAATTCCAAGAAAAGCCTATTGGGGAGACTGTGCTGAAGCCCGTGCCTAAACCGCGAACGAGAATTCCCTCGCCATCCCGAGAAGTCCCGAGCGATATAGAACAAGAACCAGACGATATAAAGCCCAGAAAAAAGCCTCCTTTCGGTGGGGTTCGAATCGGTCCTGAAATCACAGAGGCAGAAATGCTTCAGCTTCGCAATGTTGAGGGCGAACAGACAGGGGATGTTTATGGGGTTATACAACAGCTTACAAGCAGGGTAGTGACGAAACGAAGGAAAGTCATTAGAAAAACTGTCGTAGGTTCTGATGGCAAGGAGCATATATCCGAGGAAATTATCGAATTGCCAGACGAAGTGGAGGAGACTGTGGGGAAACCCGAATACTCGATAAGTAGAGAAAACTTGAATATTCCCGAAGGATGGGAGGCGACTACGACAGAAGTAACTACTCCAACATTGATCACCCGTAAGGTGAAGAGAACAAAGCATGTTATCAGAAAGGTGGTGATCATAGACGGGAAAGAGCATATTTCGGAACAGGTTGTGGAAGATCCTGAGCAAGTAAAATCTGAAATTATTCCTGGATCTGAAACGGTCTCTACGTACTCTTTTAAAAAGGCGACTAAATCCTCCGGCCGAGAAGGTGGCCCTCAGCTTGTTTTGCCTTTGGAAACCGAAACGATGAGATCAAAGTCACCTAATCTTCATGAGAACTTTGTGAAGAAGTCGAGGCACATAGTTCGGAAGGTCCGAAGTCCCGACGGCACAGAAAAGATAGTTAGTGACGTGAGAGACGAACCCGAAGGACCTATGACGGAGTTTTATCTTAAGAGTGACGATATTTTAAGGAGAATAACGAAAATGATCGCGATAAGGAAAATAGTATTTGAAAACGGTACAGAGAAAATAACAGAGGAAGTCATAGAGGAACCTGAACTTGAAATTCCGCTCACGTTTGAAGGAACCCAACCGATCCTGATTACCAGGAGAGTTTTCATAACGGCTTATCCTGACGGGAAGCACGAAGTCATTGAAGAAGAAATCGAAACAACTACAATGGAGACGAGAATTTTATTTATTAAACGGATTATTTGCACTACGACCGTAATAGAAGGGCAGCGCTATGTCGTAGAGGAGCATTTGGATGAGGATGGTAATCCAACTGATCAGAAAACGTTAGTGCCCGATAATCTGTGCCCTATTGTCGATTATATTCGGAATCCGGACATGACTTGGAACGACGTTTCCGTCACGGAATATGTCTCGAAAAAGTCTCATTACAATGACCAATCCACCGAGAAACATTTTCAGGCCTCGCCAGTCAGGGATAGGCGTTCGAAAGGGCACCCTCCTCACACGAGAATAGTAACAAAGACCACAAGGACCGTTCGGACCCATTTGATTCCAGGACAGCCTTCAAAAATTTCTCAGGAGGAGAGGCAGGAACCCCAGGAGTTGATCAGAACTGATCCTGACCAGACAAAACCGTTGCACGAAATAAATATCATTTACTTTACAGTGACCCCCGAAGGGAAGGAAACGAGGACTCACGAGACAATTGAATTATATGAACAGCAAAAAGACAAAACGTTGTTGCTTATATCAACAACAACGAGGGAATTCGTTGAAGGATCTGTGAAGCCGCCTCAGAAAGTAGAGCGCGTTGACCGTCCTACTCCTCCTGGGCAAACTGATATCAATAAAAAATTTATTGACACCGAGAGGCAGCTTCGGACCGAAGGCACGGTTTTTTTACCAGACGAACAGCAGCCTAATGGCCGGGCTCTGCCGAAATCGAAAGATACAGTGGACGGTAAACAAAGGACGTCCGGCAAAAAGGAGAAATCCAAAGACAAAAAAGATAAGGATAGACGTGCGGAAGTTGAGTCAAAGCCCGAAACCGCCGAAAAAGAAAAAAAATCAAAACGCGACTCTCTTGAGCGCTCTCCTCGGGATGGCAGTGAATCGCCGTCAGTGGTTTCACGATTGGTGTCTAAGACGAAGAAAATCTTCCAAAAGAAAGTCGGAGCTGATGGTAAGGAGGTAGTCGTTGAAGTTGAGGTCCCCGACGAACCCGCGACAACGACTATTGTGACCACCGCAACTGTCACGAAGAAGCGAGATCTTAGTCCCGAACCAGAGAGGGAAAGCAAGACTCGTAAAAGCGTTTCCCTAGAGACTGAACGTGAGCCCGATCTAACACGACTTCCGTCTACCGAAGAATTTCTGCAGACCGAAAATAAATTTTGGTCAGAACGCCCTGATCCCGATCAGCCTAATGCTCCTCTTATGACGCAAAAGATAGACAAAAAGGGTGAGTCGAAACGAGCCGCCAGTCCCGACGTAGGAACCAAAACCGCGACGACGACAAAAGTCGAGGAAATACGAACCATTAAGAGAACCGTGATCATTGTCCGGAAACTGATTGGTCCAGACGGAAAAGAACACGTGACTCACGAAGTGGTAGAAGAGCCCGTAGAAGTTACCGAAAACGACACTGCTCCGCCAAAGAAAACTAGAAAAATAGTTACTATCATAATTGGGCCAGATGGGAAGCAGAGTAAGACGGAACAGGAAGTAGATGTTCCGGCTGATGGCAAAGACCCCTGGGCTACTAAAGTAATCATCCGCAAAATCAAAATTGTGCGAAAAATTACTTTACCTAATGGCGAGCAACGTTTGACTGAAGAGGAAAAGGAGGAATCGGTACCAGTATTGGATGATCCGACTCGAACAGCCCCGGCGAGGAAAACAGTTTACATTGAGGTTACTCCTGATGGTCAAGAACGGATAGCCGAGGAGATTTTTGAGGATTCCGAAGAAAAAACTGACGGCGTTTTGTCGCGAATAGTTAATAGAACCAGGAAGATTTTCAGTCGCGTGATAGGTCCTGATGGCCAGGAGACTATAAAAGAGGAGGTTGTCGTAGATGCTGTACCTTCGCAGAGCGAAGATAAACCGCCACCAGACCACATAGCCTCGACCGGAGATTTCTTATCTAGTCAAAGGGCTTACTGGGATGAGCGGCCTGATCCGAGACCTACCAAGGCCCAGCAATTTCCCTCTGTAAGCACAACTCCCGAAGCTCCATCGCCGCCTCCACGGAAGACAAGCCCTGAAGATCCCTCTAAGAAGAAAGATAAGAAGAAGAAGGAAAAGCGGAAGTCGGAGAGCGAACAAGAGGCAACAACACCAGCTACGCCAGGAAAGGAGAAAAAATCTAAGGAAGAAGTGAAATCAAAACGAGACTCTCTTGAGCGCCAGACTCGGGATGGCAGCGAATCGCCGTCAGGCTTTTCGCGATTTGTGTCGAAAACGAAAAAAATATTCCAAAAGAAAATAGGTCCTGATGGAAAAGAGGTTGAGGTTGAAGTAGAAATCCCCCAAGATCCTGAGGTGTCGACAACAGTTGTTACCACTACGACTATGACGAAAACGTCTCGCGAGAAAAGTCTTCAGCCAGAGGAGGACAAAGGTAAACAATTGCCAGACAAAGGTGCTCAAAAGGCTCCAGATCTCAAGACCAAGTCAACGGAACCGGCAGAGAAACTCAATATCTCCCGACCTCCTTCGACTGAAGAATTCCTCAAAAGCCAACGTGATTTTTGGGATGAACGACCTGATGAACTTTTTCCCAAAGCTCCCGAGAAACCAAAAAAGGAAAAGGAAGAAATGTCGAACCAGTTAACATCAGTACCCTCAGACTCCGTGGAACCGAAAGCCACCGTTGACACAAAACCGGTTCAAAAGACTGTTAAAATCAAGCGAACGAAGATTATTGTACGCAAGTTGATTGGTCCAGATGGCAATGAACACGTTACTCGTGAAGTGGTGGAGGAGCCAGAAGATGCACCAACCGATGCAAAACCCATTAAAAAGACGAAGAAGATAATCACAATAGTGATCGGTCCAGACGGAAAGCAGACTCAAACCGAAGAAGAGGTTGACGTGCCAGCTGATGGCAAGGACCCGTGGGCTACGAGGGTGGTCATTCGGAAAGTTAAAATTGTCCGCAAAATCATCTTGCCTAATGGTGAAGAGCGTTCGGCCGAAGAAGAAAAAGAAGAATCAGTTCTAGTACCGGTATTGGACGAGCCAGGAGTCGCCATACTGCCGAATAAAACAGTTTACATCGAGGTGACTCCAGACGGCAAGGAGCGCATAACCGAAGAGATCTTGGAGGAGCCGGAAGAGCCGGCGGAAGGCGTTTTACCTCGCTTCATCAAAAGAACGCGAAAGATTTTCCGCCGCGTGATTGGCCCTGATGGACAGGAGAAAATCACGGAGGAGGTATTTGTAACCGCTGTACCCTCGGAGGACACGCCGCGTGATGGAGATAAGCCTTTGTTAGACCGCCTCGCCTCTACTGAAGACTTCCTTTCTAGTCAGAGGGCATTCTGGGATGAACGGCCCGATCCGAAACCTGCCAGAGCACAGCAATTCCCCCCTGTGAGTTCGATGCCCGAAGCTCCATTGCCTCCTCCAAGGAAGACCAGTCCCCATGATGAATCTAAAAAGAAGGAGAAGAAAAAGAAAGACAAGAAGAGTTACGAAAATGAATCGGAGCCTTCAAGTCCAGCAACTATTGAGAAAGATATAAAAACCAAAGAGGAACGTAAGACAAAACGAGATTCGCTCGAGCGATGTCCTCGAGATGGCAGCGGATCGCCCTCTGGGTTTTCACGATTGGTGTTGAAAACTAAAAAGATTTTCCAGAAGAAAGTGGGTCCCGATGGAAAGGAAGTCGAGGTTGAGGTCGAAGTTCCTCGCGAGCCTGAGTTTACAACAACGGTCACAACTACGACTTTCTCACAGGAATCCCCAGAAGGTCCTGAAGACAAGGCTAAACCTCTTCCAGAAAAAGGTGACAAAGATATTGCAGAAAGCAAGAGCACGTCGCCTGATGACGGAAAGTCCGACTTGTCTTGGCTTCCTTCCACTGAGGAGTTCTTACAGAGCCAACGTAAGTTTTGGGATGAGCGACCGGATGCGCCGGTTACCAAAGCTCTCAAAAAGCCCTCCAAGGACACAAAAGAAAAGTCTCAGAAGCCAATGCCAGAAGCTGAGTCTCCGGGAATCACGTCTTCAATGGCTGAGGCTCAGCCAGTCCCAGCTGTTCGTAAGATAAAACGTACGAAGATTATAGTACGCAAATGTGTTGGCTCGGATGGGAAAGAACACGTTAGTCGGGAGGTTGTGGAGGAGCCCGAGGAAGTGACTCCGGGTGACGCGAAACCGATCAAGAACACCAGGAAGGTTATAACCATCGTCGTTGGACCGGACGGAAAGCAAACCCAGACTGAAGAGGAAGTTGATACCCCTGCTGATGGAAAAGACCCTTGGGCTACTAAGATTGTGATGAGGAAGGTAAAAATTGTGCGGAAGATTATTTTACCAAGCGGTGAAGAACGTTTTACGGAGGAAGATGATGAAGAATCAGTACCAGTGCTAGATGATGCAACTGCAATGTCACCACCGGAAAAAACTGTTTACATCGAAGTTACTCCAGATGGAAAAGAGCGCGTAACAGAGGAGGTCTTAGAAGAACGAGAGGTGGTTTCAGATGGTGTTTTATCTCGCATTGTAAGAAGAACACGTAAGATTTTCCGACGTTTGACTGGCCCGGATGGCCAGGAGAACGTCTCCGAGGAATTTGTCGTCGACGCTGTACCGGCAGTTGACTCGCCACCTAGCGGAGATAAACTACCCCTTGACCGTCTTGCTTCCACAGAAGACTTCTTATCTAGTCAGAGAGCTTACTGGGACGAGCGACCCGATCCGAAACTTACAAAGACACAGCCAATTCCCTCTGAAAGCACGACTCCAGAGGCCCCGGTCCCTCCTCCAAGAAAGACTAGTCCTAAGGATGCCAACAAGAAAAAGGACAAGAAGAAGAAAGATAAAAAGAAGTCTGAAAGTGACTCCGAGCCCGCAACTTCTGATAAAGATAAAAAACCTAAAGAATATGCCAAAACCAAACGAGATTCTCTCGAACGGACAGCTCGAGATGGTAGCGAATCGCCGTCTGGCCTGTCGCGATTCGTTTCAAAAACAAAAAGGATCTTCCAAAAGAAAATCGGTCCGGACGGTAAAGAAGTCGATGTTGAATTAGAGGTGCCGCATGAGCCTGAAGTTATCACAACTGTCACAACTACTACGACTTTAGTTAAGAGTCCAGGGGCGAAGGACTTGAAGGGAAAGTCACCGCAGAAGGAACTCGTTACAGACCGCAAGAGCAAGTCGTCTGAGGGTGAAAAGCCCAATCTCTCTCGTCTTTCCTCTGAAGAATTCCTTCAAAGCCAACGTGACTTCTGGGATGAACGGCCAGATGGACCGGTCACCAAAATTCCGGAGAAACCAGCTAGGGATCCTAAAGATAAGTCCAAAAAGTCCGCCTCAGAACCCACGACTCCGGAAACCGCGGGAGATGGCGCTGAGCCTGTTCCGACCGTTCGTAAAGTCAAACGCACGAAAATAATTGTTCGCAAGCTGATTGGCCCTGACGGAAAGGAACACATCAGCCGGGAAGTTTTGGAAGAGCCAGAAGAACCCTCTGACTCGAAATCGACAAAGAAGACAAGAAAGATAATCACTATTGTGATTGGTCCAGACGGGAAACGTACTCAAACCGAAGAGGAAGTTGACATTCCCGCGGAAGGCAAGGATCCTTGGGCTACTAAAGTAGTTATCCGGAAGACCAAGATCGTGCGCAAGATTATTTTGCCCAGTGGCGAGGTAAAATTGACTGAGGAGGAGAAAGAAGAACCATCGCACGTTCTGGTGGACGGATTGTTCGAAGCGGAGCCACCGAGGAAAACTATCTACGTTGAGGTCACTCCTGATGGCAAAGAACGGGTGATGGAAGAGGTATCTGAAGAACCAGAGGGTGTTTTATCCCTTCTCGTCAAGAGGACAAGAAAGATTTTTCGTCGCGCGCAAGGCCCCGATGGTCAGGAGCAAATTACAGAAGAGTTTGTTGTGGATTCCGTACCGTCAGCGGAAACTCCAACCGACGGAGATAAACCAGCTTTCGACCGTCTCGCTTCGACGGAGGACTTCCTATATAGTCAGCGAGCATTCTGGGATGAACGCCCCGATCCAAAACCTACAGTGTCCGCAGGACAGCAATTCCCGTCTTGGGCCACGACTCCTGAAGTCCCATCTCCCCCTCCGAGAAAGAGTAGCCCTGAAGATGCCAAGAAGAGGGACAAGAAGAAGAAAGATAAGAAGCAGTCTGAAAGCGAGTCCGAGCCCACTCCTGTGACCCCTGTGAAGGATAAGAAACCCAAAGACACAGCTCGAGATGGGAGCGAATCGCCGTCGGGCTTTTCGCGACTTATGTCGAAAACCAAACAGATTTTCCAGAAGAAAGTTGATCCCGATGGCAAAGAAGTTGAGATTGAAGGAGAAATTCCTAGAGAACCTGAGGTAACAACGGTTACAACTACAACTTTAACAACGAATTCATCAGAAAGTCAGTTGCCGAAAGAAAAAGCCAAAATTTCGCCAGAGGAAGATGCAAAGAAAATCTCAGACCGCAAGAGCAAGTCGCCGGATGACAAAGAGCCCGAAGTTTCTCAAATTCCATCCACTGAAGAATTCCTAAAGAGTCAATGTGAGTTCTGGGATGAAAGGCCTGATGCGCTTATCACTCAATCTCCTGAACAAAGCACTGAGACCACAAAAGAAATGTCGAAGGAAACAACGCCAGGGCTCAAACCACTTCAAACCCAAACCACCGTTACTAATGTTGAGTCTCAGCTGGTCAAGACCACTGGTAAAATTAAACGCACAAAGATAGTTGTCCGAAAGCTAGTGGGTCCTGATGGTAAGGAACATGTTACCCGCGAGGTGGTAGAGGAGCCAGAAGATGAGGCCCCCAGCGACATCACACCCAGTAAAAAAATTAGAAAAGTAATCACCATCCTCATTGGACCAGACGGAAAGCAAACTCAGACGGAAGAGGAAGTCGATGTGCCGACCGACGACAAAGACCCTTGGGCCACTAAAATCGTGATTCGTAAGATTAAAATTGTGCGCAAAGTTATTTTACCCAGTGGGGAGGAACATTTAACTGAAGAGGAGAAAGAAGAGCCCGTACCAGTTTTGGATGAACCTGGTTTAGCCCCTCCTCCCAATAAGACAGTATACATTGACGTTACGTCAGATGGACAGGAGCGCGTGATCGAGGAAGTTTTGGAGGAACCGGAAGTGGACGAAGACGGCGTTCTGTCCCGTATTGTTAAACGAACGCGTAAGATTTTCCGACGTGTGACGGGTCCTGACGGACAAGAAAAAATAACAGAAGAGGTTCTTGTAGACGCCTTACCAACAAGTGAGAAGCCCCCCTTAGACCCCCTTGCATTGACAGGAGATTTCTTATTTAGTCAGAGGGCGTACTGGGATGAACGTCCCGATCCAAAACCAACCAAGACTCAGCAATATCCCTCAGATAGCCCCACTTCGGAAGCTCCGACGCCTCCTCCTAGAAAGTCCAGCCCAGAAGATATGGATAAGAAGAAGGGTAAAAAGAAGAAAGATAAAAAGAAGTCCGAAAGCGATTCGGAATCTTCAACTCCTGTGACGCCTTCAAAGGAAAAGAAACTCAAGGAGGAACCTAAATCGAAACGCGATTCGCTTGAGAGAAATGCTCGAGATGGCAGCGAATCGCCCTCAGGCTTTTCGCGACTCGTGTCGAAAACCAAGAAAATTTTCCAAAAGAAAATCGGTCCTGATGGGAAAGAAGTCGACGTTGAAATTGAGGTTCCTCGTGATCCCACGGTGATGACAACCATTACAACTACTACTGTGAAGTCATCAGAGGAAAGTCCTGAGCCGAAGGTTTCTGCCGAGAAAGACGCCACGAAGACTGCTGATCGAAAAAGCAAATCTCCCGAACCTGAGGAGAAAAAGGATCTCTCCCGCCTTCCTTCCACCGAAGAGTTCCTTCAGAGCCAGCGCGAATTCTGGGACGAACGACCTGATGCGCCTTCAACGAAAGCCACCGAAAAGCCTTCGAAGGATCCAGAAAAGAGGTTGAAGAAGTCTGAGCAGAAGGCTATTGTTGAAACATCTCCATCAGTGAGACCGCAGAAGGTTAAGCGCACCAAAATAATCGTGCGGAAGATGGTGGGACCTGATGGAAAGGAACTCATCAGCCGAGAGGTGGTGCAGGAGCCATTAGAAGTTACGGAGAACGGCGAAGGGCCGGCTAAGAAGACCAGAAAGATTATTACCATCATCATCGGTCCGGATGGAAAGCAAACTCAGACTGAAGAGGAGGTTGATATCCCCGCTGATGGCAAGGACCCTTGGGCTACGAAGGTTGTCATTCGGAAAATTAAGGTTGTGCGAAAGGTCATTTTACCTAGTGGCGAGGAACAACTAACCGAGGAAGAGAAAGAGGAGTCAGTGCCGGTACTAGATGAGCCAGGTTTTGCCTCGCCTCCTAATAAAACAGTTTTTATTGAGGTTACCCCTGACGGCAAGGAACGAGTGACTGAGGAGATCTTAGAAGAACCAGAAGAATCAGGTGATGGAGTTTTAAGTCGTCTTGTGAAAAGGACGAGAAAAATTTTCCGACGCGTTACTGATCCTGACGGTCAGGAGAAAATAGCTGAAGAAGTAGTCGTGACTGCCGTACCGTCAGAGAGCAACTTGGGAAGTGCCGAGAAACCCCCACTCGACCGTCTTGCCTCAACCGAAGATTTCCTGTCTAGTCAGAAAGCGTATTGGGATGAACGGCCCGACCCTAAGCCGACAGTTTCTACAACTCAGCTGTCAAATGATTCTACGCCAGTGACACCATCTGACTCACGGAACAAGGACAAGAAAGACAAGAAGAAAGAGAAGCCTAAGCCATCAACGCCGGTCTCACTTGAAAAAGATGAGTCGAAACAAGATTCACTCGAGCGCGCACCACGGGATAGCAGTGAAACTTCTGTGGTTTCTCGAATCGTGTCGAAAACGAAAAAGATTTTCCAGAAGAGAATCGGTCCTGATGGGAAAGAGGTGGTTGTCGAAGTGGAAGTCCCTGACGAACCCACCACATCCACTACTGTCACCACCACCACCACAGCCAGCAAGAAACGCGACCTGAGTCCTAAACCGAAGGAAGATAAACGTGAGCCTTCGTCGGAGAAAGATCCAAAGAAGTCTAAGGACCGCAAGAGCAAAACTCCCGAGCTGGAGGAAAAGTCCTCCCTTGCGCATGTCCCATTGACTGAAGAATTCCTCCGGAGTGAACGGCAGTTCTGGGACGAACGTCCAGACCCAATCCAGCCAAAAGAGAGGATCCCAGAGACACCGAAACGCAAGAACGCCAAGGACAAGTCGAAGAAATCGGCTACCCCAGAGCCCGAACAAGCGAAGCCGATCAAAGCGAAGCGAACTGTTAAGAAGACCAAAATCATTGTCCGTAAAGTCGTTGCTCCGGATGGCAGCGAGACAGTCACCCGCGAAGTTCTGGAAGAACCGGAAGGAGTGCCTTTTGGTGAATCACCTACAGCCTCGCCTAAGAAGAAAACGAGAAAGATAATAAATATTGTCATCGGTCCGGACGGAAAAGAGACCAAGACCGAAGAAGAGGTGGATGTCCCTGCCGAAGGGAAGGATCCATGGGCGACGAAGGTGGTAATCAGGAAGGTGAAAGTCATCAAGAAAAATATTCAGCCCGACGGGTCACACCAGGTCACGGAGGAAGAGGCGGAAGAACCTGTCCATGTGATTGATGACGGCGACGACTCCAAGGCCGTTATCCCACGCAGAAAAACAGTTTTCATCGAGGTATGTTTGTATTTTATTTCCGTGTGAGCGTTCGTACTTGCATGTCGAGTGTACACCATATAATTGAATGTTGTAGATCGAGTTTCTCGATGTCGTTTTCGGTGTTTTTCGTCTAGTCGCTTATTAGTTTGTCTTGAATTTGTTTTCTGTATTGGTTTTTGCATATGAGCACTATTTTGATGTTTCATGTTGCATTTTCAATCTATTACATTTACTCCGAATGATGAGGTAAACACAGGAAATGCCAATGACAATATTTGAACTTTTGTTAAAGCTGTAGTATAAATTGACCGACATACTGTATCAACAATCTGATTCTTATAACGGGCTATTGTATCAGCAGCCATATCATCGTTTTTCTCGCGGATCAACAAATAATGTCCGGATGATTTTTTTAAAGAGCGGTAATAATCTGACATGCTTGTACAGCACCGTAAGATCCTATAACTACGTACGATTGCGGTTTCATCCATAATGTTCTAGTACATTATAAAAATGAAGTTAAGAAAGCTACTTAAGTGCGCTTGCCAAACCATGCGTTTTACTAACATCGAGCACTCCGAATCTTAACAGGTGAAGCCAGACGGAACCGAGCAAAAGACCGAAGAAGTCGAGGAGGAGCCCCAGGGAGACGGACAAGGTCTTCTCTCCCGCATCGTGACGAGGACACGAAAGATCTTCCGACGTAACGTTGGTCCAGATGGTGAAGAGTACGTGACAGAGGAAGTCGTCGTAGATGCTGTAGCGGACACTAAACAATCTCTCGACCGCTTAGCATCGACGGAAGATTTCCTTGCGAGTCAAAAGTCTTACTGGGATGCTCGACCAGACCCGAAGACTGTCTCCCAAGGGCAGCAATATCCGTCTATTAGCACCTCCCCGGAGGCGCCTTCTCCCGCCCCGAGAAGCGCGGCAAAGAGCAACAAAAAGAAGGAAAAGAAACAAGCCGAACCAATTCCAGTGCCACCGGAGAGACTGAAGAAAACAACGGAAACCGAGCAGAGGAGGGGCGTTCCATCGGGGCACACCTCGAGAGATGGTAGTGAATCACCGTCACTTGTAACCCGGATTGTCACAAAGACGAAAAAAATATTCCAGACGAAGACAGGCCCAGACGGCAAAGAGATTGTCGTTGAAGTGGAGGTTCCTGAAGAGACAGTCACTTCGACTACTGTAACCACGACTACAACCGTATCCAAGAAGCAACCCGAGGAGAATCCTGAACCCAAGAAGGTCCCTAAGGACAAGACTTCGTCGAAGGATACGAAGACATCGAAAGACTGGAAGAGCAAGTCCTCTGAGCCGACTGAGAAACCAGACTTGGAGCGTCTCAAGACAACGGAAGAGTTTCTACAAGGTGAAAAGGAATATTGGGCAGCGCGTCCCGACCCTGATCAACCGATCGCCAAGGCTGAAGAGTCGCCAAAGAAGAGTAAGCAAGAAAAGGCCAAGAAGTCCGCCTCTCCAGAACCTAAAGAACCCAAGGAGAAAGAGCCGAAAGGCAAAGACGAAAGTGCTAGTCTGCTGAAGCGTATCAAACGAACCAAGATCATCGTTCGTAAGAGTCGTGGTCCGGACGGAAAAGTCCACGAGACGCAGGAAGTCGTCGAAGAAGACGTTCCTCATGATGAGGCTGCGCCAGCGAAGAAGACGAGGAAGCTGATTACCATCACTGTGAACGAGGACGGAACCCAGACGAAAACGGAAGAGGAAATCGACGTTCCAGCGGAAGG
>Ga0058701_10002221_pt1 | contig 14530 bp, 4 predicted proteins | sample AgamicOrMae_FD_97039 | JGI IMG/M metagenome (GOLD analysis project Ga0058701, IMG submission 97039) | Agave microbial communities from Guanajuato, Mexico - Or.Ma.e | ecosystem: Host-associated > Plants > Phyllosphere > Phylloplane/Leaf | place: Guanajuato, Mexico | collected 2012-06-04 | reverse complement strand
GGAGGACTAGGCAGATCAGGGCTCCGCGAAGGCTACGAGGGCTCATTTTGGACATATATAGCCTTCCTGGAGCCTTCCCGAGCCTTCAAGTGAGGGCTGCAAAATGGCCTTCCTGGAGCCCTCGTTTTTTATCCCGGGTCGAATGTGTTTGATCATTTTAAGTATAGATAACTACTTTCACTGAATAAGGCTCGATTAAATGTAAACTCACAATCAGCTGTCCTCCGACGAGGCTATGCTTTCGCTAGACTTGCTCTCAGTTTCAGTCGGGTTTTGACCCTGATGGAATGAGATCATGTCGCTCGTTAGCTTTGGCAAACAAAGATAGAAATAAAGATGTTTGGGAGGTTTCAAACCTTTTGTAGGTTTTAGTTATACGATGCACGGATTAGTGTAAGATATTATTTTAACTTTGTCTTAGATAAATCAAAATTTAGCGCAAGAATACGTCGGGCCAAGAATAAAATGGAAAGCTGAGAGGACTATATTTATCGGAATTTCAAGATTTCTATTCGATTTCGAACAGAAAATCGATAATCCGCGTTCCTTCAGGACCTTCTTTACGCCACGTATGACGTTCCACACGATAAAATAGTGCCGTGAGATGGTGTCGAATGAGAGCTCATCCCTTAAAGAGCAGTCTCCATAGAGCTGTCTTCCCAGGCGCTTTAAGCCCGTATCAAACTAGCGGCTGCCTCCGACGCTGCGTCTGCCTCTGCGTCTGCTGTTCGACCAATCAGCGTGAGATGAACTTGCGCGGGATTGGACGATTTCAGTTTCAAGGACGCGTGGGCAGTCGCCACGATCGCCATCCGACTTACCGGCAGACGATTTCGAACCCACTTAGAAATGGACGAACTTCTGAACTAGGAATTCCAGTCACAGAGTCACCCGTCGGTCGTGGCGGCTGCTGACGCGTCCTTGAAACTGAAATCGTCCAATCCCGCACGATCTCATCTCACGCTGATTGGTCGAACAGCAGAGGCAGCCGCTAGAGTGATACGGGCTTTACTAAAGTTACACTCCGCGGTTAGGGAAGGTAGTTCTCCTTCCCCGAGCTACCTTTAGTGAGTAGGTCCTGTCAACCTCTCACTTTATATTTTCTGAAGCCTATAAGTTTGATTGCCTTGTCAATTGACGCCGATCGCTTCCTCCACGGAAACAAAACATAATCGCCTTTATTTCATTAAGCATTCCGCTATATCGCCGTTTCACTGGATATTTTCGTTTTGAATCAATCAAAAGAGATAGGTAAGCCTACTCGTTACATCTGCGAAACTGTTACAATTATAAGAAAGCACCAACAACAACGGCTACCGCTACCGACATTAAAACCGGTTTCCGATTCGTTTCTTTGAACTTGCGAAATATCGTCCGCGTTTCGTCCTATTTCGACGTTCTACAGCACCAATAGAGATTCCCGCCTCAGTTACATGTTCTAACTCTAACTGAACCAATAACAAAATGAATAGTAGCTAAACAGCTAATTTAAACTGAAATTCGGAGAAAACGTTCAGCCAACCCTGCTTTTGATAGACGAACGATGGCATCAACCGGAACCATTTTTTTTAAAGATATTTATTAGAAGCCTGACACTTTGTAACGAGAGCCTGCTTTCACGGGCCGAACAGGCTTCTCTTTCATTAAGGGTGTTTTTGAAAGAACGAAAAAATCCTTGAGATCTTTTTTTTTTACCTCTCAATTAGCTACGAGGGCTGGGATTATTAGAGTGCAAAGGCGTCCTTTTAGCCGTGATTCGCTGGCCCATGGCACGCAAACGTAACTGGTGTCGCGTGTCGTTTTTAGTTCACCTTTTTTCACAATTTACAACTTTTCTTTTTTCTTTCCTTAAGTTCGGGTGTATTATTTTTTGGAAAGGCCTCGTATCTCCGAGACGATAATTGTCTGACTTTGTGAGCGACGCGTTAAGCCAGCGTTCTGGAACTTTGTTTCATTCTGGGGGCATCTCATGTTGAACACGTGCATTTAAAACATGCATGACACCCTAGAAATGACACCATATCTGTTGTTGCTTTTCTTTCAAAGACCTCCAGAAAAGTCTCTGCTGTGGACTTCCAAGGGCTTAGAAAGGAAGATTTACGTATGCTGTAGCCAACCTTGCTTATCTTGTATAACTTATCCCGCTTTTTTTGTTTTTTTTAAATCAATTCTCAAGAAATCTTAATTTAAAAGAATAATTTAGGAATTTTTTTAATATGTATCGATAATCACAAGTTATCTCGGGTCTAAAAAAACAAACTATATTTACAAACGGTTATATTTCGGAAGGTTAAAGTTTAAAAAGTCAATGTGAAAACAACCAGGACTGCAAAAAATAACTATGTTAACTTGCGTACGCCCAATTATGGGACTCCCTTCTCAAAAAATAGAAAACAAAACATTTTTTCCCTAAAAGACAACAACAAAAGTTTTGTTTCTTTTTCTTCTTCCAAAGGCGTTAATTTTTTTTAAGAACACTACCTAAAACAGGGTTATTGCGCACCTGGAAAAGCTGTAAAAATCAGAACTTTTCCCTTTAAAAGTCATGGAAAAATCAGGGCATTCGACTTTTTGCCCTGGAAAATGTCCTTTTTTTCTCAACAAATACTGATTTTGATTTGATCATACTGACTTGATGAATACTGACTTGATCAATGCCTGGGTGCATTCGCCATGGCGAAACGCTGGGGCGAAATAAATTCACGCTTTAAGTTGTCACGTTTGAAGGGTTGAAATGGTTTTGCAACATAACGTAATTCGGCGAGTTTTCAATTTAAACCTGTCCATAAGTATAAAACGAGCTTTGCGAGGAGCTTTCGATACTCGACTAGCGGTTAGTTTATATATATAAAAAAAGAAGCGACTAATGGATTTTTGATAGCGTTAAAAACCACCGGTTTCAGTCATCAAAACTCTCAAAACTTACAGCCAACATGGTCCTACGTGGTTTGTTAAAATTTTGTTAAAATTTTGGACCTGGTTACCGGGGTTATATTTAAGGTTCGAGAAGCTGAAGGTTGCGAATATTACACGGTGTCATATGGGCACTAACCTTAAAACACCAGTTTTTAACGTTTTGTGGGAAAAGTAATCTGGAAGTTGCCGTAAAAAATCTTTCTCCGAATCTGTATACCTCAAAATGAACACCTTTAACAAAAAAAAAAATCCATTCCTCGTCGATCATTTAACAGAAATATTGCATTAAAACCTCTAGGGCATTTAGGCGCAAAGATGAGTAAAATCAGCAACTCTTGCGTCTCTATAAAAATTAAAGAGTCTTGATTTTCGATCGGATTCGAATTCGTACGATCATTTACGCAATGGGAAAACCTTTAATTTTTATTGGAATTTTTCTACATTGATTTAAAAGCATTAGCTTGTCAGCTCGACTACTCGAAAGCGATCATCCTTAAAATGTATCTTGGACAGTTGAGCCTAACTATCTCTTGTTATTATAAGGGGAAATTCCCATCGAAAAAAGGGATACCGGATGGTCCTTGCCTGAGAAACGTAGGTCGCTTTCTGGTAAAACAATTTTTGACTGCCGGGCAGCATCAAGTGTGCCCCTGTTAGGCAGCAGCGTGTTCGCTCGACAGCATAGGTCGCGGTGGATATCCTTGGGCCCGCTCACGGCCCTCCCCCCCGCCCATCTGCCCCTCCCCAGCTGCGCTGCACGGAATCCACAAGAAGCCGATGATTGCGCTACATTCGCTGCAGCCAGCTTATCCCCCCCATCGTCCATCCGCATTTGTTTTTAATATTGAATACAGAATTTCTCAAATACCTGTTGTACATTTCTCCCGAACGGTTGCCGTTTGCAATGGTCAGAAACTATTATCAGATTAAACCAACGCAATTATAGGTTTTACATCTTTACGTATGAAGAACCATGACGTAGCAAAGTGTCACTCAAGAAGATTTTTTTCGCTGGCAGAAAAACCAGGCGGTAGGAATTGAAAGGTCAGCACCTTGTTAATGTTGGAGCTGTAAAGGTGAGTTTTCAGTAAACTGAATGGAAATCAAATTTCTGTCACAAGGTACCTTAACATCAATTGTTAACATAAAGATTGAACTTAAAAAATCGGGTAGTATTTCTACCAATTTAGCTGCATTTTAACACGGGTTGGTTCAGCCCACTAATATACCTGGTTGTCTACCCTATTGGGAATAAACCTTAAATGTTTAGCGTATGCCATGTTTAGATTCTTTTTGGAAAGTTTCTGATCCTACAGAGAAGGGCTAAACAAATTTCCTTCACTAATGTCATAAGACGAAGGAAATTATTTTGCACTGAATTAAAATTGATATAAAGAAATCTGCTTGCTTAATGGAGCCATATTCCACCTGTAATTATTCATGCTTCTTGTGCATCATTACACTGGTATTACGGCTAAAGTGAAGGCAGAGCAAAAATTTACTTACTTTAATTTCCACGGTTTTTCACGCTTTTGCGCGCGCTGAAAGTACTCTGAAAATGCAGGGTACAGTAATCTAAGAAATTCCGAAGATAACGTTTTCTTGCTGCTGGAGGTATTAAAAAAAAAAAAGGAGAACGTAGAACGAGACATACTGTTAGGACTCCACCACTCATTTTTTTTATGGGCGTTTAAAGAACCGTGTTACGAAAATGCGAAGCGAAATAAACTTCAAGAAGCAGTTGAGACAGCCTATTGCCTCAGCATTTACAGAGGGTCTTCGAAAGCGCTGTTGAAAGCCGTTTATCAATGACGATTTATTTTAATTTGCTTTATTCGGCTTAAGAGACACAATTGAAGTCGTGCGTGAAGAGAGAGGTCCCGATTTTCAGCTTCAACCCCTGTTTTACGCTCAACCTGCTCTGTTTACCGGTTTCAAGTACCAGATTTAATCGTAAGCGAGCTTGATTTAAATTCTTCCCGCCTTTCATTTGGCTGTGCAAACGGATCGGATCCAGCTCCGAGGAGGGGTGCAGCGCGGCAGCTCTAGAAGCCATCGGCAGTCCTTGGCAGTCCTCGGCAGCCCTCGGTAGCCATCGACACCCATCGGCTGCAATCGGCTATCCCACCCAGGTATAGGCCTATGCTTACTCGCAGTCACTCGTTGCGGAAAACGCACACTTCTCATTATGGTCCAAGGAAAAGTGTGAAGTACTTATTGGCTAATCGAAAATATGAACCCTAGTCGGCCCCACGTACAGGTTGCTACTGGCCGGCCTGACAGTGAGAAAGCAAAGTTTGGTATTCAGATTTAAGTTTTTATGAGTTTTAGTGCAATAACTAAGATGTACAGTGGGCCACAAAAGTCATGACCCTTGCTTCCATAAGAAATACATAGAAGCAGGGGTCATGACTTTTGTGGCCTACTGTACATAAAAACTACTTTCGCGTGTACAAAATGTGGCGCTGATTACCTTAAGCTTCGAGTTTTTGCATTATCTTTTTGGAGTTATATACGGAGGAGACCCTGAACAAAGTCGGCGACATAACCTTATATTTACCTCAGAAACAGTATTTATTTTTTCGAGACCTGTTTTTGGCCTGTTTGGGTAGCAGGTATTTCCTGAGTTAGTTGTAATAATGGTTTTCTTGCTTTTGAACCGTTATAAGTGACGTGACTTATGTGGAAACATAAAAGATAAATAAGTAAACATAGGTTGTCTCCTAGTAGACCCGATATGCTACTCACAAAACAGTACACTGGTCAGGGGCGGGCATTCTTCCACCTTCAGTTTTGTTGAGACCGATCCGACTTAGGTAACGATTCCGAATGCAAATACCTTGCCAATAAAAAAAAAGTAAGGAATAATTGCCACCGAGACGGGCCGAAAACGGGCCCCGAAACACTAATACGGTTTTCGCAATAAAAGTATCGTTAGGTCGCCGACTTGGTACAAGAACTTTTTCGTATAATTACGTGACAAATCGCAAAAACCCGAGGCGTGGGATAATCAGCACATTACTCGCAAAACTAGTTTTTATGGACATTTCTCTTAATTGATGCAAGAAGATCCACAAAAACTTACCTCCGAATACCAAACTTTGCGTCCCCACCGGCAGGCCCGCCCAGTTGCAACATTACGCTGAGCCGGCTATAGCTGATGTGAATTACTGCCTTGGAATATAATATCTTCACAAAGAAACAAAGTGTTCAGGTTTATTAGAAAGAAAACGGAATCGTAGAATTGTAAAACGGCAAAACAGTTGAAAATGATCTGTAGAATTTTGAAATCAAGTTTTCATTAAGCTCCGCAGCCTACCGAATGCGGAGCCATAGATGATCTAAAATGTTGGAGCAGCTATTCACGCGACAACTGCAAGCGTGCTCAATAAGAAAATACTGCTGACTTGCTTTTGCTTGCCACACTGTGAACGCTGGACAGAAAAGTGCAATGTTTGTAAGGTTCATTGCTCGACTGTTTGTCAGGGATATTCAGAGATATTAGCTTATTCGTCAGTAGCTTACAAAGGGAAAACAACCTTGCCCTTTCAATTGAAGGCCGCTTCCTCGTAAGAATTTTAGTGGAGTTTAGGTGAAATGTTTGCGCGACCAATCTCGTACAAAATATTGTTCTCCACGAGGGCAATTTTATTTCTCCGGTGCTTTCAAACCTCAGCACAACCCATTCCTGACTTCATCTCAATGGGCACCACGAAAAATCTGTCACTTTTTTACCTACTCTCTTTTTCTTTTTTTTTTTAATGCCATAAAATATTTTTGGATTATCAGTAGAAGCTTCTCTACGTGGGAATCGGATGAAGTAAAAAGCAGTACCGGGCCGAAGTCTTGCGTGTGCGCAAAATAAGATGCTTCCACCGATAGCATTGTTTTGGTAGTGGAGGTATGTCGCGATGCGACGGTACGGAAGGGGGACGACCTTCTCATCTGTACGCAGTACGCGATCAGACCCCCACTTCCTGCAAACCCCGTGCCCCGCCCGGATCGCAGGGAGACCCTGACTCTGCAACAAGGGGGCCAGGGCATGGGGTAGGGAGAGGGGAGGGGAAGGGAAGGGTTCCTGCATGCGTCGTTTCCCCGGTAGATTTTCGTCGGTGGACGGGCTGGGCGCATGAGGACCCCTGAGGGACTCTTGCAATTTTGAACCCTTAACGCGGCTGACTGGTCTGCCGACGGCCGGCCGGGGCGACGCTACCCCCACCCCCGCACCCACCCCGGGATGCCCGTCCCTCAGCTCGGTTCCCTGCCACTGTAATTCACTGCGTGAGCGGACCTTCCCTCCTATTCTGTCCATTCTCACTTGTTTGACCGTCAGTCTTCTAGTCCCTCCCTCCTCTTAGGGCGAGGGGACATTTGCGTCAAAATTCTATATCATCACGGTTATTCCAGAGGCCACTCTTCAAGCTCAAAAGTGCTCTGCGCATGGAATGCAAGCCGATCTGATCAACACTATTTATTGTAATTTTCACCTTCCACCCCGTGCATTTCGCCAACGTCACCAAGACGAGCGGAGAGATAGCGGCGTAAGGCATCGGCAACCTAGCCTAACATAGCCAGCTGTCTGTACCTAAGAAATACGCTTGGCAACACCCCAACGGAACGAAAAAAAAGAGCGCGACAAAGGACATCTAACCAATCAGTTTACCTTACGAGACGTACCGGTACTAGCTTGCATATCGATCATTCTCATAATGAAATGTAAAACTATAAAAAAAAAACACATATGGTTTTCTTTTTTTTCTTTTTATGCAACCTTTGAAACTAATTTTGTCCACAACCTCGCTTAACCTTCCTAATCGTCGCTTCAAATCGAAGCAGGGAGAATGATAGTTTACAAAAGGCTTCAATCTGAAAAGGGGTTGTTTAGAAGGGTTCAGAAAAGTGCACGATTCCGCATGTGTTTGTTTACAGCTTTGTTCTGGATCATATTTCATTCTTGAATTACATTTGAACAGCAATTTTTCATGAGCATGAAAAAAACACTTAAACTCTTAAAACCCTTTGAAAACACTTAAACCGCAAATATGTGATCGATTTTCCTCCAAAACACTATTCTATTTCGCTTTGTTTTTCATTTGTCGCCATTGCCCATCGTAAGCTGTCCATAAAAATAACATAAAGAAAAGGGCTACCGGTACTCCTGCTTTTTGTTTCATTCCTACTTTTTTCTGAGCTTAATGGGGAATTTCGTTCCTTGTCTCTCAAACGCTCCTGCACTTTTTTAAATATTTTTAAGGAGTGTAAGAGGTTAACCTTTTTGACGCGCCATTCGGAAGCGGGTTTCACGAAATTTGTTTGAAATATGAACTGTAGGCTGGTAATTACTGTACTTTGACCTCCGATTCTACATGAAACACGCCTTATTAACCGGATATCACCCGACTTTATCAGAGCAAACCTTAACTGAACTGAGAGTTACCTACACAAAACGTTGTTTCAAGAGAAATGACATACTAGATATCAATTATAAAGAAAAATACTTCGCCTCGAAATAGCTCAGATGGTTGCATCGTGGAGGGGGTCGGGACAGGGTCATCCTGAATGAAACCATTTCTGCTCACAATACCCTTTAGAAACACCTTTTGTACTACACCTAGAAAACACTAATGCGAAATACAATTTCTTTTTCTGGGGCACTTGATAACAACGACATCTAAGAAAAATACTGTTTGTTTTCGAAAATTTTCTTTTACTCTGAACTACGAAATAATTGTCTGACATTACTTCCGGAAAAAATGCGTTTACATGAAGTAAGCCGTCCTATGTCTCAGTTATCTAAGTTGAAATCGATTGACGATTGATTCGTTCAAAAAAATGTGGCACATCGATCGTGAATACAGTGAGAATGTCCATTTCCGGAACAGACATCTATTTGTATACCAGGGGTCCTACCGGTTTAGTAAAAATAAATCAATCCACTGCATTTGTCGAAATTTTTCGAATCATGAATAAACATGGGAATTGGATTGTTGATTCTGATAGGCAGGGATCACCTCTTGTAAGTTTGAGTCTAAAGAATAAAAGTTTTATTTTTCACAAAAACAAGAAATTTCAGAACTTTTCGTACATTTTCAGGTAGCTTTTCAAATATTTCGAACTCTTTATGACATTTTCTTTTATGAATGTCAATTGTTCAACTCATAGATATCTCTTTTCTTAGTGACTCATAACTTCAGCTAATTTGATCGTGGACATTTTGTCCAGCTTTAGGAAATGATCGCATATGAACGTCACCTCTCAATCGCTGCAACTTCTCGCTGCACAGTTAGATGCATGGTTAGAAGCCACTAAAGCTGCTTCTTGTCGTCAATCGGTTCCTGTTCCTAAAGTTCAGGCGCTTTCAAATATTAAATCGAATTTAAAACTACGCGCTACATAGTACAGGACGATTTACAGGTACAGTGGCACACAAATGTCATGGCCCCTAATTAATATACAGAGGAGCAGGGATCATTACTTTCGTGGCCCACTGTACCAGTATATACTACGTTTTACGTGTAGACTACTTTTGAGCCGGTTCCCCTCAGGGATGCTTGCGCGCAAGAATAGTCAAAATGTTCCAACTATTCTTGGTTTTGAGTATTGCTTTTGTTGGACGGATGATCCGTCTACCAATAAAAAAGTTCATTTTGAAGCAAGGATGCCTCCGCGACGCCACTGGCTCCATGTGCACGAGCCACAGCGCCCAGCGCCTCAAGAGCATCGGCTTTTCAGTCCTCGTCTCAATGTTTATTATTCGAGGCACCTTCTCGCTGTGCGCAGAGAATAGTACGTGTAAAGGAACGTATGAACAGCCTATTTGCGTTCACCTCTTCCATTTCAAATAAAGAGAACCGAGACGAAGAGCATTCACAACAAAAATAATGTCAATGGTTTGGAGAGCTCGCGGCCGGAGATTGCCAGCCGCTGCGATATCTACTCTTGCTCACGAAATGTTTTTGCAGCAAGTTATTGGCGGTTTCAGCTTTGCTTACAATGAGACAGTAGGATAGGAGAAACCGCAGTATGTCTTTCTGGTTTTAAAGATGTCGAGTATAAGTTCAAATTTGGGTACTTTCTTGGAATGTTCGAAAATTCTAAAAAGCTACTCGGAAATTGGTCCAAATCAGTACAATTGATTACACATGACACCTTATAGATAGACGATCGTGGCAGCTTTAAAACTTTGAACTAAGATTATGTCCAATTTTTTTAAGGTTGCTCGAAAATGTTCGAAAATTGCACCATTATTTGTAAGCTTTCACATTGAGGAGATCGGCGCATATTGACAGTGTCAAACTATTGATCCTATTTTTAAGAGCTTGATACACGATTTATTTCTTTTGGATGCTCGATATTTGTTTCGGGCTGATCGAAATCCAAACATGTTTTGTTTTAAAATTCCCATCATATCAAAATATTCAATAATCGTTCGCTAAACTTGAACTTTGTGCAGACATTAACAAAGGAAATGTCGAGTAGGCAACATGGCGTACACGGGTGCGCCGCTGTTGCCTATCATATGTTTAGTGGAACCGCTATACTGTTCATAGGAACCGCGTAGGATATAACGGCACAGGCTGTAAGAGGGAAAACCCACAGAGGGAAAAGTAGAGAAATCGGTGAAATAACTTGCCTTAATTTTATTTTTGCACAGTTGCTTATCCGCAAGATGATAAATGTTTCCGTGCGCTTGCGTTAGCGTCGCAGAACAAAGTTACGTCTTCTGCAGAAAATACACAGCATCTGGCTAGCAATACTAATAATCAGTGTTTGGATTGCGAGGAGTAAACCGCAATGGTTCATTTTTGTTTTCGGTTACGGTTTATTTTACTTAAGAAAAAAAAAGGTTTTAACAGAATTGCCTCAACTAGGAATTTATCGTTAACCAAATTCACCACACCTCACTTACAAAGCGCAACGTTCCATACGCTATAAAAATCGGTAGTGAACATTGCCTTGGGAGTAAAAATTTACTCCTAGGTAGTGAAAAGAGATACACTATTCGCAATTTCGTGGCTCTCTTTTTATTACTATTTAGGAATGAATTTTCACTCCTAAAGCATAAATTCACTTCACACTTTCCTACAGCGTACAGCAAGAATAAAATCATCCCATCATAATTTGACACCTTTGTGCGATGGAAAATCTTTGCTTAAAGAAGTGGGAATATTTGCGGATCTTTTCGTGGAGTGGAAATGACGGCGGATCTTTTTGTGAAGTGGAAATAACGGCGGATCTTTTTGGCGCGATTTGAGGATCATTTTTCCACTGCTATTACCTAGTTTACTTGTTTTATGATCATTTTGCGTTTGCGTTTCTAGGCTTAAACCTTTCTTACAAAGGCCGAAATTACAACCCCAATATCCATCAAACCACACACGAGTCCCAGCATAAAACGTTCACAAGCCATAAAAGTAAGACTTCGCAAAACGCGCCAAAAATATTCGCTGTTATTTCCACTGCACGAAAAGTCCACTATTTCCACTTCAAGAAAAGATTCGCCATTATTGCATGAAGTTCTCGGATGCGTATATTCATCGAGTGTATATCCAGTAAGCGGAAAATGTGTTGAAGCGTGCCGTGCCAATCTCGGTAAAGCGGTAAATGAACCTAATTCAACGGGAATCCAACGACTAGAGCCAAACAAAAATGGGATTTCAAAGGATGAAAAAAAATCTGAGAGCGGTGGTAAAGTGGTATTACCGAGAATGCTCTTACGTAAGATCCCAGGTTCGACTCATGTGGCCGGTTACTTTGATGAAGTTTCCGGTAGTTTCCCTAGTCTTAGTAACATTTTGAATCACACTTAACTATCATTTTACTCCTGTCCAGCGTCTTCTGAGGGTGATCGAATTCACGACCTTCCTCTGGTGCGATAAGAGGTCAAATGGCCAATTTTAGCTGGTACCTTACTAGGAAATACTTCAGCATGCTATTCAGGATGTAATGCGGAAATCACGGTGTAAATGACTCCCCTTCGCTGATGAACTCGCTGTGAATAGCGATGTAAATTTCCCCAATAACAAAAGAGAACATAGCCTACAATGATTTACTTTGAACTGGGGCACAATCAGCAAGTGTTTAGCGGGTGTTGCGCAACATGCGACAGTACTCGTATGTTGGTCGAATCCATTACGTAGATAAAACTGCGTGAGCAGAATCACAGTTTGGGGATAAGCTTATTAGGTACGTCTTTAGTTTTACGCTCTTCTCGCTCGTATCATTATTCGTTATCCACGCTCTGTGCTCTCCCTCGCTGTGATAACAGTGAGTGATAAGAGGTGAGACACAAGACTTGCAATTCTCAACCTTTTAAGTTTACGGTGTAGATTTGTGGGACAAACTAGTTGCGGATTTCTTGCTAACGTGCTGCAATTGCGAATTCCGCGAATTACCGCACTGGTTAAGAATCTGCGGATGCCGTGCGGTGTCTGAGGTGTCCAGAGAAGCCCCGAAAAACCAAGTTTTCGACAGCTTCTAATTCTGGTGGTTTTAGGGGAGAATACGGAATGTTGAGAGGAATTTACGGCTTAGTCGCATTCCTTCCGACCTCGGAACGCTGATGACCAATCAGATCACGTGATCCTCTAATACGAGAACTTTGGTAAATTATGATTGGTTGGGGGACGCTAGAATCAAGAGGGTCTTCCTGTTACTTGCGTCTCTGTCAGACGGCCCTTGGTCTGGGTTCGTATGGTACCTAGAAATGAGGCAGCGGCCAAGAAATACGGTACAATGATGAGGTAAATCAAAGCCTGGGTATTATTAACAATCATGTGGTAAAGATTTATTGAAATTTTCGCGAGTACTTGTGGACACATTAGAATGAGTTATTTGAGGTAAACCTGGATATCCGTATTTCGTTATGACTGTAAATAGGCGTCGCGCGCTTTTTAGTTGATATTCAAGATGCTCGATCCAACGATGCACAGCTATACACGTATGCAACGGAAGGGAAGTTTGGAGGGACCTATAACAGTTTGGGTATTGATTCATATTTCCCGGAAACTAACCAAAATATGTGTAGCACACGTTTGACATTCATGCCGAAAACAGGTTGAAGGTTAATCAAATCATATATTCTCTGTCAGTACTGAGCTTTTTTTCCAATTTGTACCAGTTACCTTTGGTGAACAGTACCAGCTTTACTTTCCAGGAATGATTGCATGGAGGAAATGACATTGTTGCCACAAAAAAACGTTTTGCCAATCTTCCAAAACCATAAAATAGTTTGAAGTGACGATAACACTTGTTACCGTTGCCATTACACTTGTTGTGGTGACAATATTGTATTTGTAACAATTGAAATTGTCACCACAACAAGTCTAATTAGCTAAAGCTATGTTAAAAGAAACAAAAAGAACGTTTTATCGAGGTAACATTTTTCTCCGTGTGTTCAAATAATAATTATACACTCCTTTTCGTTTTATTATTAATTTGTGATCATAGTCGGAGAGAGAAAAATGGGGTGTGCTGTAAAATATAAGTCAAAAGTTCGTACGGAAATGAACAGAGGGGAGCACTATTCCATCAGTTGATATTATCAAAGGCCAAAAATTGGATAAGGAAGTCATAGGCTGGGCGTGGCATCCACACAATTAAGTATAGCTCCTCAAGGATCTCTATTGTGATCTCTACGCATTGCGTGCACCTGCGTTTTCAAGCCGCCGAAATTGATTCACCAACTCGGGGAAATGGAAGCGAAGTAAGCCGAGCGACTTAGGCGGTTAGCAATGACAGATCTCCATAGGGTCGTTCCTTTTTTTTTCTTCTATTCTTTAAAACAAAAAAAAAAAAAAAAAAATAATTTAAAACATATTAAAAAAAACAAAAAAGCTATTGCATCTCATTACTGAATATGCCATAACACAACCCAGAAAGTGCATTAAAAAAGAGAAGGTGAATTCCGCGTTGAATTCAATGCCGTTTCTTGCACAAAGAAGAGGTGGAAATATCGTAGTGAGTTTATTGGTTTGTAATGCCGTATATTATACTCTGCCTTGCATTGCATCAAGTTTTACGACATTGTTATTGCGATTGAAAAGGCCAAGTGCCGTGTTCCAGGAACCAGTTGCTTACAAATACTGTTCATTGATTTTTGTCCAAAAAAAGGCGTTTGTCCAAACGGCATTATTCAACTGACTGTCGGAACGGGTCGATGTGGCTGCTCCGCCGTGTCAATGGGTCTAACCTACCGCTAACTAGAGATGCTCGATATTGTAACGATATACCGATACTTTTGGTCCGATATTCGATATAAATGTACTCGATATAAATGGTATTCGATACTTTGCAGTATCGATATTTTTCAACCGATATATCGGTGACAACATCAAGGAGGTTGAGAAAGCGGTGTGTGTGTTGCGATGTTGCCTTTACGTTGCTGACTGTTGCCCTTGTGAACTTTATTAGCAGTAAATTTGTAATTACTAGTAAATTTGTATCCCACAAAAAAACATTGACAATGTAAAGTGAGCCGTCGCTTACGTCATGATAATTTCGTTTAATCACAGCGGTGATATCAGCGTCGCTTTGGCGTCTTTAATAAGGGATAAAAGCTAGTGTTCAGAACATTTAGAGTTTAAAATTGGTTATCCATTTCTAAGTGTCCTTC
>Ga0058701_10002220_pt1 | contig 14534 bp, 12 predicted proteins | sample AgamicOrMae_FD_97039 | JGI IMG/M metagenome (GOLD analysis project Ga0058701, IMG submission 97039) | Agave microbial communities from Guanajuato, Mexico - Or.Ma.e | ecosystem: Host-associated > Plants > Phyllosphere > Phylloplane/Leaf | place: Guanajuato, Mexico | collected 2012-06-04 | reverse complement strand
TTTCCCCCCCCCCCCCTGTTTTTTTTTTTTATTTTATTTTTGTGTGTGTGTGTAATCGCAATATTTTGTGCTCCAAATTTTTAAACTTCATCAAAAAGGCCTTATTTTAGAAAGATAGAGTCGAATAGATTAATGCTCTTGAGCTTCGTAAGGAATTTATAAACACTGATTACAGAGTAATCTGAACAGTCTCTTACAGAGTAATTGGAACTGTCAGTACAGTAAAATCGTGTTATTTATGCTTTTTAATTCAAATTCACAGCATATTACCCTCGATGAGTTTCTTTACGGCGTAAAATACTGCGGACCGGATTGATTCGGTTAACCATGAAAAAACGGGGGGAGGGGTAAATCGGTTCCTCCCCCCCTCTAAATCTTGGAAGTTGTTTCGCACTGACTTTAACTATGAAAATTAAGCATATGCTTTATGGAGCATATATAGGTTACTTGATATCCGCATAAACTTCCTTTAAGGAAATATTCTTAACATGCTTGAAAATAACACACTTGAAACATTATCCAAAAGAGAGTTATTTGCTGTAAGCTCGCCTCATAAGTCTTCGTAAAGTACAACGAACTGCTTATGCCATCCACGTTGCAAAAACAGGGACGCAAAAGGAAAACAAACATTTAAGTCTACTGATCTCTTTCTCAACTGCAAATCGCTGAGCGCTGCTACAAATGGAAGTCAGGTTTCCGAGGAAGAAATAGGACAAGACCTCAACACTCGGCAACACTGTGCCTGAACCGGCGAAGACACACTTCCACGCGGACTTCAATGCGTTTCAATTGTTTTTTTACGAAGACCCGTATGGCCCCAGGCATTTCCGGACGGGTTGTTCGACAAAATCCTCTTCGATTACGGAGCGGAACACTCATTTTCGTTTAGCACATTAATATCTAGACAACCTGTTGTAAACCATGCAAAGTCACTCGTTAGACAAAAAAAAATACCGGAAATGAATGCAAAACTACGCGTTTTATCTCTTCCTATCAGGCCATAATTGTAGGTACTCATTTTTTCTTGCTGAGAAGGACCCCAGAGATGGCAAACATCACGGGGACTTCCAATACTCCTGACCGAAGAAAGAGGCGGGTTGAGATTCGCTTATAACGAATAAACGCAATGCGAAAACTATCTTTGTATGGAAATCAAACGTTGCGCCTCTGTGAACGATTTAATATTCAGTACATAAGGCAAACGTACCGTGCCACTACCTGCAAAAGAGCTCCTATAGTTGACAAAGTTGTTTTAGTGTCTCTGCGGTAACTTGATTCACGTACTTCCGAGAGATTCCTCGATGGACGCTCAAATTCTATTCATTCTTTTGATTTGTTTGTTTAATTTGAGGGCATGTAACGATGGATCAATTTCTATCATGGGCCCAGACTTTTAAGCACGCTTGGCAGGGGGATTTTTTTTTCAACACTGCATGCGTTTTTTGTACAGGTATTAAGTACGATTACGATGGCCACAAGCATTAACCGACTAGTTGCGAGTCGTGTTTTTCGTAACCATCGAGATTCAAAGGGGTTTTTCGTAACCGTCAAATTGCTGCACGTCGCAAAACGGCCTTCTTCTCGGTCGCTACAAAAAAAAAGAAGAAAAAAATGATTTGGCCAATTTGCGTTTTAATGGATGGAAACTGTAGACGGAAGTCTAGTCTACAGTTTCCACTCATCAAAACGCAAATTGGCAGAATAATACATTTCTTTGTAGCGATAGAAAAGAAGGGTTTGATTGTGAGATGCGCAGCAACTTCATGGTTACGAAAAGCGTCTTTGAAACTCGATAGTAATGGAAAACGCGACTCGCTACTCGGCGGTTAATGCTTGTGGCCATCAATGCGATGTTTGAGATCTGATAAAGCACCTCTTCGGTAAAAACCAAATGCTTGTTCTTAACTTGAAATTTAATCAAGCTGCAAGGCTTGAAACTACATTTAACCATCAAAATTCCTTCACAGGGACAAAAGTCAGAGAGCAATTGGTGTCTACACCCGAACAAAGTTTCTCAGTTCATCATGATGATGTTCCTTACCTATGGATGCAGATTCCTCCCATGGCTACTGCTGTCATCGCTGGTCTTGGCTGTAGCGGCTACCACAACGTCAGCATCCCCACTGAGAGAAAAACCTCCCTATGTTCCCGAAGCCGAGATCCATTCCAGAAACTTCCTGCAAGAGAGTAGAAGCGCTGTAGGCAGTCCATTGGACGTTGAACCCTTCCATTATGATCTTTACATCCAGCCGTCCATAGAAGAGGGAACTTTCACGGGATTCGTTAACATTTCTTTCACCGCACTTCTAAAAGTTAGCCATGTAAGTTTGGTGTTCCTTGAACGCATTTCACCGTATTCCCCATACCCTTTGCCGGGCAGGTCAAAGTAGAGTTTCTTGCTGTCAGACATCGAAGAAGCCCTGTCGTAAAACTCGCTTTGAGTACATGCTATCCGTCGTATTGCAGCTCGAAATAAACGCATTGGGTCTCAAAGTATACGACGAGCAGATCATCGATACTAAGAAGGGGTCCCTGATCCCCATCGACACCAAATATGAATTCAAACCTGGAGAATCCATCGTCTATATCACCAATATGGTTCTCCCTCGGAACAAGACACTAATGTTTTCCGCTAAGTTCTCCGGGACGCTTCTTGACACAGACCTGGGCTTCTACCGGTCCTACTACTTGGACTCCGAAAGCTCCGAGAAACGGTAAGTTAGTCTGGTATTGAATAAGGATGATACTCATATGAAATGCTCGTTTACAGAGGTGTTTCATCAGGTGGTATGCTGAGACGCAGTTCCAAGCAACGAATGCTAGGCGAGCTTTTCCTTGCTTCGACGACCCTCAGTTCCGGCCTACGTTTGTAGTCAACATTCGTCACAATTCCACCCTCAATGCATCCAGTAACACCAAACTCGAAAGTGTTTCGGAACCAGATGAGTAAGTTCACCCAATTCAAATATTATCAAAGCTATTCCAAACATTATGATGTATCCACGAAAAGAGTTCAGTGACAAGATTGCAGAATATTATTATGCTTTCTGTTGTCAGACGCGGAATAGTGTGGAGCCGATTTGAAAAAACGCCGCCCATGCCGACGTATTTGGTCGCCTTTGCAGTCAACGATTTTGTGTCGACAAGCGGTATGACAAAAATATGGGTCAGAAAAGACGCCCTTGCTCAAGTTAAAGAAGCCCAGGAGCTCACTCCGATCTTTGTCACCATTCTGGAACAGTGGACGGATCAATTATACGCGCTAAGCAAACTTGATCAAATTGCCTCGCCCGGTCATCACGGTGCAATGGAGAACTGGGGTCTCATCATATACAAGTAAATAACTTTCTGTGGAGAGATTTCCTTTCAAACTGCCTTTTCCGATAATACTGATGATATATTTCACAGAGAGCGCATTTTGACTGGTCATCCGAACGCCACAACATTGGACACCATTACCTCTCGTCTCACCTTAGCCCACGAACTAGCTCATCAGTGGTTCGGAAATCTTGTTACACTAAAAAGCTGGAATACAGTATGGCTGTCAGAGGGTTTTGCAAACTTCATGCAATACTTAGTTGTCGAAAAAGTATGCATTCGTTTCATAGGGTACAATCACGGAATAAGGAAGCATTTGTAATTTGACTCTGAGTTAGTATTTTGAAGTGTCATTTGACAAGCACTGCATTGTTTCAGGTGAAAAAAGAATGGGCTTTATGGGGCCTTTTTCCATTACGAGAAATGAACAAGGCATTCTCGTTGGATGAGACTTACGACGTTAAACCGATCACTCAAAATGTCGTTACAGCTGAAGAAATCTTGGCTAATTTCAATAGGCTATCCTATACTAAAGGTAACATGAAGTTATCACAATGAAGCACAATCAAACATTATTCCCGAAATAAAGGGATCCCTCCCACCTCTGACGCTCCGTAGATGCTGTATTTCGAAGTTCGCTCAAGAAATGAATATAACTCTGTCATTTTGAAAAGACTTGTTTACGCAGGGTTCTCTATTTGCAAATATGTAGTATTTAAACTCGTACTTCTTTTTCAGGAGCATGTATTTTGAGGATGTTGCAGCACGCTCTCGGTGAAAGCACATTCCAGCGCGGAGTACAGAAATACTTACAAGTCATGTAAGTGGTCCAGGACGCAATCCTCCGTATTGTTTGCAACCATAGAACAATCAGATTTCTGCTTTAGGCGCATGGGAAACGCGGTGCCTGAGGACCTCAGCAGAGAGCTCGCTTACTACGCTGACGCTGACGACGTTTTGCCGTTCGGTGTAGTGCTTGAAAGAGTGCTTCACTCTTGGACCCTGCAAGGAGGATATCCAGTTGTGAATGTCACTCGAGACAAAGCCGGCAAATCCGTAACTTTAGCTCAGGTGAGGCTCAAAGACGCACATTTATTGGTGCTCTTGAGCAACAGTCTGACCGCCATTTTTGTCGTGCGTAGGATCGCTATTGTATAAATTGCCCCGAAAACAGTAAAGGATCCTGGTGGATTCCCGTTAGTGTTTCAACTCAAAGAACGTACGCAAATAAGAGCACCCGACCAGCCGCTTGGTTGGCACCAGACGAAGGAGCTTTCCTTGAGGACGTCGATAAATCGGCATGGATTATCGCCAATCGAGATCGCACAGGTGATATCTTTTTAAAATTAATGAATACAATGCCCTCTCTCCTCCGCCGGTACTTATTCTACGCCCACGGGGCAACAGCGTACCGTGCGACAGACGTTAACCAATCCATCATATTTTTCTTCCTCTTCTTTGCATGAAAAGGCTACTTTAGAGTAAACTACGATCCTGAGAACTGGAATCAGTTGGTGAAGCAGCTGATGTCCTCTCCGACTGATCTGTCCGAAACGGATATCGCCATGCTGATCGACGATGCGGGAGCTCTAGCTTTCACTGGCCGCCTCCAGCCGGATATTTTGATAAGGCTACTCTCCTATTTGCCGCTGGAAAGTCGCATTCAGCCTTGGCTTGCTGCCACCTACGTTATCTTAGAAAGGTTTACCCCGAAGTTTGGTCTCGTGAAAGACGGAAATAACCTCATTTACCAGGTTCGTTTCACTGGTAAGAGTTGACGATGTGTTTTAAACAGCAACGCGTGGATAACATCAAGACCGTATTTCTGGCAGAAATGGCTGCAACAGGTGGTAGAGAGTGCGTACGAGAACCTAGGCGCTGCGAAGAAGCCTGATGATTCAGATGCTGAACGAATTCTTCGCCTATCACTCCTACAACTGGCAAGAGAAGCGGACTTAGAGTTGTATAATTGGGATACCCAAGATGGAAATGAGTAAGTTTTGTCAGTCCGACAAACGAGGCAATTTTTTGTTCGTGCAAAGTTATGTAATGCGGAGAAAAGACTCTCGGAACGGAGGATGCAGCAACTTTTCTGGCAACATTTTTCTACGTCATGATGCGTCCCTCAAACGCTAAACGACTGTGAATGTTGACAATACAATGCAGTTGCCTTCCGGCTCTTCCTAATTAAAATCCATCAACTAAGAAATACAAGTTCGAAATATCCAGTAACTGCAAAGTACTTGTTCGGAAAATCCGCGTGAAGTGCTTGCACCAACTGCGAAGTGCTTGATCCGGGAACCCATCAACTACGCTGTGAATAGTGTGCAGTTGCTAAATTTTTAGAGAAAAAAAAGCATTTCGCAGCTGGAGGATTTTCCAAACAAGCACTTCGCATTTTTCGGATAAGCACTTCACAATTGGTGACCTTTAATTAGGACGTATCGCTTTTTTTTTCACCACGATGACTGCCGTCTTTTGGTTCGTATTCTAAGACGTTTCAGTTCGATCCCAGGCCAGTCCTAAGCATGAACCTACGTGAGCATACCCCTGGGTCCGGTCACCACCTGCGAGGCTACCACAACCTCATTTGCTCCCTTCCTTTCTTTCTCTTTTTTCTTTCTTTCTTTTAGTCTCGTCGAGCTAATTTTATGTTTTATGACAAAATCAACTAATTATGGGCGTAACTAAGGTTGGAAAACCATTGTGCAAGTCTTATACACAAGTTACTGAACATATTTTTGATCGAAAGTACGTAAATTTTCACAAATCTGCTATTGAAAATGCGAGGTAATCAACGGTCATGAAACAGTTTGCCTGCTGCTCACCATCGCAATTTCAAAACGCATTTTTTTAATGAAAAATTACGTAATATCTGACGAAATACGCACGATAACTCGAACAATTGTTTTCCAGCCTTAGTTACGGCCAGATTTGATTTTGTGATAAAACTTAAAATTGGTTCGGCGAGACTTAAAAAAAGGGAAGAAAAGGAGCAAAGGAGGTTGTAGTAGACTCGTTGACAAGAGGTGACCGGTCCCAGTAGCATGCTTACCCAGGGTTAAGCCTAGGACTGGCCTGGGATCGAACAGAAACGTTTTAGAATAAGAACCTTCATCTCTCCAGGCAGGACGAACGAGTAGCATACCGTATTCGTTCGTAACATTTTTTCATTCGCCGATAAACACAGCCTTACGATACTGCCTATGAGTTCTATCCATTTTTATTTAGCTATACGGGAAAAGATGTACCCTAACTTACTTTTTTTTAGACCGATGACGTAAAATTTGTTGCATGTCTTGTGGGTTGTTTAACAGCAAAGCGCTGCTTGATGCAAACTTTCACACCTCAGCGATATAAAATAGTTTTCTTGCGAATGATCGCATATGTGCTCCCTCTCGTGAATTAGATCGAATAACAAATGTATATTGGGAAAAAAACTTTTGGATTTTAAACATTGCATTCAATTTTAATGTAATCGGCAAGTCCCGCACCTAAGCATTTTTAGGGGAATTGCTAGGTTTGCCATTGGTGAGCCGACTAAGCTTTTCGTGGAAGAATCCAGACTTGGCGGATGCCGTTGCATTGTTGCTATATGAAAGAGATCATTTAAAACTGTCTTTTTTCAATACTTTTTTTTGAAAGAAGCGTTCATGACTATTCATAGAAGCTGAAGATTCGATAGGAATGCTCGAAAAAAAACAAAACAAAAAACATAAGATAAAATGGAATAAAAAACGTCGATCTTGTTAACCAGCTATCACGAAATTCAGAGGAGGAAATGTTTAATACTTGTCGCATTATTTCATTACAAGATTCGTTCAAATGTATTTTGACCGTCATTAGTGGTGTACTTTTATACGCGCTGATATCGCTAGATAGGGAGCTTAAAAGTCGGGGGCGTGGCAAGCAATTTATATAAATAACGTTCTTCCATCAGTTTTCGCGAATTTTCTTAGTCTGCCGATTGTGGAAAAACGGGATTGGGAGCCTTTCATGGGCACCTTGCGCCTGTTGGACCATTTCGAACCGCGGCGTCTGCGGGGTTTTTACTACCCATTTTTTTTAGTAAATGCCTAATTAGTTGCGAATCAGACGACGAGGTAGTTTGTTGTATAGCCCGTGGAGACAGCTCTGAGCTTCTAACCAAGTAACTCCTTTGCATTCTACACAGTTTCTTCCTCACAGGCCTGACAGTGACAACGAAGAAGCATACCTCTGCTCCAAAATTAAGTTTGGTCCAAAGAAGGCCTTCAACGAAGCTGTCGCTCGAGTCATGAACTTGGATGTGGACGACGACTTGCAGCGAATAAAGATTATCCGATCTCTTGCTTGCACCCAGGATGTGGCGGCTGTTCGATTGTGCGTATCTATTTCTTTGGACTATCAATGCAACACACCTCTCGGAGAAATACAAACAAATGCGTTCGTTTTTTTTTCTTCAGGCTGTTGACTTACAGCGTTACAGAAAGCGGGCTAACAGACAATGAGAAGACGGAATTATGGAACTCGGCACTTCGGAGCAGAAACGGGACAAATCTCGCTCTCGACATCTTGAAGGCAAACCATGACAACATCATGGCACGGTAGAGTACGACTTCATACTTTTTTGCCCTGACCTCACCTATACCTAGCTGGGAACCGAAAGGGATACGCGGTTATTAAAAACATTTTTTTTCGCAAGAAGAAACATCCTTCTGCTCTGTTTTAGATACGGTGACAAGTTTGTGGGTTCCCGACTTCTCTCTCTCGCGAGATACCTCGATAGAGAGCACGACTATAATTCGGTAGGTTCAACTTCGGTACTTGGCTGGTTCCCCCTAAAAATGTTCATCGTTTGAAAAAAAAAAGGTAAACGATTTTTTTTCAGCTCCAGGATTACATCGAGTTATACGTTGGACCTGCGACAACCATCGGCAGACAGACCGCGCAAGCCTTGAAAACAGTACTTCGGAATATTAAGTGGAAAACTGAAAACCTGAAGAAATGGGTTTCTTTGATTAAAAAAGCTAAGGTACCGGTACCACAACCTCCGACAAAACCTCGCCCTGAATACCGTTTACCTGAGAATTTAGTTCCTGTGCACTACGACCTAAAGGTAAGTCAATCTTTAAAAATTTCCGTTGTTTCATACTCTGTAAGTATTATCATCATTGTTTCAGCTACATCCAAGTCTCGAGAATTTCACCTTCCAAGGAGACGTGGTCTTGACTGCGGTAATCAAAAATGAAACGGACACAATCGTCTTGCATTCCGTAAACCTGACCGTGACGAGCACGAAGGTCACCGATGCAAAGACTGGGAAAGACATCGCCGTAGGATCAGTGAAGACAGACCCTATGAGACAGTTCCTCTTGATTCCGTTGATCCAAGCATTGCCACCGGAGACAGAGGTGAAAATCAGCATATCTTTCAACGGCATTTTATCAGACAATAACCTCGGTTTCTATCGGAGTTCGTACGAAGAAAATGATCAAATCAAGTAAGTCCGTAGGTAGTAATGATCGATGCTAACGAGTTGTTAAACTATATGATTTTTTTTTACCGTTTTCGTGTTTCCAGATGGGTGGCAGCAACGCAGTTTGAACCAACTCATGCACGGCGAGCTTTCCCATGCTTGGATGAGCCAGGGTTCAGGGCAACCTTTAATATCACCGTAATGCGACAGAAACACCTGAAAGTCCTCGGCAACATGCCCGTGCAAGTGTCTTCAAAACCAGAGTAAGCCTTTTAGTCAGCGTTCATCACTCGCAACAAAAGTACAAATAATCTTAATAATAATTTGTCATTGTTTAAGTGAAAACGGTCTTGTAACGGACACTTTCGAGCAGACTCCGAACATGGCAACGTACTTAGTTGCTTTAGTCGTTTCCGAGTTCAGACCCATTCCAATTTCCAACGGACCTCCCACAATGACTGTGTGGGCCCGGCCAAATATCACCGAAGCCCTTGTAGCGGAGAAAGTTTCTGCTGCACTCTTGGGAAACATGTCCATATCTTTCGGTGTTCCACAGCCAGTACCCAAATACGATTTCGTTGCTTTGCCGGACTTATATTTTGGAGCTATGGAAAACTGGGGTCTCGTGACTTTCAGGTAAGTGCGCAGACACATCTGCGCATTGCTCACGCAATCAGGGTGTCTGGAAGAGTGTATCGTCAAACTGTACTTTAACCCTGGGGTACATAATCTTCCAGGGAGTATCTCCTTGTAAACAATGCCAGCGTGGGAACAGCTATTCAGCAGAAGATAGCTCTCATCATAGCCCATGAGCTTGCTCATCAATGGTTCGGGAATCTTCTCACGGTCAAGTGGTGGAGTACTTTATGGCAGCAAGAGGGCATGGCGACTTTCATGTCTTACATAGCCGTTGATAAGGCTAGTTATTGCAATTTGACAGACCGATTTAACCTGCACATCAGAAGATAATGTCGGCTCTTTGTATGCAGATTCAAGGGACATCCACTGCGATAGATCGTTTGAGAACGAAAGAGTTCACCCTTGCTATGGAAGCAGATTCGACGGAGCTCAGTTCCCCTCTAAACTTCGAAGTTTATAAACCCGAGGAAATCACTGCTCGCTCGGACGATATCACTTACGCCAAAGGTAGTCAAATAGTTCCTTTATATTATAGCGCAAAGCTAAATTTTCAAACATGACTCCTTCGAAAACTGCCGTCAAACCGTTAGAAGATTCCCCGTCAGAGGCGGGACGGAAATGAAATGATCCTCAGGAAAGGGTCGGCATTAAAAAAATGTTCTGAAAGAATAAACAAATTACAGACTGATGTGAAGGGTGGCGAGAAGGCCAATTTAGGTGGGAAAACAAAACGGGCAGACAGAATGTTTTTTTGAGGAGGCCTTTAATATATACGGAAACTTGTGTCTCTCTAAATGAAACGTATATTGCATTTTGCCGAGGAAGTGTGAAGAAGTGTTCTGTTTGATTCTACAGGATCTATAGTTCTGAATATGCTATATTCTGTGATGGGAGTAGACAATTTTGGTGCTGGCATTTCGGAATACGTCAGGCAAAAGTGAGTTGAAAAAAAGAGGAGAAAAACACCAACTCGCATTACAACAGTCATTCTAATGAGCATTTTCCAAAAATTATAAACAGCCTGTACGGGAATGTGGATACCAACAGCCTCGCCTCAGCTTTGGCCCAGGCACAGGGCGACTTGGGAGATGGTTTGACGCCAAGTGAACTCATATCGTCATGGGCGGACCAAGCAGGGTATCCTGTGATTGATGCTTTCCAAAATTACGACGATAATTCTTTTAACATTACGCAGGTAAGCCTTCGATTCCACCAAGGTAAGCCTCTGATTTCATCAAAGATAAACTGACCAACGGAAATTAGTCTTGAATAATCCGGGTTTTATTCTGACAGGAAGGTAAACGCGTCCTAAAGTATACGTCCTTAAGAAGACTGCCAGATCAGCGATGGACGATTCCCATTTTCGTAGCAACTCCAAATTTCAAAGGCAACGTTTCAGCCGTGCTCCGTCCAAGTGACGCAGAAAAAATAGTCAAAGTGACTTCACCTGGTATTGCTATGGTCAACGCCCACCGTGAAGGTGAGGGCAAAGGAAAATACATTTTTACATTTTACCGCGGTCAATAAAAGGCGTAACAAACCCCGTTTGCCTACAGTTCCGATGCGGGTAAATTACGATGTTCGAAAATGGTTATTGATCGCCTCCACTATGCAAACCAACCTCAGGACTGTACTGGACCCAATTACTCGAGCCACTCTCTTCGACGACGCTTTCTGGTTTGCCCGAACGAAACGGCTGGATTACACAATTGCTCTAAATCTGCTCCTGGGATACAAATACGAAGATTCGGCGCTAGTGTGGGAGTCATCTCGGCAGACATTGCGCCATCTGGAGGCTATCTTGAGGAACTCTGAAGTCCAAGAGGATTTCTCTGTAAGCGTCCAATTTGACCGGGTTGAAGTGGGTTTCTATAATCGTTAAGAGTTTCTTTTACCGTTACAGGACTATCTTGCTGAAGAAATCGTTGGAGTCCAATATAGCTCACTGGGCTGGAATCACGGTCCGAACGACAGTGATGAACTTCGCCTAAGGCGGGCATTGATAGCTTCTTGGGCTTGCTCCCTTTACGTGGAGGCTTGTGTCTCTAGTGCGTTCGCAGACTACCGAAGTTGGCTTTCCAAAAAGGAGTAAGTATACTGAAAATGCGCATTTCACACTGTACCATAGTTCCTGCCTTTACTAACGAGGTATTCCTCACAGGGTTTCAAGGGACACCTTACCTACAGCTATCTGCACGGGTCTTGCTGTTAACGGCGCACAAGATTTCGTAACTGTTGTAGCTATGCTCTTTGAGACGCGGAAGGAGGACCAAGAACTGCGAGCAGCAATAATAAGTGGTCTTGGCTGCGTCTCAACAGAAAGGGAGAGGAAAAGGCAAGAAATACAAATCACTTGATGACGATTAGCTTTTCGGAACTGTCCAAATTCATTTAAGCCGCTTTTTCAGGTTCATCATGGACGTACTCACTTTGAACGGATACCAGTCATCTGATGTGAATCTTGCGATCGACAGCGTTATGAGAAACGGGTATTTGGACGATGTCATTGACGCTTTTACATCGAACCTCGAGCAAATCTCGTCAAGGTAGGCTGCTAAAACCCCTCAACAAAGTTGCTGTTTTTTGTCTGATTGCGCATTCTGTCGTAACTTGTTTTTCACATTTTTATCAATTAGTCTTGGTAGCAGCGGAGTAGAGTCCCTCCTCTTAAGCATCGCAGAACAGACAGCTACATACGATCTTGAAGAGAAGGTAAGTAACAATGATTCTGATTCACGATGAGTCACTCCATTTTATGACGATTAATTTTATTACAGATCAAGGCAGCCTTCCCTAATAAAAGGGCATCTGATAAGGTTAAGATAGCTCTCAGGATAGCTGAAGACAACGTGCAATATCGCGACAGTGTCTCAACAATCGTTACTGCGTGGGTGAAGTCCCAAGTTGGTCGCGATGGACCTGCTCTCAAACTTTAGTCTGCTCTGTCGTACAGGCTACTCAAGAGCATTGCACTACAAACTATTATCCGCTGGTAAGTCTGGACGTTGTTATTGATTTAGGGCGCTTTCACTTTCTAAGAAATGTTCTTCAAGAGAAGCTCTCTGGAACAATCGCAAACTTGTTACGGTAGTGATATCGTTCCCTACTCATTTTTGTTGTTTCAGCTGTGTGCCCTGAATGGAGCAATCCATCGTTGAGAGACAAGCTGACCTTTAGGATAAAGTTGAAGCCAAGACTGACTTTATCACTCTCGACCCACTGGATTTAAATTACGAATTAGTATATGTTAGGGACCAAAAAAGGAACGAAACGACAGTAAAGAGCACTAAAATCCATGATGGGAGACACTTTTCGTCGAAATTTGCTGGAGAGAGGAACTTATGACGAAATCGAACTTCGGGATGACGAGAGTATTCCTAGCAAAATCACCAAAAGTTGACACCACAGCTTTCATGTCATATCCTTTAAGACGCAGATTTAGAAATTTCACAAGAAAACAACTCCTTTCCTCTCTTTTCCGAAAGTCAATTGAAACGATTCTGTCGACGCATATGTATTGGCTTCAAACTTTGCTCCCCTCCTCACACGCTGTGCGTTCCTATGTTTAGATGAGCGCTACAACCGCACTCCATTCGCCTTAATATATAAGCTCCTTATGTTTCCTTTTGCAAGCGGCAGTCTAATTTATGTCTTATCTCCACCCAAAATATCCTATACGCCCCTGTCACCCTCTCTCAATCCTCCCCTGACAGGGAAGATATTTCAAATACGTTCATAAAAATATTAATAGTTATGCATTTTAAGTGCATTTATGATACGTGTTATTTGCGATGACAGGTAATGGGAATACAAATTATTTCTAAAGTGTCTAAAAAGGTTTTTTTTTGTACTTAAGCAAATACGTTAATACTTAGAAAGGTTTAGAAAATTTTTGAACATATTTTTCACCTCGCAGGGAGGATTTACATGGGTTGATATGTAGACATCTTTCTATTCGAAAAACTCCCTACCTTTGAAATTTTTCATGAAGCACATATTCACAGGGGCCAACTAAAATGAAAAACAATAGTGAAAACCGCACTTCCATGCGATCTCGCGGTGGCTCGAAAATTAACTTTAAAGTCGCTCGATCTTGTCGGTTTCCATTACAAAACACCACGCTATGTCAAGACGTAAAAACCGTGCCCAAACACCAACCTAGCAGACACCAGATGTGCTAGGCTGGTGGGTTGCTGCAAACGTGGTCTGCAACTGCTTTATGTGATGTCCTCACTTACATGAGGTAACACAATTCAACGATCATAACTTATTGGAAATATTTTAAGCTCTAAGTATTAAAATGAAAAAAAAGTATAGATGACGAAGCAGTGATGAATCAACAGTGGTACTAAAATAACAGAATCAAAGCAATGTCTCTTCCTGATCCCTTTCGCGTATAGTAAACTTATTCGTGGGCAATGGTTCAAGCTAACGTACAGTTATAGAATTAGAAACACTATTTCTGTCTAAAAAACGGTCTACTTATTATTTTTTATGTACGTAAGTTACGTACGTCAATCGGTGGGTGAAAACGCAGGTTAGGATGCATTTCGTTATTGGCTCAATGTCTTCATTAAACAGGTATTCCAAAACACTCCTCGGTTTAAATGCTGATTGTGGTTTGTGTTTGCTTGTTACGCATGCTGGCTAACTTATAATAAGAGTCCTTTAACACCTACAAATGCATTCGTCGCTGATCTCACTTTGTTTTCGACAGTCCACCGCATAACCAAGAGAGCTATTGCATGCGCTTATCCCTTTCTCACACCGGTTGAAAACAAATTCCAAACGTATTTTCACAATACAAACGTTTAAACCTAAACTTCAATTTTTTGCTATCAGAAACGAAAACAAAACAAAGCCCACTAAGCATAGACACCACACAGGAAGAGAGACAAGCAAGACTCGTGACGTCATGGGCGTTCGACGACAGACTTTGGGTCCCTCCGCAAGTGGTCGGGTAGAGCTCATTTTAAACAAACTTTAAATGTCGATTTATAGTTTGAAAATGTTGCATGGCGCCTTCATTGCAACTATATATATATATATATATATATATATATATATATATATATATATATATATATATATATTTTTTTTTTTTTTTTTTTTTATTTTT
>Ga0058701_10002219_pt1 | contig 14537 bp, 9 predicted proteins | sample AgamicOrMae_FD_97039 | JGI IMG/M metagenome (GOLD analysis project Ga0058701, IMG submission 97039) | Agave microbial communities from Guanajuato, Mexico - Or.Ma.e | ecosystem: Host-associated > Plants > Phyllosphere > Phylloplane/Leaf | place: Guanajuato, Mexico | collected 2012-06-04 | reverse complement strand
TGTCATAAGCGCCAAAAACCACAAGCGCCAACGCCGCAAGCGCCAATCCGTAACCGCCAAACGAGAAAAGTCGCAAACGCCAAAGATCTTAACCGCAATACTAACCTTACCTAACCTAACTTAGCCTAACCTAACTTAACCTAACCTATACGAACTTTGGCGTTTGCGACTTTTCTCGTTTGGCGGTTACGGACTGGCGCTTGCGGCGTTGGCGCTTGTGCTTTTTGGCGCTATCGAATGCCCCCCCGTCCAAGATAATGAAGATAATTGTTTGGGCTGCTCCAGGCTGAGTCGGAAATTGAGTTCCTACGACAGCAACTGGATGAAACGCAAGACACGATCACTGCACGAGACGAAATGTGCGCGCAAAAGGCGAAAGAAATCGAGGAGCTTGAGCGGAAAATCGCCGGTATGGTGACGAAGCTTGAAGCTATCCCGATCCTCGAAGCTCAGGTGAAAATTGCCTTCGTTGTTTGTGACGCGTTTGTAGGGATTTGTTTCTTATTGTATGCTTTGCTTCAAGGTCGAAGTCTATCAGGCGGACTTTCACGCAGAGCGCGAAGCGCGTCAGCAGGCCGTCAGCGAGAAAGAGAAATTGGAGAGGATTTTGAAGGGATCCAATATCCAGCTGCACCCGGCGTAAGAATGATTCTTGTAGTCTCCTTTCGAACTTGCGATCTAGTAACCTTACAATTCCTTTTTGTCTTTGGCAGCGACGAGGTGCAAAACAATCTCGGCGAAACCAGGCACAATGAGACTCGAAGATCAGAGGTGAGACAAAAGTCGCGATGGAAAATCATCTCCGTGAAAATCCAGTCACAGGATGCTTCTAAATCGTCGCGTATTGGAGGTCTCACTTCGCAGTCGTGAAAGTTCAAAGCTTCGTTAGTTGTGTGGTGGTTTAATAAGAGGGGAAAAAAAACGAAGTTAATATTAACACGCTGCCCCATTTAAAATTTATTACCTTGGTGTCCGTGTGTTCAAGTCTCCCTTGTATTAACATAGGCATGACTTAAAAAAAATGTCTTTAAAGGCTTATTTGACCCTTTACCCTTTACTTTGAGCAGTAAATAGTTAATCTGAGTCGTCGCGACACCCCGAAAATATCTCGCTCTTGTTTTAAAATCGTTGTTTAAACCCATTCCGGTTGGCAGATCACCGTTGTTTGCAAACCAAGTTGTACTCTCTGTATTTATTTATGTTTTTTTTTTTTTCAGAACACTCGTATTGAGGACTTACCCCACATGTGCCCCATCTGCTTCGCAGGCTTTTCGCAAATGCCCGCGTTGGAAAGGCATGTTGACGAGTGCCTTCAAAAAACCCAGTAAGTGCACCGTCTCATTGACTATTCTTTTGTTACTTACCTCATTTTGTCAATTAATTTTATTTTTTTGCAGGTAATGTTTTCTAGTTTACAACCCCAATCACGCATATGTATCAGCCTTCGGTATACTGTGTTTCACCAGTCGTGAATCTCGACGCTTTTAAGTTGTTTCCTACGAATTTAAGTTGTTTTTTAAAGCATGACATGTGATACGTTTATTAATAAGGTCTGAAAGGATGGTATTCATTTGATTGTTGATTGGCTGACAACACTCCTGTGGTGTTTGCGCTAATATTACGAGAGACGAATTCAATTGTTAAACTGAGTTTTTACGCACGAAAAAGGACTTATGACTGGATTAAGTTCTTACAAGTTAAGTCAACACTGTTTTTTTTTTTTTTCGGAAGGTGTGCGTTCGCACCTTGCTAAATGTTCCTGTTTTTCATGATTATGGTGCTCCGCAAGTGGTTGTTGCAGTGATTTCCATTTAATTCATATGTTACCTCGACAATTGTGCCATCAGCTTACTTCATTGTATATTTTGCATGATTCAAGTATTAAACATAACTCTTGAAAAAAAGAAATACTCATTTAGATTTCTCTTACAGTGGAATGGTATTTCAATTTTATTAGCGGTATCGCACTACCCTCTATTTTCCCAATCGTTTCATGCCTTGCGTAACGTTTAAGGTGCTTTCGCTTTGATGCAGTTTTTTTCGTTGTCTATTTTATATTTCAAAAAGGAACCTTAGACTTCTCGGTCGATTCTTCTTTCCCCATACTTACGCTTGGCTGCGTTCGAAAAAAGTTCCTCTATGGAATACTGTCTCTTTCCCTCTCACAATAACTCAAATATGGTAAGGCAGATATTTAGACACACGCAGGATCTGCTTCCAAACGTGGTCCTTTGAGATTCTGAAGGCTGAGCACGTCCATGGGTTGAGTTCAATTCCATGGGATCAGCCCACAGCCTCGTTCACAACTCATTGAGCGTATCTCCACTACGATTTGATCAAAGCCGTTCACAGTTCGCCACCGCAGAAGCGACATTATCACAGCGATGTGATCATACCTAAGAGCGTATACTTTTCCTTTTTTCCAGGGGGGAGCTCTTATTAGAGAGTGCTTTGAATCCCTTTCGTCCAGTCTTCTAGCTAGTGCAAGTTCCCAACTTTAACCAAACAGGGCCGGCCGTCGAGAAAGTAGTTACAATTTTCTAGACTTTTTTGGACCATTTTTCGAGGAGTTCTGAATCTATTCACGTAACGAAGGGAGAAGTTACCTTGGGATTTTCAAACTACTTCAATTGCAAATCAAGATCATGCTAGCTAGACCTTTGTTAAAATAATTGGTAATTCACTAGTGTCAGTAGATTGTAAATGCTCATGTATGGCAGACACAGGGGCAAACTTTTTTGAAAAATAGTTTTTTCGAAATATCTCAAAAAACGTTAGATATATCGAAAAAAATATACAGAATCAAATTTGTGGATCTTAAAATTTTACATCGAAAAGGTCCTCTCTGTTTTTCGGTATCTTTGATGGTTTTCGAGATATAAGGGTTCAAAGAATTGCAAAAATCACCACCCCCCTCCCCAAATTAGGGGGAAATATTGGTCCGATTGTACTGGCTAGGGGAGGATCTCGATTCCAGGCCAATTGCAACATACACCGAAATTTTCATTCAAATCAGTCAACGTGTCCCTAAGACTCTGACAAACTTTTTCGCACGCAGACAGCCACACACACACGTCAAGCTTTTCTTGGCGTTGCAGTGTTAGTAGAGTCAGGGTATGTGCTTAGCTCAACTTCGAATTTTTCCAATACTTCCATTCCATCTACGAACATGGAAGTAAAATCGGCGGAAAAAATCTTTTGAGAATAATTGATTTATTTTCGGGGGCAATGTTACAATTGTACGTCGCGCATTTCTGCCGCTTAAATTTTTTACAGCATTTCAATATACACGTCAAAAAATAATGCAATAAACGACCTTATAACTATAAATGCACCAATATTGCTATAATAAAACCTGCATAAATATCCGATAATCATCAATACTAACAAAATATAAATACACAATAACGTATTAATCCTACCAATGTAAATTTACGACAAACGGTAAGGAGAAAAACAAATTAAGTAGGTTTACTATTTAAATTACAGACCTTTTCTCGCATGACGATAAGAAAATATTCTATTTCACAACCCCATCACCAGGAAGAGTTAAGTATTATTTATGCGTTTTCGTCAATGAGATGACAATTTTATCTATTAATGTTTACTTAACATCGATTTTTCAGATCATTCAAATGTAGAAATGACGATTGGCATGTAGTAACGATTTTTATTGTGGATAGCATTATCAGCCTCAGAAGGCGCACTCGTAAATGTAAGCAAAAAAAAAAAATACGATGTGTGTTCTTGGTATTCTTCCAACTAGGAGCTGATAAACTTGGATTCAGCGATCAAAAGACGCCAAAAATGAGCTGGAAACAATGACTGCGGTTTAGATAGTTGATTGCCATATCAACGTGATTGAAGTACAACGAGTCTTCAGTAACAATGATTAGAAACCTTAGAAGTCATTTTAAAACCAATCAAAACAACCCTCAGAGAAGGAATATCGCAATGATTTTTACGGTGTATATGGCACGTTGTCTATTTTATTTCACTTATTTCCGAAAAAAAACTTATTAAATGAGCAACAAATCCTTGGAGCCTTTGTTAATTGACAGAAACAAATTTAATTGAAGACATAAAAAAAAACGGGCTATTCCAAACGTGGAGATACCACCAAAAATCAAGTCGATTTCTCGTTTGTTAATGAGATGCAACATGAAGTTGAAGAACGTGTCGTTTCTCTCGTAACATGCCCTGAATCACGAGTTTAAATTTCACCAGAATTATTAGACCAACACAAAATTCCAATATTTTCCCATGAACGCCCAGCAGTAGCACACAGCCTAATATATCCTGCAAGCAAATTTGTATGTAGAATCGCGACTTCTCAAAATCTTCCAATTAACTGATGTTTTCCAATATGGCGAATCCCAAAAATCTTGTAAGAGCTCATTAAAAAAAAAGCTTTTGGCGCAAGGGTTAAGCTGGACCAACTCCTACATGTATAAAACGTCACTTCAGCGTTAAAGGTCATTTTTCCAGAGTACCACTGATTGTCAAGTACCCGTACCCGTAAAGCAATATTTAGTACTTTGGTATTTCGACCGCCCAAGGATCTTTGAGTAAGTATTTTCCCCGAACCCCGAGGCAAAGTACCTCCCTAAAAATGACGATGCCAAAACCTAACTTGGGTAAAATTGAAAAATGAAGATCAATCAATCAACGAAATTCAAAAACTTTTTTTGAGAGTTGCATTCGGCTATGTGACACTGTCTTTTCTTTTTCTTTCTTTTTTTTTGTAACTCTACTCTTTCATTAACTTCATGGTGACACGGGGACGGTAATATCGAGTGTATATTTATCCACACAGGCCAACCTTGAAATACAGTAACCCGTTAAAAGACGCAAAATTTTCCAGAACCTGCAGAAGCATAAACCAAACCTTCTAATACTTAACATTTAACAGATCTGAAGGAACTTTCAAACTTCACAACCTCTTCTGTAAACTTGAGATTCGACTAAGTAATTAAATTAAGAGAAGTTTATAGTAACACGGAATCCGTAGGGATGTGCGTCCGTCGGATAAAATATCAAATGCGGTTCAAGTTTAGTTTCAAATCGCCACAAAAGTATCAAAGACGACGGACTGAATTTCGGGAGAGATGAGAGACACAGAGGACATGGAAAGGGAGCGTGAAAGCGCGTGACGTCCTGGCAGAATCACATTTAAACAAATTCACGCGCTTGTTCAACTTATTCCTCTTTTAAATACAGACACTTTTCCTTGTCAAATCGACTCGTTCAAAGCGACTCGTACCTTCAACCGTAACATTAAATGTTATCGAGCACGGTGGCTGAGGAATGGGGGAAATCGGCCATTCCGAAGTCGACAACCTGCGATTGAAAAGTCCGGCAATTCCCTTGTTTTACTGGCCTTATTAGTGATCTTCCGGACGAGATTTAATCACTTATGTACCACTTCACAATTTTGGTAACGTTTAAAAAATATCTAGAAAAAATCTCTGTGACATTATTTGGTATTTTATTACATTTTCGTCAATAATTAGCGGCTTTTTGTCACTAAGTTATGAGTCCGGGGAAATTTTCGCAAAAGCACTGTGAGTGCAGATAGTCAGCTGAAAAATATTTGGCGAATTCTCGGGGAAATCGGAGAAAATTTTCAGGCAAAGTGTCGCTAATTATGACCGAAGAGAGAATTTCATTTCTCTTTTTGTTTCGTTAAAAAATGGCAAAGATGCAAATCTTTTACGATCCGTTCTGCTTATCGCCTTCATCTGGTAAGCACTTCATTATGGTGGGTTGAATGGATTTCAAGACTTCAGCCATCTGAAAACAAAATCATAGATGAAGGAAAAGAAATATCAAAAGGGATTTCGGATTAAATGATAACTGCGAGACTCACCACAAGCCACTCCGTAAGCATTAACACAAATTCATTATCAGCACGTTTCAAACAGTACATTCCACCAAAAAAAAGAAAAAAGAAAAAAAAGTCTGAGGTAGAATTGAAGTTGCTGACTGATTTCTAAACATCGCAAACAAGTGAACTTTGTCAATTAAGCGTTTTCCGATTCCAACATTACTAACAAGTACCGATGGCACGGAGTGCCTCTGAAAACGGTATATTGTTAAGATAAAAGTGAGTCAAATCAGCAACAGCAAAAATTTTGAAAATTCAAAATAACCGTAATTAAAATTAAGTAAAATGCTATAATTTTCCTTGCTTTCCGGATTCTTAAATACAGTTTTGTGATTTTTTTGTACAACTTGTTTATGAATTTGACTAGCTAAGTCGAGGAAACATCCTCACCTCAGAATGTCCCCGTAACTGGACCGTGACGAGATTGCTTATAACCGACGCCAAGAGCTCCAGGTGAGCGTTCACCAACTGCGTCTCCACATGCATACAGTGCAGAGAAAACGCGCTGCGCAGTTCCACATTCGCAATCACTGATTCTTGCTGCAGCATGCGATCTTCTAGAGCTACCACAGCATCCGCCTTACAAACAAAAAAAACGCATTCAATTTTCGCCTTTTCGTTTTGCGCGTATCAAAAATTGATTTCTTCAACCTCGTTTTTTTTATTCCATTACTTTGAGGAACCCTCACAAAAATACCTGTTATGGGTCTAGAAGAAAAACGCTTACAACACGTATCAGGGCTTAATTTCAAGACAGACCTACGTGAATTGTCAGGTCCGACCATAGCGCTCGCCAAGAGCTTTCCATGGATGGGTTTATCTTGAAAGCTAACCAAATACGGGTTAAACCATCTTAACCTTCAAGTCCAACACAGGTACGATAATAATCACTAAGATGTGCCTTTTATGAACAACAGGGTTGTCACTCGGACAAGGGAACGACGATATGTTTGCCTGATAGTTAGGCGCGCGCAAATCTACAAGTCCTCAAAACGGGCCTTAATAAGATAGTCAACAAAATACGAAGTTTATATGTGGTTGATATAGTATCAAAACAAAACTCATTGTTATTTTGAGGAAACAGACCTTTTATTTCAGTTAATTCAAGTGATTTTGTAAGAATAATTCTTGTCGCCGACTCAAAACTTGGGGAGGGAGGTTTGACGCCCCAAATGAGTGAATCATTTACAGCCGACTGTGTATAGCAATTTCCGCCTGTAATACTTTGCGGCGAGAGAAATTCAAGGTTAGAAAGTTTAAAATTGGCCGTACTAAGATGTGTACCGTAAGTAAGATAGAAAAGGGGAACGGAAACGAGTGTTACCTCCCCACGGAGCACTCCTTGCATCTGGCGTTTCTTCAACGAGAGCATCTTTTGGTGGGCTTTCTGGTGATCCTGCATCACTCCTTTCTCGTGGCGTGCGCATAAGTCTCGGTGCGCCAGGAGCACGTCCAGCAGAAGGTTGAGGCGGCTGCACACCTCAGCTTCCTCGTTGCTCGCTTGCGCCATGGCTTTGATCGAAAGCTGAGTCAGTTCCCTGGAAAACAAACACGATGTGGCCGGTGTTGCAAACATATGCCAATTTTAAAGGTAGAATTTTCTACCGCGTAGGCTCCACCCTGGTTAAAATTTCATTGTATGGTGAGGATTAACGACATACAACCGCCAAGGAAAAGTTGCGTTAGCCTAGGTTAGGCAAGGTCACGTACAGTGATGTCCACAAGAGAGCAACCAAACAAGACCTGGTGACTTTTTTTGTTTGCCACTTTGTGTTGGCAGCAGCGCGTGGAGTGAGTCGGGGCAGGTGGCGACACTGGACAGAGACACGCCAATTCTGCGCTTCCCGCGCTTGCAGACGCCTTTCTGCCTCAATTTCTTCCCGACTTCTTCTCTTTTGCTGCAAACCCTAGTGCTTTTCTTATGGGGCCTGCTCGACCTATCAGCGCATTCTGAGAAAATCGGCGAATTAGCGTGTCTATGTATAAGTTACGTACTTTCTCCAGGGTCGCTAGGGGGAGGTTGAGGGGAGAAAGGGGTAACCTCCTATTGAACCCAGACCTCTTTCTATTTCCAATACGCAATGCTTATGACGCAAATCAGTGAATAAAGTAGTCACTAGATCTTTGTTTTGGCTGTTCACTTATGGACATCACTGCACCTTAAGCCGCTTAATTCTAGGCAGCGGTGACTGCAACAAGTGAGCCGCATAAGACTTGGGGATCATTAAGCTAGGTTAAGTTGCATGTCTTGTGCCTTGCTCGGATTTGCGACGAAAAGTGGCGGAGAAATCTGCATTTCATAATTGCACTGAGCATTGGCCTCACACAGAAAGTACTTCCTTACGGAAACTCACCGAAACAAAATGACATCCAATCGAAACTCACCCACACCAATCCCAACCCAACCTAACATGAGCTAACCACAACTGAACGCTCTTAAACAAACATCATTCGCAAAACCTAGCAACACCTCACTTTTTATTACCTTAACAAACCTAACCTTGCCACAGTTTGAGCAATCTAAACCACAAATTTAACCTATTATCTTGTCAAAGATTTTCCGGGTTGATATTTATATCGATGCGGGTGAGATTGTCGAATGATTTCCTGTTCGGACACTTTCCTCCTTTACATTAGGAACTGATCCGACAAACGCTCACACCCAACTCCCTGTCCCTGATTGGAACCTTACCTCCCACAGTTCAAATCACCGCGTAGCTTACAACAGCGGTCTTTATCCAGAAATAGTGACTTCTTTTTTTTGCGAAAAGACTTACTTCGAAATAACGTGAAATCCTTTCTTCAAGTCCGACCAGATCCTGTTGTCCCCACTCGCCCACACCGACGTTCCATGGGTTTCGTTCCCCAGAGCCGTTAGTTGGGCTCCGAGCTCGCCCATGTCGAGCGCATAGCTGAAAGAAACACACAACTTTCCTCTTTCATCAAGCTCAAGTAAAAGCTTGAGACCAGCCACGATCCCGGGTCCGCAGAAATCCTTTCTCTACTAGCCTTTGCCCCAATATTTCGATCGGAATGCAACGTCGAAAGAGTCTAAAAATGGATCTTGAAGAGTTACGAGTTTTCATCTCGAGTCCATTGCCAGAACCTTCTTCAACCTCTGCGAAGTGAATGTAAGGCGATTCAACCATGTGACTGTTTATTATCACATGATTCAACCAAAGCTGATTCCATAGGATGTTCTCGACTTGATGCAAATATTCGCGGCAATAGAAAACTCTCAACTCGCTTCGTACGTTTACGAATAAAACAACGTCTTGAGCTTCGCCTAGAGAAAGAATTCGCCCACTTCAAAAACACCTTTACAAAAAAATGTCAGCCAAGTATGGTTGGAGTTTTTGGAGGTAAAAGTTTTAAGTGTAGCTGGGGACGGATCGGTTGAGTCGATGCAGCAAACTTGGCGGGATTACCTTAAAGCACGGAAGTGCCTCGACGACTATTGAGAGTAACCTAGAATGCCTCACAGGGAGAGAGGCGTCTACTGCCACGTAATCTCTGCATCCCACCAATCAGCGCACGGCGCGGGAACAAGTTGCCGCCTCTCTCCCTTTGAGGCGCTCTAGTGAAACCTACCTATGAGACCGCTGAGCCATCCCATCAACAATCTGCTTTATGCGTGACACTCCGTTCGTTATGACTCGGATTAACTCACGACTGTTGGCGAATTCGGTCAATGTGTCTGCTGGAACCAAATCCTAAAAAACGACAAAAGAGATCTTCCTTCAAAAATTAAAAAGAAAAGCAGAAATAACGTTTTGAATTCGCATTTTGTCCAACAATCCAGGTTGCAACCTCGCATGCACGTACTACTGTTACAGTCTCTCGAAGTACTACAGCTCCCTCTCGCCTAGGTTAGCCAAAAGGCAACAAGGCTAGTCAAAGTCAGTCTCCTGGGATTCTGGGAAAACTGATGCAGAGTATATATTTTAAAGGATTTCGCGATGGTCTGTGACGGGTGTTATTAGACACCTGCGCTGTTTTTTCGGCATATTTTTGTGTAAGTAGCAAAGGTCAACGGGGTAATTCTACAGGTAGAATAACTGATTTATTCCTGGACATCGCAGATCTATCAAGTTTACAAACATCAATTCTGGACGAGGTTAAAACTTTAGACGATATAAAAACTCGGCATCTACTTCGTGTCCGGAAGTGAAAACGGTTGATGTAAAAAATTCCTACATTAAATTCGGTTTTGATTAAAATAAACGAATTTAAATCGCATTGTACGGAAAAATTGTGGTCACTTCCTTACCCACTGATTTCAACTTACTTTCGCGGTCGACGCTAATTCTGAGGTCATAAACTCGTCAGGCACCCTGCGGAAAACGTCTTTAATCTTGTACTGGATATCGTCTCCGTCGTAAGTGAAGAAGAAATTTAAGATGGCGTCTTGGTTGAGTACGGGATGGCGGGAGACGAGGTTGAGCCACCGACACAGCCACTGGCGCCGTTCCTCGATAAATTGCGCGTCGGCTGAAACAATGTATTTCAACTCATCAGCGCGACAAGCAAGCTTAAGACGATTCGATTCGCCCTACTAATAATTCCTTCTCAAAACAAACTGCGAATTCAGCTTGCTAGGAGAGTACCACAAGTGTCTCGTCTGGTTCGACTGTCTTCTATACAACCATAGGTTCGACTAAAAGGTTGAGGGTGTTGAGGATAGTGTCAACGAATTTTACGCAAGAAATCTGCGGCTGAAGTTTATATTTCTACGCTTAAAGTAACGCTGAATTGAATATAAATAACTTTTTCGAGATAGACCCGAAAAGCAGGCATCGGAAAGTTGAGCCTCTTGTGAACAGATACTTCAAGGATTTCGTGATTAACCGTTTTTGAGCGATGGGCATTCAATCGATTTTGTTTTGCATGTGGTAAAGCTACGGGTTATTTTCGTGGTTTTTACTTTTTTTGCGTCGCGGTTCTAAAACCGTGTTTTCTGCATTGTTTAGAGACAGTAGGAACATATAGACAATAGAACGAAAAAGGGATATGTTTCCAGTACCGGGATGCAAAAAAAAAATCATGAAAAGTACTCCTATCTAATAAATGTAAACTTCAGCAGCTAATTTTTACCTTAAACATCTTTTTATTGAAAGTCAAACTAGGTAAATTCAGGTAAGGTCGGGTTGAGTTACAATGCTTAGATTCGGTTGATTTCCGTGTGATAAAGTTGGGTTAGTTTCGGTTAGGTTGGATCGCATTAGGTTCAGTTAGGTCAGGTTTGGATAGGTTCTATTGGGTTCACCCTGGTCCGGGAATTCATAACAAATCCATGCATGGATATCCAAAAATCCACGGATATCAAGATGGATATCCGTGATTTTTGGATATCAGTCTTCAATTATCCATACAAGCGTGGATATCCACATTGATATCCAAGCACAGATATCCATGCAAGGAAATTCTGCAATGGATATCCGTAAATAATAAATATCAATAAATGGATATCCACGTTTTATGGATATCAACATTCAATTATCCATGCTTTTATGGATATCCATTTGGCTATCCTTGGATTTCTATGGATATCCATGCTTTGACTTGTTATGGATCCTCGATCCAGGGCAAAGAGGCGAAATTTAGTTTGAATCGGTTAGGTCAGGTTCGATAAAACTATCGCTGTGTTTGAAAAACAAAAAAAAGGGGGGGGGGACTTTTTGAGAATTCTAAGTTTTACACTGTGCAGTTGAGATCAAAAGTTGTTCGTGGAAACGCCCATGAAAATAAGTGTGACACGTCTTTTGATGTCGTAAGTGCAAAATACCATCTCCAAGTCGGTCACTTACATCCAACGATCATCTTTTTGGGCGGCAAACGCGGTATTAACCGGTACGGAAAACGGCTCAGGAGCAGTTCGTATAAAGAAACAAAATCGTTGTACCTCCTCCGGACCCGAGTACCGAACCTCTAAAAAATATAAAATAAAATAAAAAAAGAGAAAGAAAAAATATTCATTGCGTCGAAGTCTCCCTGAAAGATAGGTTCACTCACCTTACTCGTCACTACGTATTCGACATGTTTGAGAAATAAACCTTTCTTCTCCGGAACTAGTTGCACGTTAACGGTGTCTAATCTGCAGAGGTCGGAATAGCGTAAGCCGAGTCCTCCTGCTTGACTTTGCTGGGCGCGCTGGCGATGGAGTTGCCTCAAATCAGACAGGTCTCCAAGGCTGGGAATAGGCAGCTCTGGAAAAAAGCCATCAAAATCATGTTGGGATGGCGCGTATTCCAATATGGGCGGTCATTGTTGTGTGCTTACCTCCTCCAGAAAAATTATCCAACAGCTTACTGCTCACTTCCTTTCCTTGTTGGGCCCAGGCAACTAATGCCAATGCTTTGTACAAACCACTTCTTGATAGAGCTCCTTGTTTAGTATCCATTAAATCCCATATCTAAAATTAAAACAAAATTGTCCTTTGCTGTACAGATGATGTAAAAAAAATAACCGTCACCATTGAGAGAATAAAATACTCACTGTGCTAAGAGTGTGTGAAGGTAGACCTGATTTGACCAGCAGACGGGTAAACATATCTTTACTGACGTTGCCATTGCCTCCTGGGCAGCACAAGTCATAAGCATTGCGATAAAATGCTGGTATAGAACCTGTCAAACCACACAGATACATTTTTAGAAACATAAGCAAACAACATTTGTTCAATCTGAAAAATAGTATTGCTAGCAAAGCTTCAAGTAAATTTCCTTAAATTAATAAGTAGACCTATTTATCCATAATGCAAATGGCACATCACAAAAATATGACAACACCTTGAAAATAAACTACATTCTCATACTGACATTTTAAAAAATATTTGAAAAACTAATTTGACAGGGTGACAAAAAAGTTTTCTTCCATAAAAAATTGACTGGAGCAGTATGTCAAGACCGAAACAAAACATAAACAAGAGTTGTTGACATGACATGATTGAGGTTAGAGTAACTTCATCAAAGTATTCTCGTTTTTAGGGGTCAGATGAAAGGGACAAAATTTTGTATAGGCAAAGGGATTTGTGTTGAGGGTCAACACGTCCCGCTAAATGTTTCAAACGCAGGTGTAACATTGTAAGTGTGCCATGTTTGAGCGACGTGACAATCAATGGGTCACGTCAACCAGGTTGGCAATGCGAGATAAATGTTGATAGTATCAACGATATTTGGCTAGGTTGTCATGCTTCGAACTAAACATAGAACAACATACCGACAGACAGGTCGGTCGCCATGTTTGACAACAACCCCACAGTTGAGGTGACAGGCACTAAAGCCCTTGGGCTGCAACAGGTAGGATTCGCATCCTCGCGAACTCCAAATCAACAGGTGAGTCTATCTCATGACTGTGATTGGCTGGAATTTCAATAACACTCGTCCTGCGTAGAAAAAGTTAAGTAAAGTAGAAATGACCGACACTTTTCGTATCACAATTTACTGAACACAGGATAAGGTGGTGAAGGGGGCTTTGGGAGACAGATGTTTACAGTACTGTGCTCCAGGCTCAGCTCAGACATGCCAGCCAGATGAGAGGGGGAGAGACGGTACAGGGGAAGGGGAAGGGGGTCACGAGGCAGCATTGAATGCGGTCCAGATCGGATGGTGACCGGAACGTGCGGTGACCGTCACGAAAGAGCCGCGAGCTGCCCGCTGCGGTGCTGCTAGGACTCGTACAGAACCAGTACAGAACGTGCGCCGGCATGCGGTACCAGTACGGTATTCGTACAGGAACTTTGGCTGCTGGTATTAGCTACAGACCTATAGCACAAGCAAAAAGCGCTCGCACACTGTATTCAGTTCACTGTGGATGAGTTGGTCGAAGTGAGACTGGTCTGGTTGGTGTACTTATCGGCAACAGCTTCGTGGCGACCGAATATCTGGGTGCGATAGTCATATCTTTTTAGGGTTAAGAGCGTGACGGTGTGAACTTGTGCAGCGTTCCCTCCCCTATCGGAAGTCTACGTTGTAGTCTGATACTCTCTCCAGCGAATCACGAAGGAGGAACTATGATTTTTAACGGCGACAAAGAAGTTCGCAATCTTATTCGTACTTCTCCGGGTGAGCTGAACCGGTTGTAACCGGTGATTGCCGGTGGTTTTTTTCCGCACCTCCGGGAAACCCACCACTACTGCGGTTAATCATTCAATTGCAGCGCGCATCGAGCCAACCGGTACTTACAGTATCAGCGGTCTGGTAATGATAACCGCGCTCAAAAAATCATTTCCCTCCGATTAAAGAGTTCATCCGCTGACGTTTTTGTTTACGTCTTAAAAAAGGAAAAAAAGTAATAATTTTGCCAATCAAAGAGCAATATTGTAAGCGTAGAGCAGGCACGGAAAAAAAAGAAAGAGAATTCAGGCTTGTTGGTTTTTCGTGAGATGTGCTCAACGCATTGCTTTGGCCTGAAAGTTAGATTCCGTGAATGTCTTCAGGTAGTTTGGTGGTCTACTACTCGCTCACTCCGCGGAAGTGAGAAACTTATTCGCGCGAACATCTGTTTAACCTCTGGTGCCTTGACAAAGCGAGCTTGGCAGTGACATTGACTGAGGGTATTAGGGGCCGTTCACAAACCACGTGGCCTTTTTTAGGTCACTTTTTGACCCCCCTCCCCCCCTCGTGACACATCGTGGTTCTTCGAGGGACCCCCC
>Ga0058701_10002218_pt1 | contig 14542 bp, 10 predicted proteins | sample AgamicOrMae_FD_97039 | JGI IMG/M metagenome (GOLD analysis project Ga0058701, IMG submission 97039) | Agave microbial communities from Guanajuato, Mexico - Or.Ma.e | ecosystem: Host-associated > Plants > Phyllosphere > Phylloplane/Leaf | place: Guanajuato, Mexico | collected 2012-06-04 | reverse complement strand
TTTTAGTTTTGAACAACATAAATTCCACGGTAGTGTTATTTTGAATATCTTAAGATTAACAAAAAGTTGGTGTTGCCAATTACAATAATAGTAAAACCATTATTTTCCTTTTTTTAACATTTTATGCTTAAGGAAATGCTTAAAAAATTAGACTGATTGTTCGTAACTCATTTAGCTATAAGCCTACCGTGATTTGAGACTAGTATTTTCCATGTAGGTAAAATTGAAAAAAAAAGCAATTTGACAAAGCGAAATCGCCAATTTAACTAAGATTTTTTGGTTTGAGTGAAAACGAGTTTATCAAAGAACAGCCAATAATGTGATGAAACGTGGGACTATTTATTTTCTTATTTATCATGCTTTTTTGATTATATATTTGCTTCTCGTTTTTTTAATCTAAAGCACATGGCCAGGCAAGGTAATATAAGGTAAATCATAGTTCAATAAGGTTAGTCTAAGCACGGATGATTATTCTCCGCGGCCTAAGCTTAATTTTAGTTAGTCTCGAAATAGTTCAAAATTTGGGGGGTGAAGGTTGAAAATGCGACAGCTAGCGCTCTTTTTTTCTACGCAGCATTTACAGACTATTTATTTTCTTACTAGGAGATGCTTTCTTCGCGCACAGTAACAACTATAGAGAGTACGTTTTTGGTTGAAATTCGGTGTCAATTAACAATTTTTCCTAAGAGATGCTGTTTTGGTACATAAAATAACGAAAGAGAGAGCATGTTTTTGGTTGAAATTTGGTGTCAACGTAAACAAAGACATTAAAACCAGGTTTCCGTCATCTACATTATTCTGGGCAACTAAATTACGCTTGTTAACAAATGTTTTTTTCGCGCTTGCAATTCTTAGCGAGAACATCTACAGTGTGAGCACGCGACGCCTTACAAAGAAAAGTGAATAAAAAAAAAATGTTTCAACTTTTTAGAGACCGAGCCACGCGAAAGGGAGGGAGTGAAGACAACGCAGCTGACCGTCCGCTTTTTGATGTCCGCTTCGCGTGTGCCGCGTCCATCATCGGCTACCACACGACCAACCCGACCCATCAAACCCACCATTTCTCGAACCTTGAGGAAAGAAAGTTTGCCTTCTCGGCCATCTTTCAGTCGTCACTTCGACAACAAACACAACCCTGGTAACAGCTTATCTCACCTAACGTAACGTGTGTAATGTGATATGTCCTACACAACCTACCCTAACGTAGCCTAACCCTCTGCATCTAGCCCTGCTAACCTAGCCTTTAAACTAACCTCCAACCAAACTTTACCCCCTCCTTTTTTAAAAATAAAACCCAAAGCTATTAAGGCTTAAAATGAGATATAACTTACCAAAACTTTTTGTGTTCTTTCAGAACAGGAGTTACAGAAGCAACTTTTAAACACAAGAAACAAATTGAAGTATTCCTAGATTTACGGATCCGAGCAACTCTTTAAAATGCGCTTGTACTATTACCGAAGTAACGTGCTTATACCATTGCACTGTAAAAACTAACCCTTGTTTTAGGTAGTCCCACACCTGTTTCGGTGTGAAGGTGAAACAGGGGGAGAGCATAAGTGGCTTATTTTTGAAGACAACCCTATCAACAATCACGTCAAGAAGTCTCGTCGAGAGGTCTCCATTGATATGGTTCATAGGGGTATCTTAAAAAGTAACCAAATTACACTCTTCCCCTCACACCTTTACCTTTTTGTAAAGGTGGAGGGTAAAAGCGGTACACTTTTACCCTCACATCTGAAACAGGAATTAGTTTTTACTGTGTAAAGAACAAAACAAAAAACACACACAAAAACAAAACCAAAAGGGTTCCGGAATTTTTTGAGAGTAGTTTGAAATTTTCCAAACTGCAACTCTACGCCTGAAAATTTGAATAAAGTCATCGTTTCTGAATCTAAAAAAAAGAACATTTCCTAAATGATTTTCTTGGAGCCATCTTGGATATGCGCCTCGCTGTTCTCATCCAAAAACAAAGTCGATTTTGAAATATTCCTTGCGTGCGAAGACAACATAACCAGATTTCTAGCTTCTATCGAGTGGGTAATAAATCAAATTGATATCCAGCCATCAATAATAATTTCCGTTCGGAATAATGTTCCAAACTTAGACTAACTTAAGGCAATGATTATGTGGGATTCGAATTTGAGGCAACTTCGCCAAACCCGTATCAGCTCAAGTTAGCTATGTTAATGAACTCAAAGTCTCGCTTTTCTATTAGGTTATGCTCGTCCTTGTGAAGGGACTCATCGTGGTTTGGATAGATTCTTAAACTTTACAAATGAAAATAGCCTGCATTTTACTTGTTAGAGTTAAAATGCTCACTCTAAAACTGAAACAGTGAAAAGTCACTATTTCCCCTACAAAATTGCTCCACTGATTTCATTCAGCGGAACAATTTTGTAGGGGAAACTGAATTTTCACTGAATCCCGGTGACTTTCACTGTTTCAGATTTAGAGAGCTGTGGCCGTTATTACTACATTTTCCGAAGAGACAAAAAAACATCCATACGGTTCCTCCCCAACTGAGCTGCACTCGGCCAGATTCTAGCCTACCTTTAACAACATCGTTACAAAATTAACCCATAACAGCCCAAAGTATTTGGGGTGAAACTGAGCTCAAGAGATATTACAAGGATTTTTCCCATTGAAATACACAATTTTAAGCTTTGGAAAATGCCTGAATAATTACATTTTAAATTTTCAGGGGGGTGATGTTTTTTGAATTGTGACAATACTGAACTGAAAAGATCCCTCTATTTTTTTCCCCGTTTCCAAACAGCATCGCTGGGCGGCAGTGGGTTAATGTCCTATACGAATAGATTTGCACTATTGCTACCTTCGGCAATCTAAAGGTAGAACCCAATAATAAAATAATGCCACCCTCCAAATTCACATTATACAACAAAATCACTTGTTTTAGAATGTGGGGCGGTACGATTCATAGTCTGCTGAAAAAAGTCTGTTCCATTATGCGATTTTCGCTTCACATCTCGCACACTTCATGAACCACCACGAAGCTCCACAACACTCCATCCCCAGCAAACCCACACCATTTCTGCAACTCGATTAGACCGCTCGTTCTTATCAAGGAAAAGGGATATAGGGGTGCGAGTGCATGGGGTGGGTGACCGCGAAAATATCCCTCGCCTGCTGAAAATATGAAACTAGCTACCCGAAGTTTTTTGTCTGACTTTTAATTAGCGGTGCCATAACTCTCATCGCCGTTCTCACAACACCAAGTTCCCCAAGTATCAGATTGATGCGGTTAGGTCTCCTTCCACTTGCCGAGAGTTTTCAAACACCCTGCAAGCCAGCTTTAATCAAAGAACGCGAAACTTGCAAAACACTGTTGCAAAAACTGCGTGAAAGAACAAAGGAGGTGTTATTGAATACCGGGGCTAATACTGCTTTCTTAATTATCATTTCCAATAAACAAGACGTTTTGGCGGTTCTAGTGAAATGCATCTCTTATTTTGGAGGCACTGACTTTTCCTTCTGATTTAGGTTAATATAGCTACCAAGGGCCTGTCAAACTTTTCAAAGCGCTTCTCCGAAAAAAAACTCATTGCAAGTTTTATGAATTTGCTAGCTATATCTTGCGCTACAACTTTTCTACATTCCACGCAAGATTTACCACCAGAAGCGCCGAAAGGGGTCATTTGACCCCTTATTTTCCTTAACTTACGTGAACCGCTCCTAAAATTTTTATTTTATTCCGCATCCATTTTTTATGTGAATTTTCTTAACGTTATGTACTTCTTATATATTCCTCCTATATATTATTGTATTCCTACACCCTGACATATCTTTAAGGATATGTGTGCCCCTGATGCACATTTCCAGGATAACTCTCCTCCCCCTCCTAGGTACGTTTATCTGGAGGTGCAATTATGCGGTCACACCGGTCAAAAGCCTCAAAATACTGCTTATATGTTTACAGGAAAAAAAAACCTTCATTTTAAAACCTACAATTGGGAAAACGAATGGAAAACACGAATTTACACCGAAAATACACAAAAAAGCTGGCAAAGGCAATTGCTAAACGAAAGAGTTCATGCAAGGGGCCAAATGGCCCCTGGCGGCGCCTTCTAGTAGTACAAAAAGTTTGGCGCTTCTTGTGCCTTGTAGCGCTCTATTCTGCTAAGGCCCAAGCGACAGGTTGTATACAGCAGGCGGAAAATACCGTCTTTTACTTAAAAAGTGCTATACAAACCTAGAGACAATACTGTACATAAACTCATTGTAAAAACACTGGGAATAAATTAACAAAGATGAAAATGTTTGTTGGATGGTGAATGCATGCGTAATCTCAGATCTGAAAATACTTCCCTCAAAACTTAACTTATCCAAATTAATGCAACGTGAAGACACAAAAGAAGAGAAAATAGCAATAATACGGGACAAAAAAAAAATACCACGCGAAAAATCAAGACTTGTGTCTAAAATTGGAACCCTAATCAAGTTCGAAATACCTGAGATGCTGATAAAAATTGTGAGAGGAATGCCGGTTAACATTTCCGAAATGTCAAAAATATCTTTGACATGAAAATTATCACAATGCACAATCTCCTCACGCAACACGTGAAAGTTCAAAGGTAATGCAGACAAAAAGATGCATGGCAACTTTTCTCTAGTATCAATTTAATTCTTAGGCGATAGCCCTAACCCTTTCGAAAAAGAGGAAATGCGCTCTTAGTTGAAAAGGTTGGAGTTCCAACCGTTTCGTTCCATCAGGCGGTTCAATCTTCTATTAAAGTGACTAAAGGAATCACAGATATAACCGCGCGTAAGTTAACCTTTGTTTAGGCTAATTAACCAATATGCTACGCGCCCTCATTCGCTATTGCTTCGCTTGGAGACAACGGATTAGGTTAGTTTAAGTTAGGTTTTTTAAGTTAGGGTTCGGGTTTGTTTAAGCTAGAAGTGCCTTGTTTATCGATTGGCTTGGCGAAAGAAAGGTAGAACACAAAAATTGGCAAAATCGGGTCGGCTAGCCAGATATTTTTGATATATTTTTGAGAATGTCGTGCAGAATGGGTCACAAGCGGGAGAGATGGCTTGAAATTAATTGTTATCCTTTTTTGCCTCGTTTTCAACTCAGCAGGCTACCTAAAGTAACGTAAGTTGAGACTTATTATCTTTATTAAATAAGTGAGTCTCATCCATATTCTATCAAGATTACATAAAAATGGAAAATCGAAAAACAAAATAAAATCATGATAAAAGAAAGCGCACCATCCTGCATAAGGAAGTTTCTTCAGACCGAGCAGTGGTGTCATCTGCGGCTCCGTTTATTAAATCACATTTTCTTGAATAAATCAAAACGACGAACCAACAAGACTTTCCTCTGCCTAATTGTCATCAGTCTAAAATCTCAAGTCTACTCCATCACGCAAAAAAATAAAAATAAATGAATAAAAATATTGACTTGTCACAGTAACAAATATCTGTGACACTGACAATCGCGCTCATTGTCAGTTCCTACACAGACTACAACCGTATCTACTGAAATTACAATCATTTTTTGTCGCCTTTACTATGTCGCTATCTCGTTTTCTTGACACCACTACCATTGTTTAATAACTGTAACCATATACGGTAAAATTGTCGTCTCAAAATTGTAATTTTGACAAAGTCATTTTTTTTGCAAGATGCATTGAACGTTCGTGCTAGTATCTATCCTGTATGATTCGAGTCGAGGGTCATACAACACACATACATACCTGCACAAACATACAGCTTACAAACATTACTTATACTTCATACTGATACTTCATTCTCATAAACTTACACAAATTTACACGAACATACACTCACATGCACAAATGTACATTCACACAAACATTCCTTCAAACATTCATTCGAACTCACGAAACCATGGAGACCTCCGAACGAGTCAGGCTTAAAACGCAGCCTTTAAAATTGACAATTGTTTCTTTTCAATTTGTTATTTTTTTCGTCGCCATTTTTGGTTCTCAATAACGATGACGTGGCGTGTGTCAGAACAATTAAAACCTTGGGCGGGCAATGGGGAAGAAAAAAGAGGGTTCTGACCTGTGCTCACCCCCTCCCCTGCCCGTCCAACGCAACTCTATGGGATGCACAGCACAGTGCATCATCATGAGCTTGCAATGCACCTCACCTCGTCGACTGGAGCGGAGCAGCGGAGCGCCGCGCCGGTTCCCCCTCCTCCTCTCCTCATCCCCTCCCTCTCGTCTTTTCCCCCCTCCCTCCCTCCCTGGGGTGCCAGCTGGCAGTCTCATCACAGGGATAGGGATTGGGAGGGGAATAGATTGTCGACGACCCCTGTTCGCTTTTGGTTCAATGTCACGTATGTATAAACGCGAACAAGTGCACTTACTTGCCTGGTATGTCCTGTGGTTTAGCCTAAACGATTAGTCTGAAAGATTTAATTTACCACCTCGAGTTGGACCTCTCAACAGGCCGCGTGGAGCGAAATCGCAGCGAGGAGCAAGGCACTTCACGTAGCCTAAGTAAACGGTCGTCAGTCCTGGTGCAGATTGCTTCTCGTGGCATCAGGCTTGCTGACGGTAGAGCCCAACGGTATCGAAGCGACGAAAACTGCATTTCCAGGTGGAGTGACAGTGATGAGCAAGCCACTTGCTCTAACTTTACCTAGGTTAGCCTCAACTCGACCGTCCTAAGCGGTTGCACGGTCCTTGGTAATTCCTCAAAATGATACGAGAGGAATCATTCTGTTCATCAGACTTCAACCTGATGTCGTGTTTGTACTCTACCAATTGCTGCAGTGACACCTTCATTTAGACTCAATCTTCACTGCCAGAGAGCAGTTGAGAATACCTCACTCACGCCTCGCTTTTCGGAAGAAATAGCCCCATCCAAAAGTCCGAAATTTCATCCGTCATAGCCGATTAATTTTTCATAGTATGAAACGATCCTTTTATGTGCAACGTCACCCCCAAACCGACTTTACAAAGCAACATTTGGAAAACATAATTTGGGGCGTCGTTATCTATTGATACACGTTTCGAATTGAGGCGAGAGGAGACAAAGGAAAGGTCGAAGATATTTTCATTCCGACGGTTCTTAAAAATGATCCCGGAGTGACACAGTGACTTCTTTGGGCCCAATGATCCCCGAGAGGGCAGTGCGTGCCTAGCAGTACAGCGCTGGGGAGCTGACTACAAAATAGGCCTTCTGGGAAAGAGACTCTAGTTAGAACAATCTTAGAAGACTTCCGTGGCATTTAAAATATTTTCCCCGCGTAAATTACGAGGTTAAACCATTGGGAGCTGACCTAGGAGTGACTTCGGAGAGCAAAAAGTTATGGAGACGAAATACAAGATAGCACCGTATGAAAAGTCACATTATCTTCCTGCTGTGTTTCGCACTGTTACTCTCCTCGGCTTGGAGAGAAAAAGTGGAATAAAACTTGAGGCAGAAATAGCTATTATGAAATTTACAGTGGCGCTCCATGAGGGTTTTGTTGACTTGCCTCCTTCAAGATGATATTATTCAAGATGAATATAATTTTTCAAGATGAATCTCATTTCTCCGCGGTGAGGATAGTTTTCAGTTACGAACAAAATCAGCAGGTTTGGTTAGAATCTCAATCTTCTTCCTTGTTGATTGCGTCTTGATGGAGGAAGTCACTGCCACATTCGTACTGAAATCTAGATGATGGGATGGCTTCTTATACCGTAGTTACTTTCGAATCCACCATTCAATAACTTTTACTCCTCTCAAATCTGTTTCATTTTCTCTGCCATTCACATTAGCTAGATCACATATAAGTTACGTGCACACATGGATACTTCTTGTAAGGGAACAAAAAAGTTTCCACAAGAAATAAGTTTTGTTTGGTTGCGCTGCGTGCAGAAAGCCATCGCAACTCAGTTTCGAAATAAACACGGAATGGCAGGCAGATAATTGGGCCAAAAAGCCGCCCAGGAAAAGGGAACCTGTCCGACCCTCCCCGAAAGAACAAGCGAAGAAATCCCTTCCGGTCAAAATAAAGCAAATTCCCCAGACCGAAGGTGTACCACACAAAAGAGGGCGATCTCTTAATACTCGCTCGTTACATCATCACTGGGACATACTTTTCGGAAGAACTTTTGGACTTTCATGCGGTTTCCCGTGCCGCAAGGATCTTCTTCAAATCTTATTACAAAATCTAGCCCAGATTGTAAGTTTACCAGCGGTTACATTATTGGTATTTCCGAGATACTTGCTCCGAGGAGCAGCTGTAGTCTTTGGAAGTTCATCTGCCAAAACAAACATCATGTCTCCAGAATTGGCCCGCGGTTGAGTCTATACCTAAATTGAAGACTGCGCCATCAGTTGTTTCTGGACAGTCGATCACTCAACACGATTCATTCCGTTTTCTCAGAATGATTTGAAAAACTGCAATCTTCCATTCACTCCCGTTATCCCTTGGCTATCAACTTCATATTCAATTTTAAAAGCTGGATTTTCCGCCTCTAATATTCACCCTGGCACAGCCTTAATCACATGATGAAGTGAATAACGACATACAACTGCGTAGTTACGTTATAGTTATGTTAACCTTGGTTAGGTTATGGGCCTTGTTTCTCATTTTGCTGAAGCTTGACGAGAGAGAGGTTAAGTTGGCTTCGGTTAAATGCTTTGTGGCTCGATTCGCTTTTGCTATGCGTTGCAAAGAAATATGCGCGACGAATAAAAGAGTTGAATAATTCAACCTTTCGATTTTACAGAGTAAGTCCATCCTGTTGGTAAACGTGGCATCCGGGCATTCGATCCGGGCATCCCAGCCGGACAGCATGCCCTTGAGTCCATGTCACGATGCGCCCCAGGACTACGATGCAGCAGCCGCACCGAAGCAGCGGTGGAAACCATCGCTATTTCGAGAAGTCAGCAGAGTGCAGTTTGGGCTTCAGGCAGCAGCGGGGCAGCGACGCGCCAAGGACGCGGCGGGCGCGGCGGTCAAGTGCTGCTGCCTGGCTGCCCGGATGGCTGCCTGCCCGGAGGATGGCTGCCTGCCCGCACGCCTGCCTGGCTGCTCGGCCTGGGCGGCACACGACAGTCGCATCGTCTTGTCTTCAAGTGATGGCTCACGGCGAAGGTGTCTAATACACACCGAGACAATAGCAGGATCCCGCCTATTACTGGCAACGCCCTTTCAATTCAGACTTTTTTTTTCCTTTCGACTTTTTCTCAGAATCATTTCGTAGAAACTCTACTTCATCTTATTAATTTGTTACGAAAATCGAATCAGGTGCTTTGTTCACTCATGAACACTACACTAAATTTGAATCTGTAAGAGTCACTGACATTCAGCGAAAATTCACTGAATCTCTGTCCATATAACACCACTGAACTTTTTGAGAGGTGCTATAATGACTGAAATTTAGAGAGAACAAATTTAGAGTGTACGTCGCGGGTGGTCCTACACCTGTTTTGAGTGTGAAACTAAAGAAGAACCTTGGTTATTTCAGCTAACGGTATTTTTCGATTAGTTTCTGCAACGTAACGTGGTGAGAAAAAAAAAGATGCCCTGGACAATGCGAACATCGCATTTTAGACTTCGGGGTCACAATTCAAAAAGCGGCGATACTCTATTTTCATTTTTGACACAGTCTAATTGTTTGTTGCGGCTGCATGATCATTTTCAGCTTAAGCTGTGATTGGCCTGAGATAACGTGATCCGATCGAAACCTGACCCAGTTAAAGATACCCTCGGTAAAAGAAATCCCGATCGGAACATGTGATATATTTTTGGGTCTGAGAGTGAGCCAGACTCATCCCCAAGAGGATAAGCTCACCAAAGGGTTGTTGCCAGCAGGTGGCGCTGCAAAGTGCACTTGTTCACAATTCAAGTGGGGATAACCATTAAACGTCCGACCCCAAACCCCTTAGCATATACAAATAAAGGGTCCTCGCGAGATGAGGCTATTTTCCCGATCTCACGATACGGATTCTTTGTCATACTCAGTCCATGGATTATGCTCCCTACTAACTTTCAATTCATGACTTTTTTTTCTCAGTCAATGAGCGAGGCCGCTACGGTTCTCACGGAGATGTCTCAATATTATCACCCATTGGTTTGTAGTTCGGACTGCAGGCTTGTTTTCCTGGTATTTAGGCTGCTTGCAGGAAAGAATAAGAGAAACATTCATTTCAGGGGTCGTAGATGGAAACAACATGTGTTACGCAATAAACAATAAAAAAAATTTGGAGTTGGTAGAATATTTCGAGATTACTCAAATATCACGTGATCGTAGGAGTTATGAAAGGTCTGGATTGGACTTGAATTATTAATGGAGTGAAACGCACAATCGGTTAAATAATTCACGAGCCTATTTTCACTCTACCAAAACTTCGAAATCACTCTGTCTTGTTGATTTGTTAAATACCAGTTCTTTAAATTTACCATGCGAAAACGATCCCAAAAATTTGCGCGTGAATGGAGGCACAACACCGCGGCAAAAAGTCTTCATTTTTTTTATTTTATTATTTTTATTTTTTTAGGTGAGGGCAGAATTATTAAGTTGTTTCTTTTTTATTGGTTTCTTAAGGAAGAAAAATATTTATAAAATCAAATTTGAGCATTGAATTTTTTTAATCAATTTGGTAATAGTAATTATTAAATTCATGCAATGTGCACGAGGAAAACGCTATTCAGAGGGGCAAAAAACAGCGTTTTGTATTATCTCAAAAACCATTACTTACCGAAGTAGAACTTCAAAGCAAAGTTAATGAGTTAAGGATACTCTTCTGCCCGGTCCGCGGGACGGGTAAAAAAAAGTTGCTCCAAATCCCACGTAAATTTTTGGGAGTGTTAAGGAAAGTCTATATTTTCCTTATTTCAACTTTATTAATCAAAAATCATGGTGATTTCATGTTGGTTTAGGAGCTTCAAAATCACTCTAAAACGCTAATTTGGGAAAATCTGAACCAAATAAAGGCTAAAACCTACCAATTCCTCTGTTATTTCATGGTGACCCATCCTTTTTTCCCTCTACATAGGTTTACTCCAGGAAGATTTACCTAAATGTAGTTTATGAAGAGGATGAGTTTATTCGGCCCACCTCGAAAAAGAAAAAAACCCTTATAATTTGAGCCATTATTGCGCTTCGCCATAAGAGCACGTGTATTTTTCAAACTTTCCCTGACCACTTTTTTCAAAAAATAGAGCGGTGACCCCACTTTTATAAAAGCGTCTCAGACGCATCCTGACGTAAGGAAAACCAAGAAACCGCTTTCCTAAATTTATCTTTACATGACCCTTGGTGGAAGAGTATCCTTAAGGGTCGGGGACCCCTTGATATAAAGAGATAAATAGAATTTTGTTGCCAATTTAGTTTGTCTAAATTAGTTTAAAATCGTGCGCTGTGTACAACTGCGAGTAATTGCAAGCGATCACAAACCTACATTTGCACATATTTATTGCACCGATTGCATAGCTGCTGCCCCTCGCTAAAAACCCACTTCCAAAACTGAGTGTAAACCTAAAAGAACCTTACCATTATAGTCTTACGATCAACACTATACCTGTTCACAAGGTTCTGAAAATCCAGTGTGGCTGATAGTCTAATCTCAAAACTTTCAATTTCATTCCGCAAGAATGCGTTGGAGTTTCGAAGACACCAGATTTCTTCTTGCGAGGCGAAAAAATGTCGATTTTTTATTGTGTTGGGGACAATGTAGCAAATGGGCCGATTTATTCGTGCCTTTGTCGTGGAGATTCAAGTTCCCCTTGCAAAACCATGATAACGCCTACGAGGACAGTAGCCTAATCCGAAGACGCGAGGGGGACTGATGCGAACGCGTTTTTCATACTTATGGGGTCAGGCCTATTTTCTTATGGGCGGGTGGCCGTAATCCGCACAATCCACAAGACTGCAATGAGAAGATGAACGCAGAGGAATCAATAGCATTTATTGGCAGAGATAAAGCGACTTTTATAGGGTCTCGGAACTTGTTTTTATTTCCATTTGGCCAGGGATTTAGATAACGAAAGCCAAAGCAAAGTCAGATTACTGCTCATATCATAAGTGTCGTCGCGCATTTAAGTTGATAAATGGCAAACTGTCATTTGCAAAGAGCGTTGGCTGTATTTTTTATGATAAAATTCAAGTTTTCGACAAAAAAAATAAAAAATAAAAAATGAGTCGATAATTGTTTTTACTCATGCCTAAACGTTATGTTCATTTATTCTCACGTTTTGTGAGTAATAGGGATACATGACGTATGCAGTAAGTTTTAAGATGGATTTGTCACGTCGTTTTGGCCATTTCAATACATTAATTAAAAGCAATAACCTTGCACTTTCATTTATTATTGACAAAGCTATCTTCAAATCAGGTAAAAAAATAGTAATATATTATTTTAAAATGGAAACTTTTCAGCGTCGTCTTGAAAAAGATCAGATGAAAGGAATACATGCAAACAACTACACTGCAAAACGATTTCTAGATGAATAACCCGTAATAAATTATTCCAGAGACAAAGATTTTAAGTGTCGACATATCTGGCATTAATAACCTCCAATTATCTTTCAAAATTTTCTTTTCTATAACCTATTCAAACCTGTCGCCCAATCTTTGCTTACCATAAAGGGTTTACACGTAGGTAAGTCACCCCAAAGATAAACGGTCTCTAATAGCTACAAGCTTGTTTCAACCGGGTAAATTGCCGGATAATATGAGGTTTCGTTTTGACATTGGAAATATTTTAAGTGGAAGGTGTGTGGGGTATTAAATTCCTACGTTATACACGACTAGTGAGGAAATGGTTAGTTTTGACGTATGTCAAGGATACCAAACGTCGTAAAATTAAAAATATGGCGCTGAAAAGATCAGTGAATAATCTCTGAATATCGTAGGCGATGTGATGGGTGATCTGCTCAACGTTCATAAAGTCTATTCTTATACACCAGAGACTATTTACTTTTTTACGGAAGTTGTCGAATAATATCTTATGTAAAACATAAAACATGGACATAAGTATCACGTGTCGTAGACCTCCCGGGTTGAGATGACAAAATATTGCTTTCATGATTATGTTACATGAAAAAGGATATCAAGAAAAAAGCTCTACCGAAGAGCTTTCCCTAAATTTTCGATGTTATAAACTAAACTGCAAGTTTGGTGAACTGAATAGTAAGTATATCAACTACAACACATAGGTCATAGGTCACTTCAAAGTGATACGGTACTGTTACTGTACCTGTTAATTGGAACGTTCTTTACAATATGTAGAGTGACGACGTACAGTGAGCCACAAAAGTCATGACCCTTGCTTCCATAAGAAACCCATGGAAGCAGGGGTCATGACTTTTGTGGCCCACTGTACAGTGCAACCACATGGGTTAGGTTTTAAGTTCGTCAACTGCATTCGCTGAGAAGTAAGCTGCGTCAGGCTTGGTGATCGTTCAGCTAACGCTGAGTAAGGTTAAGTGCCTCGGACTTCTCTCGACTGTCGATTTGGCGAGTAACGCTGGAAAGAGGCGGGACTTTTAAAACTTCGGGTGCCAAACTAAACAATGTGAGTGGGCAAAAATTCGCAAAAAGTCACATACATTTTTTTCGCAATCGTTCCGACAGCGCGTAAAGGTCACCCATAGGCGCAATAAATCCGATCTGTTTACTAACGAGGCGATTCAGATCAGAAAAGTTGTCACAATATGGAATTATTTCAGCGCGAACAATCGGTTGACGTTTCTCGAAAGCGAGCGAGCAAAAAAGTCACAAGAAGAGTGCCAATTGTTTGCACCAACAAGTGACGTCACCTGAACAAAGAGCCAGTTTCGCGGAGCTATTTTTGCACTGACTGTGAGCGCACCATTGATAATAATTTTTCCCTGGAATTCGAGGTCGCGGAGCTGCCAACTGCGGAAGATTCAACAATGTGAAGCCGATGTCACTGGAAGTGCAGTAGTGGAAGCCCTGCGCCATCGCATTGTTTTCAAGGCCGTGTTTGCATCTGAGAAGAGGTTTGCTGTCTGCAAATAAAGTTGGAATTCGCAGTTAGACGGACAAATGGAGCGATTGTGTGCGGATAATTTATAACTTTTGCGCGGCTTCGAGCCTGACATTAAAATACACAAAATTTGTGGCGTGAAGCGGTAAACTGCGTTTAGCAGAAACACCAGGATTTCTCGAGAAAATGTGGTGAAGGGAGATCTTCATCTCAAAAACTTGACCCTTTCCGGCTTTTGCCTTTCGTATAGAGTGAAACATCGATTTATCGAACCTCGCTATTCATCGAATACCGTGAAATATCGAATAATATTTTCCATTTCCTTCCTTATTCGGGAAGTAGTTTCATCAATAAGTCCTTGATATATCGAAAGCTCGATCGAAAGACAAATCACAATCCCTTGCGATCCGATACATCGAGATTTCTCTATTGTTCTTTAACAACTTCTTTCACGACAAATCTGAAAATTTCGAAGATAGCTTTTTCTAATGATTCTGTTCCATCAAAATAAGCAAAAAAAAAAAAAAAACACAATGGGTCGAAGAAAATAAAAAAAAAGAAAAATGAAAAATCTACTTTAGATTTTAAAAATTAAAAATGA
>Ga0058701_10002217_pt1 | contig 14548 bp, 9 predicted proteins | sample AgamicOrMae_FD_97039 | JGI IMG/M metagenome (GOLD analysis project Ga0058701, IMG submission 97039) | Agave microbial communities from Guanajuato, Mexico - Or.Ma.e | ecosystem: Host-associated > Plants > Phyllosphere > Phylloplane/Leaf | place: Guanajuato, Mexico | collected 2012-06-04 | reverse complement strand
TTTTTAGTCTCTCGATAATATCCGAGCATAAAAGCATTAACATTCGAAAACATTTTCTTTTCGGTAAAAATGGAAAAAAAGCTATGGGGTACCCCATGCCATTTTTTTAATTTTTTGCCAAAAAAAAATATTTTTGAATTTTCAGCTCATTACGATTGGACATTACCGAGACATCTTAACAATGAGTAAAAACGTTGTCTATTGCTTCATAATTTGATTGAACGCCTCGAAAACGCGAATGAAAAAGACGATTTTCACCGATGAGATAAGCAAACACTCGTGTCGGATGTATGCCACCTTCCGGAATGAACATTTTGAATCATAAACCTACGCAACGCATTGCTTTAACAGCTCTAGAAAAAAATGGGATACACATTTTATACCGAACGGAAGAGCTTAAAATGAACTACCCGATGTGATTAGCTATGCAAGGTTTCCGCAAAAACTTCCTTTTGCTAATTGTTTTGTTACGTCCCATTGTTTCATCGATTCCGTTCAACTCAACTCTAGACAAACGATCAATGAACATAGTTCATATCCTAAGGTACTCTCACGACGAAAGTGGATAAATTGAATAGCGTCAGTATCATCTAATAGCACCTTTATGTGTCGGGTATTTTCTCTTGACCAACCTTGTTACTTTTTTAACTCCACCAGACTAGTGGCAAGAGTTGGTGTTGACTTTCAGAGCACGGGACAAAAATTCAAGACGTAACTTGTAAGATCTTGACTACGGTTAGCATACCAGATTAATTAAATCTACATTAATTGCCAGTTTTGATAGTGACATCATAGTGAGAAGGACGCAATTACCGAAACGGCAATTCCTTCTTTGAATTATGCAATATTGTTATCAAAATTACATCGCCGAATATGTTTTGACGAGTAATTTTCTTTGCATACTTTGCAACAAAGTTTCGCTTAAAAATGCGGCTCTATCTTTTGGGGAAAAAAGACGCTTAAATTCGACTCTCACAAAGATTTTACATTAACGATCAGGCCTAACGGAATTAACGTGAAATAAAAATCAGTCGCAATTGTAATTTAATTAATCGGAAACATTCCGTTCCTTGCGGCTCAAAAGTTCGTTCTAGTGAGTGCTAAAACAGAAAGGGATTTTTTTCTCCTCTCTTCACCCAACTTGACACAATATCTCGCACATACCTTTTTTTCTGAGGTCTTTAAGTAACATCAAGTATTTTTGTAACATTTCAGAAGCTTCAACTCGGAAACTAGAGGGGAAAATTCTTTGTGTCGTCATGGGATACCTGATAGACGAAATGAACTGAAATCAGCTTTTCATCAACACTTTTGTTCCTAGATAGCCCCTAATTCTACACATCTTCAGGGGTTCGTCCCTAAATGGAGACGACACCGAACCAGCGCGACTTCGCGCCAGATTTGCATCCATGGCGGCACGGCCGTCTTTTTCTCCGTTTCGTTTTTTGCGTTCGCCGCAGCAATGATTAGGCATCCAACGGTGACGTCATTGAGTACGGTGACGGCATAGCGAAGGCCGCGGCGCGGCGCTCCGAGCGTCGGGCGTCGACGTCGCATCGACGGCCCGTCCGTCTGTCTGTCTGTGCGTCAGGACGACCCGCCGCCGTATCAAACGCCACGCCGCAAGGCCCCGATATTGCGCTGCTAATCATAACGAAGTCACACCTTCCTCAGCATGGACCGCAGGTGTGGGCCGTCACATCCCACTCACATTCAAGCCCTTCATTTCATTCCTAAAAATGTGATTCCTTGAGCGAGCCACTACAAGCTTAACTCAGTGTAACCAACATAATCCCATCCTTACAGTTGCAAAACCCGATGACCTCTCCGCGGATCTTTCTTCCGAGAAGGTAGACCCGCATTAATGTTAACCTAACCACCCAGAGTATCTGGAGTGAAATTCAGCTTAAAAGAGATCGGAAGGACATTTTTCTAATAAAATACGCGGTTTTAAGCTTTGGAAAACATCTAAATTATTAAATTTAAGGTTTCCATAGGGGTGATATTTTTTGAATCGTGACAATGCTGAACTGAAAATATCCTCTAAAATAAATTTTTCTGTTTCCGAACGGCATCGCTAGGCGGCTGGGGGTTAGTTTGAGGTGGAATAGGAAGATTTGGTAGGTTCAACCGAGGTTAATTTTTCTTTGAGTAAATTCAACTTTTCTGTCAGAGAAGATAGCTTTGCATCTTGGGTTTATCTAAAAGCGTGCAGCGTGTCCATTTTCCGCGAGCCGTTTCCATCTATGGAAGTCATCTTCCATCCTTCACGTCAAGACTACTCTTTATCATTAGACTAAGATTGCATTTCCATTGATCGTGTGACGTCATAAACAACGTCCTATCATCTCTTCGGAATTACACTCCAATCGCTGTACAAAAGTGCTACCGCATTCGAATCGAAACCACGAAAATTTTACCGAGAAGTCAAATGTTGCTCTTCCCCGATAGGTACGGTCTACGGATTGATTTCAGTACAACTTAAATACATTATCAAAGATATCAAACTTAAACATATTCCGCCCAAGTAGTTACACTACCTTTGAGTGTTAAAACCCGATCCTTTTTGCCGGAAGTAAACAAATTAACTTTCAGACATCTTCATGTGATTTGAATGATCAAAACTGTCAACAGGACACGTCGATCTCATTTTAATTCAGGTGCAAACCAGATTTTTATTACTGCTAGTTTAACCTAGATCATAAAAGATTACGAGTTCTTTTTATTTGGCTAAAAAGCAACCATTTGGAAACATCAACAACGATTTGCAAGTCGTTTAAGTTCTTTCTCGTTATTTATTGAAAGCCTCTATCAGATTGACAAGACGGATTGATATAAAATAAAACAAAATTACAATCCCCATAAGAAATGGTTTGTGCCTCTTTGGCGAAGAGACTTCATTGGCTACTTCATTGATTCATGATAATCGTTGATTACCTAATGAATTTATTTCCAAGAAAAATGATTGACTAAACTAGGTTGCGAGGGCAAGATTCGAAGCATAAATCTGGCGTAATATATTTAAGAACCAAGTTCAAATGCAAATAAATTTCGTTTATCGCATTTTTGCAGTAACAATTTTACCTGCCTACAACAACAAATTATTTCTCGTCCGGATTGAAATTTACTCGCATAATTCGAATATAGAAGAGACGTTGCATCAAAGTTGTGCACTTCTCGCCACGTGTAAATAACGAGCAAAACGACATCTCTATAAATATTAAAGGTTACGTTTTCCACCTCTTGTGCTCCATCTTTCGTCTAAAATGTAATGATGGGTTGTTGGAATACTGAGGTTGAAAATATCACCTTCAAAACTGACATTCTAGACGCAAAATAATGTCGATTTTCTATTTTTCCTGCTATTGTGGCAACGATTTATTCCGTGTGCTAGGATTTCTGACAGTAAACACGGGAGGACATCAACTCGCATATCTGAACCAAGAATGGCTTTATTTCCGACGCCAACTTGAACAAGTCTCGAAGGCAAAACGGGTACAACGAACACTCATGAGTATTCCACGCGTCGCGAGAGTATTACGGCGTATTTACCGGTCGAAATAGAATATTCAGATACATAGAATAATGAATTCAAAATCAAGCTGTTTTCCCAGTCAGGAAATTCCATTTCAAGAAAAAAGACTATCATTAGAAATCTGCTCTGCCATGTCAGAGAAGAAGTGCACTGCACGTGGAAGCGGAAGCAATAGACAACGGACAAGTTCGCAAATGAGACATAGAGCGACAGCTGGTAAATATAACACTCCGTTCAAGATTATCCTTTCTTTCTTTCGGAACTCTCAACATACCATCAGCGGCAGGGTTGTTCCAATACAGTTAAAATTAATTATTCGTTGTTTTTTTTTCTCTTTATACTGCATGTAAAGTAATCCGCAATAAGGGTATCAACATTGCTTCACAAGGCTATCATGTCACACGATATTAATATCGACTGATAAAAAGGAGATACAGAAGAGGGAGAGAGAGAGCGAGACAGTATGGCGCCTTCACGAGACGAGCGTGTTGGAATGAGACAGCACATCAAATCGGTGATGGAAACGAGCTGACACTTTCACTAGCTCATTCATGTTCTAAAACAGTAACTTGATGGCGAGAGAATGCTCAAAGAGAATGTAATTTACTGAGATATCTTTTTTCTTAATTCATGGGCTATAGGTAAAACCATAGAATATGAAGCACCAGAAATGCTTGCTCTCAATTTTGAGGCTCGGAAGTAGAACTTTACAACGACCCTACTCTCATGGTTGATGAGAGCGTAATTTCGGTTGTCTATTTGAAAGGTTACATTTATTGTAAGTTCAAACATGGTTCAACCTTTCATTTAATGATAACGACGTAAAGCTATGAGGTTCAAGTCTGCTTAGGTTAGAGTGCCTTGATCTGCTTACATGTTAGCGACACAAGGTGGATCACTAAGGGTGGAAAATTCACCCCTGCATATTAACAGCGAGAGGCGACCATTTTCCATTTACCTCGCTTTTTTACACGTATCATTAAAATATCAAAATGGCATTACCTTCCGTAACGTTCCAACAGCGACAGCACAAACAGAACCCACCTGAAATTAAAAACAAAAATATTTTAGTGAATTCATACTCTGAAATTCATAACTCCAGCATCACCGCATGAAACTGAGTTTTCGCGCCGATTCAAGTAATCGCGAAGTTGGACGTTCGACTCGTTCCCGTACACCGATAAAGTAAAACTACTTGCGGAGTATCGGCAGCGTTATAAAAGTATCGCCAAACTCATGGCGATACTCTGGAGGTATCGTCAACCTGAAAGGTATTCCTTCTCACAGGACATCGTGACCTGAAAAATGGAAACATCGCGTTTTACACCGAACATTGTCCGAGACCGTGCTGGAAGATCAAGTGCAGCAATGCTAGAAAAATAGCGTGTATTCCCGCCAGGATCGGATTTCAAGTATGAGTGGCGGTCCGCCTTCGCCATCACCATCGCTGAGCCCGCCGAAGACACCGCCGCCGTTCCAGTCGACGCGCAGCAGCAGCAGGCCCCTGATGGAGGCGCTGCTCGTTGCCAAGATGGAGGCGGCCGCGCTCAACGGCATCGGGCCCCCGATGATGACGGGGGGCTCCGGGTCTTTGGCGCTCCCGCCCGGCTCCTTCGGCGGGGGCCTGTCCCGGTGCGGCGCTGCGCTCCTCAGCAGAACGGATTCGGCCGACTCCTCCTCGTCCTTCGGCTCGTCCCAGAGCAGCGCAGACCTCTGCCGGTGCGATGACTGCTTGCTGGGGATCGTCGATAAGCCGGCGAGCGGACGTACAAAGGTATTGCCCCATGTCTTATTCTTCATAATTGTTTTTGTATCCTTTGAAAATAACGAGGGTTATATCCAAGGTACCTAAAAAAAATTAAAAATGGGCTGGTGTTTTATCTGGATTGAGAGTACGTTTCTTTAGAGCTGTTGGAGTTCGCCGCCTCCGCTGTAAGTTAATCCCTTCAAAGCACTCTTTTCCGAGGCGAGGCACCTGCCAAAGTTGACCTGCCGGAGTTGAGCCGCCGCAGGCGAGGCCGGCCTCCGCAGGCGAGGCCGAAGGCAAGGGATTAGTTCCGACTTTGTTGTAGCGCCAGAGAACGCCGCGCCGGTGGATTCCGTGAAACTGAGCTTCGTTAGTCACGGGTGAAAATCCCTTGTTTATTTCCAAACATGCAAAGTACCGCTTCTTTAGAAAAACAACAGCCGCGTTCCACCTTTACTCTGACATGAGACATGTCGACCAGCCGAAATAGATTCTTCTTTACTCTCGGTGGAAATAGTCCTATTTTGTTGGGTGGAATACGGAAGGTTTATTTCAAACTTGGCGTTGTTTTTGAGGGGAATTTATGAATTGCTACCAAGCGGGGAAACTCGACGACAGTTTTCCATTATGGCTTTTGATACGGACTGTATTGTACTTCTCAAAAACTAACCAAAATACTTGTAATAACTGACAAGTTTATCTTCTCAGCTATAACAAGGAAATAGCTGGAACCAACGGTAAAAAGAGGAAATCCATTGCAGGTCGTGTGGTACAACTTTACAGCTCTTCATTTCAAATCATAATTTCAACCGTGCTTTTCTCAAACCGATATTCTGTTGATCTACTGAAGCGTAAAATAAGATAATTGTGAGTCGTACCGGATTTGAGCATTGACTTTCGGATCGGTTGATCTTAACCGCACGCAAAACTCGCTTATATATCACATACCATCCGGTCTTCCGGGTGCGATGGAGTTGTATACATTATGCTCTATCGTGAGTTTAAATACGATGTCCCATATGGTACTTCTCCTGACACGAGAAAAATAACGCGCTATCCAGAAATATTGTACGCACTATCGAGATTCGATTATAGTATCACTTCAACTATAAGGAAAATTCCTTTAAGAAAAAAATCTTTCTTTTATTTAATGACATTATATTTTGACACACTTCTTTAATTTTTAATTTTAATTTTTTCTCAAGTGCACAAGAAATTCTTTACGCCATTCGTCAAAGCCCGCCCGCCTGCTGCACCTCACACAGCTCAAAATTTCCCCTTTCGTGAAAGAAGGTCTTGCCGAGCTTCCCCTACACCTCTCCGCGCCGCTCGCAGGCCATTGGCCAGCCAGTCTGCCTGGCGCTACCCCCTCCTCCCCTCGTCCGCGATGGCACGAGCCCTTCAACCCTAACCCCCAGTTTCGCACTTACTCTCAAGTCAGCAACAACTACAAACATGCAAGTCGAGTTCGAGTCCATCGAGATGGAAGTGCGCTCCTCCGCCGCCTCAAATCAGCCCCCGCGCAGCGACCCCATCGACATCGTCAGCAAGCGTGCGAAAACAGTGCCTCTTCCGCGGGGACCCGAGCGCAGCATCTCCCTGGCGGAGCGATGGACCGTTTCCGCTCGTCGAAGTCACTCCAAGAGCACCAGTTCATCCGACGACGACTCCTCAACAGCCAGCAACAATCACTCCGTGATACGGCCCTTCAGTGGTGATGACACTGGCCGATGTGTCGAAGACTTCGTCGGTGACATCGATTCCGAGTGCAGCCGACTGGGCTGGAACGGCGCGACTGTTCTCGACAAGGCGAAGAGTCTGCTGACGGGAAGAGCGGCTGCGCTGCTGGTCACGGGCAACTTCCTCAGTTGGCCTGGTCTTCGCGAAGGTCTTCTCCAACACTTCGGTCACCGAGATACTCTGCGACACTGTGTCCGACTGCGGGGGGAAAATGTGACCGATTTCCGTCGCCGGATAGCCCAAACCGCCGAGAGGGAGTCCATCCGAGTGATGATTCGGGGCCTCCGACCCGACATAGCGCGCGTTGTTGAAGAGTCCAGACCTGCTACTCTGGTAGACGCGGCATGTATAGCAGCCTTCTACGAGTCCGGTGGAGTCGACACTGAGTAAGTAAAGTAATTTGATTATTGCAGGGATTTCAGATTTAGGCATGTTTTTCAGTGACGATTCCTCTCAAGAACTAAAGGTTTACGTATCGTATTCATACATTGAGAAAACTCTCAGATTGTAGCTTACCCTGTTCATTTTCTCTCTCCTTAGAATGACAACTAACTGTCCAACGTTATCATACGTTTTTCGTAAATATAGGTTGAAATGACGTGTCTTAAAAAGCTGCTGCCCAAAGGAACTTGGAGACTTACAGCATTGTCAAATTCAGATTTAGATTTGTGTACTCAAAACCATTCCGTTATAACAATTGACTCATGCCGTCGAGTTATCATTTAGCCCTGAAGCAAACTAGACCGTTTGCACTTTGTTTCTTAAGGCGGGCGATTACAAAAACATAAACGTCATCTATCGGTACAAGCGTAATGCTATTTGCTCTCGAACGTTTCTCAACATCTCCTTAACGGTTTTGCATAATTTAACGAAAACAAATTATTTCAAACTAGTCAGCTAAGGAATAATCAAAGCGATAACAATGGATATGACTTTTACCTTGTAGAGTTTTCGAATCGGGTCTTAAATTTTGGACCTTCTGGTTTTTCGGCACAGGCGGTAGAGAGTCGACGGCGAGTATAATGCCTAAACTAATCCGCTTTGTTTTTTCGCAGAATGCAACTGCTTGAGGGAGTCCGCAGCTGGTCTTCGTCCTCCGAAGAATCATCAATCCTCTACAAAGGACTACACCGCTTTACGCCGAAAGGAATTTTTTAAGTCAACAAGTGCCTTGAAACTTGTAAATAACTGTGATTTTCTTAACATCACGTTTTTTGTTGGCTGTGCATATAATAGGCTGTCCCGTTGCTGCCTCAACTAGTTTTTATGTATTTTTGAATCTTGCTAGTCGCCGTTTTATACTGTATAAGCGTCATTTTAACCAAAACATTATTTACATTTGGTTTTATAAAAACCACAATTGACAATTCAATTTTGCGTTTTTTTTGTTTGTTTTTTAAGCTCTTTATAAAATAATGTGATTCAATATGTCCATTATGTATGAAGTAAATATAAAATTAACATGAACAAGTACAAATGTATGCTTAACATTTCAGTCAATGTACCAATGTAATGTGTGTTTCCTACGAAAGGAAGAACCGACAAAATGACTTAGTCGTAATTAATAATGATAAGCGTTTAACAAAATAATGTTGACCTTTATTAGTCTACCTGTACTCCAAGCTTCCAATGAGGCTAAAAGAAAGATATATTATGCATTTTCATCAAGCTTTCTGAATTGACAGCACATCAATGAAAACAAATGCTTCAAAAGGCAGACTAGAAAATCGAGATCTGAGTCACGCATTGACAAAAAATCAAATTATATAGCAAAAAGGCAGTGAATCTGAGTCAAACTTGTTTTCCTTGGTCAACTAGTTATTCAGTTAGAAAAATAAATCTCATACAGCGAAATGAAACGATTGCAACACAAAAATATTTGATTTTTTTGGAATTTAAATAATTTTACACTATCATAAACATGTAATGCTCTGGTTCAATGTCAAAACATCATGCGGTGTTTTCAGATAAGTTATGACACCAATAGAGAAAAATGTATTTGAAAGCAATGCCCAAATTCGTTCTTTACGATATCCAAGAAAGACAATTTGGAAGAAATGTCCGCCACAAAAAAAATAAAAAATAGGATATTGGAATCTTGTTTACAAGTTTATATGCAGATGAATTGACGTATACCTGTAGTCGCTACGATAGCACATTTTATCCACCAATTTAAGACGGTACTTAACTGAAAACTTTCAGTCTTAAATAAAATCACAGGGATCATTAGAACGGTAATTGCTCGGTGTGTTAAGTATCCCTATAAAATTACGTCACTCAATAAATTTGAAATATGATCACTTAAAACTTTCGGTGGTATCCGTGTAAAAATCTCCCACATTTCTGCCTCAATGCAAACACATTCAATTTGAAATGAGCAACCTACGCTGTAAAGTAGCATCACACACTATCGAGACCTGCAAATATTACCTCCGTGGATTGAATGAAACTGATTACCATATTCTAAGATTCAATTTATGAAAAAATGCTTTCTTTGTTTTCAGGTATGCCAGGAGAATATGCCTATTTCTGGACGTCCGGACAATAAAACCGGCTGGTATGTAAAGCAGATAATGAGAAGGTCAAATCTTCATCATGCTGAGAACATATCAATATTTCCATCTATTTTGGAGGTTTTCAAATATACCAACAAGACGATATGCAATGCATGCTTCTCCTATTCAATTCCGCCTACAAAGCGGTGTTTGTTTACCTACTAAAGCAGCCAAGAATTGATTTTTTTTATTGTGGAGGGAACCTTATCCCATTCATCCGCGACAGTTACTGGTACGTAGCAGACTTTTGCAGTTGGTCCCACGAGTTATAAGAAGGTTCAAATAAAACGAATAAAGTTTTCCGGTGCATCTCAAATATTCATGAGAAACACATTCAACGCGATTTTTTATTTTAGGTTTTCGAAGTTATTAGCAATATCCGGTGTATCAAATTTTGTAGAGGTCGGCTTGGATAACTAATTGCTCATGATCGAAGATTCCGATTCATTAATGATTGAACCAATCACGAACCTTTCTCAAAGTGGACATATTGTATTAGGACCGCTAAAACCTGTTTGCTGCAGAGATTGAGCTGCGAGGCCGGTCCAAAAAGTGGAGCGGTTCACCTAACAACTTGACCTGGTCAATTCTCAGGTTTTGAACTTTCTATTTATCGTGGGTCCCAGTACGGTTTTAAGAACAACATATCCCACAGTGGCCTAGTCCGCAGTTGTCGATTATAAGTGAAAACCCCTATCATCATTGCTCGTTGCAGTCCATGCAATTGCAGGCATGTTAATGAATCGGTGGATATCGATGAATAAATATCCAAGGCGTAGATATCCCTAATGCCTCTCACGGCGCAAACCTCGGCATCATTAACGGATATCATTAACTTGGGAACTAACAGAAACACTGATTCTCGTTCCACATATTCAGCATTGCTTAAAAGTGAAATATCCCACGAGAACTAGCTGTGATAGTTCTATATTATATATACAGCACTGTGAGTGCCTAAATTTTATTCGTTGGCGTGCAAGCAGAGATGACAAATAATTTCGAGAACGGGCCCCATAACCTGTATTGATTGTAATACTGTGTAGCAACTTCCACCGCATTGTTCCTCTTCAAGTGAGCTTTTTTTTTTTCAAAAAGAAGAAGAATTTGAAAGAGGTGACCTTTTCGTGAGTCGTAGGCGTTGCTATTGTTGCTTCTTGGAGCAAAGTTGGTGTGTTCGTTGTGTGGCGTCTGGCGTCGCTCTGGTGACCCCGTGACACTCCCCACCTCGTCCTGCAAAGTCACTGACGCTCACAATGACGTCACAAAGTCGCTGCAAATAATGTAATGGCATACCACTGTTCGTCATAGTCTGCCTTGTGTGACTTTGAACCCACGCGGGACGAGCTCACGGGAAGTGGCCATGCGATACCTGCACACGAAATACCACGCAAAAGCATTGCGTCCACAAATATTTCACTCGTATTTTCCTCTACCAAACCTTAAAACCCCAGAAGCTAAGGGCACCGTACCTCCTGCTGACCCCTGAGACTTGTTCATTCTATCCAAAAATATTTCAGGATTAGTTCAGGCAATTTTCTCTGTGTATCTCTGCAATTATCAGGTTAGTCGTCTCTGCCAGGTGGCTGGAAACTTAACCTATATTTGCTTCACCTTCAAGAGGCCGGATTACTTGACGATATCTATGTTTATGTTACGCTCGTTACTAAATATATTAAAAGAAGTGGTTATTCGCACGCCTGCGCCATATACAATGCATTAAGTTGGGTTCCATGCGGTTAAAGTCGCACTATCTTTGCTATGGCTTTCCAATAGCCACGACCTACATTCAATTAGGCAAGCGTGAGGGGCATTTCAGCTGGGAAAATAGGCGTTCGATATTTTTTATAAACAACTGACAGCAGGTGCGAATCAGGACGCGCGGCGGGCGTCGCACGTAGATTGTACGTGAAACATCAGCGCACTTAACCTACTAACGCCCACATGTCCTTATTCGGGCCAGAAGGACAATTTTGCAAAAACTCTGCAAACGGTATCATCGCTTGATTATATTCAATATTTTCATGTTGCCCTTGTTGGGATAAATCGTCGATCAGACGGGGGAAAAAAATAGTGTCTCAGGTTGGTCTCAGATATGCGGTCTCAGATTGTTAGTCTTAGATAGACTTTCAAGTCAAGCTTAGTCACGTAAAAAAAATATCTTTGAGAGTAGTCTAATCTTTTCTCTAGACTTTTCACACTGGGAAAAGAATACTGAGAGAAAATAGCTTTGACGAAGATTCTCTTAAACGTTCGTTTTCTTTGGGAATAATTCCATTTAAATTAACAAAATTTGCCTTGAGCTGCGCGAGGATTCCATTAATTCGATAATATATTAACACTGGGATTGGCCACAAGAGACATTTGCTTTTCTCCAGGTCGAGAAAATCTCATTAAATACCGTGCTTGATTTTAGCGAGCTCTATTATTTTGCGGATATATTTCTGTCATGTCACAGGGTAAACCAAAAACCTAGACGTAAAAAAAGAGGAAGAAAGTGTTCTTGGAAATGTTTACGAAAATGCTACGATAGTTGTTGAACCATAAATAACTGTTAATCGTTACAGGAAAATCTGTTTTTCCTTTTAAAGACCGCGGGGAAACCAAATGCACTCAACTTGAATATCTCGATTCCTTTTTTCGTTTGACTTGCGAGAATCACGCGCATTCTTCAATGAGAACCGTTTTCCTCTAAAACACGGTTATTTACTTCAACAACTTCTCACAAGCTTAATAGCAGAGTTGGAAAAAGTTTAACAAAGCTCTTATTCCCGCGATCATTTAGTTTACTGACGCACTTGGAGAAAAGTCAGTGATCTTCTCACGAACTTATCAATGACGTCATTAATATGAAGCCGCGGAATCAGTGGGCTCTTTAATAACATATAAGATACTAAATGTCTATTTAGATTCATGGAAATCAAATCCACCCACAATGTTTCGCAGTTCAAAAACCTTTTGAGGTGGGAAACCCTATCCTTGCGACTCGTGCTGAAGCAAAATAATTTATTTGGATGCACATAAAAGACTTCGGTTTACATTACGGGGTCCTCACTCCTAACTCTCTTTACTTTGTTTGGTGATAAATATTGTCGAGTGATTCAATGAAAAAGATAACCATTGTTAGCCAAAGTCTACAAGGATTAACATCTTGCTGGAAAGCTGTACACCGGATATCAGGATATCGAGGATATCAGCCAAATATCAGAGGTATATAGAACGGATATCAGAGTTATATTAAACGGATATCAAGAGAAAATGGACCACATTTTAATTGAATATCTGAGAGATTTCAACAGGATATAAAAAAAAAAATTATCTGTTAGTTCATGCCGAGAACATGAATGTGGTTACCTTAAAAGGGTTAAAGTTTGCGATACTCATTTGAGAAGCTGCACACATCAAATAGCAGCTCTCTTTGCGAGCCCTTTCGTTTGATTTAAACTAGTATCATCGTTTTAGAGAGCTGTGTTGTGGGTATATAATTTAAAATGTCCATCCGCGAAGATGGCAGAGCTCCAAAACGAAAGCTTGCTCGGCTCATCCGGTAAAAATCGCAGTTTACACTCAAATTTTTGGGCCCTTCAATCAAATTACGAGGCCACCGGCGACGTTTTTAATCATTTTTAGTGTCCCTCGATAACTTGCAACCGTAATAACTTGAAAATTCAAAAATAAATTTTTGAGCTAAAAATTTATTTTTGAATTTCCAAGTTATTACGATAGCAAATAATCGAGGGATACTAGAAATGATTAAAAACGTTGCCGGTTGCTTCATAATTTGATTGAAGCTCCGAAAATTTGAATGAAAACTGCTATTTTCGCCTGATGAGCCGAGCAAGCTTTCGTGTCGGAATCCTGCCACTTGGCCACGGGCGAACTTGTTAAAACTTACATTAGGAAAAGATTTTATTTATTATATTGGAAGAGGGTGAATGATAGCCTATCGGCTTTAGTTGGAGTAACCTCTTGAAAAAATTCAGCCAAAAACAGTAATACGGAGAAGTTGCGAGGTGTGTTCGTAACATTTCCCGTTTTGTTTTTTCACCCGGAGCTCCACGACGATTTCGGCTCACCGGATGACGAGACGGATGACGAGATCTACTGACAATGAGAAGTCACGAGTGTCAATGCACGCGTCACCGATCTTCCCCGGCAGGGAGCCGAATCCGCCCGAAATTCGTCGTTCGAAAAATATCTCCTCTTAGAGATTTCAAAATTTGCTCGTATGAACCATGTAGTTCATATCGTACAACCCCAATCAGGGAGTAAATCGCTCGAAAGATCAATCTGCGAAAGTAACACGGCTCTCAGAGAATCTTACACCTTTAAGGGATAGCTCTTCAAATACAGTTGTGGAACGCCAACTAAACAATTCCCACGGTGATAAGTGACGTTTGTAATGCCTTACTTCCAACTATAGAGAAGTTCCTAATACGTCAAAAGCAATTGTGACGTGTACAAATTACGGACTGCTTTTCGTAGGTGGAAAAAATACTAGGAATTTTGGGGGCGTGAAATGACTGCCTTTTCAATGACGCGACTCCATCTATACGACGCCACATAAATCCATTTTGATAGGATGATAGCGTATAACCCGCGATATGCTTACCTCATGACGGTATTTTTGGGTGACATCGCATAAGATTACGCCCCTTTATTTGCGACGCCAGATAAAGTGCAACTGATTTAGTAGGAAAACAGAAGGGTTTGTCATCGTGCGTAAGAACGGATACATTATGATGGCCTTTTAAGGTAAAATCTCTGCAGAGGGTTTAGGATAGCTACTGAATTACGCGAACACGGTTTCCATTGAATATTTTTAACCAATGAAACATGCCAATGTTGACGTGTAACTTTGCATTGTGATTGTTGTTGGATGACGAGTAATAAAAATGCGAATTTTCATTGAAAAATTTTATATTTCGAGAGTATGACGCTGAATATATATTACTCGAAGAAAATCTTACATTG
>Ga0058701_10002216_pt1 | contig 14553 bp, 5 predicted proteins | sample AgamicOrMae_FD_97039 | JGI IMG/M metagenome (GOLD analysis project Ga0058701, IMG submission 97039) | Agave microbial communities from Guanajuato, Mexico - Or.Ma.e | ecosystem: Host-associated > Plants > Phyllosphere > Phylloplane/Leaf | place: Guanajuato, Mexico | collected 2012-06-04 | reverse complement strand
CTACCTTAGTACTACCATGGTTATACCTGGTACTACCATGGTAATACCAGGTACTACCATGGTAATACCATGTACTACCTGGTACTACCATGTACTACCTGGTACTACCATGTACTACCACAGGACTACCTGGTACTACCAGGTACTACCTCCTCATTTGTACACCGTACTACCTGAGTGATTCGCCCCTCGAACGAAACGCTATCCGCGGATCAAACGCCACACAAAAGAAAGAGGCCATTGCTATCGAAAGTAGACTTGGTGAATCGTGCTGGTGGGCAGTCCACGCCCAATAGGATATTTTTTACCAATGGAAAGTTAATGGTCGATAGACTAACTTCCTGTTCACACGAGCAAAGCGGCGGGGCGGGGCGGAGGGGCGAAGTGGGACGGTGTATCGTCGCGTTGACGATAAACGGCGCCTCTTCAATTTCATTGACGATAAAAATGATTAATGGGATTGCGTTCAGAAACGTGTTTTTATCAGGAAACACGATACTTATTATTCAACCTATGTGCTGCCAACCAATGAGAAACAACACCGTGTTTTTATCGGGTTCTGATGAAGGCGGATTGAACTGCTCCAATACCCAATACCTCAAGGCTTGAGATCACAACATTTTCGTTAATGTTCGGTTAGGTTGAATTAGGTTAGGTGAGATACTCTTTGATTATGTATGGTGAGGTCGAGAGGCTAGATTGGATACGTAGTATATTCAATTCAGAAAATTTCTCAGTTGGAGAAAACTTCCTAAATTTCGTGTACAGTGGAATCTCGGTTCTACGTCAAAGTCGGGACTCAAAAATTTGGACGTAGAAATGATTGGGACGTACAAGTGAAAATGATCCTCCATACAACGCCATAAGTATTCTGGACGACACTATACCAATTGGACGTACAAAGGAGTGGGACCTTCAACTGAGAGACGTATAACTGAGACTCTACTGTATCTCCTTTCGTTTCTAAAGGCATTCTTTTCTGAAGATATTGTTTTGAACCACTAGTAAGTGTTCCTTCGCGCGGCGCTCTTCCTGTATCCTGTGCAACCGCGCGCACGATTCTCGATGTCAGCACATAAATGTGCGTCTCGCGCCGCGCCGCACAGAGAACTTTGCCCTTTGTTTGCAGCTGCATGTCTATTTCCGGCTAAAGGAGGAGATGAAATTTTGGGTTTGGGCGAGGCGGGGCGAATGGGGCCGGGCAGGAGGCTGCCGATCGGGCCGAGCCCCGCCGGGGCCGGCCAGGGCCCAAGTGCTCGGACGGAAGGACAGCGATGAATTCCAAGGGTTGAATTCTCAATCAGTAACTTTCCAACTTTTGTGAACTCGCCGAGAGAAGGCACAAAGCCTAAAATATAGCCTTGACTAATGTTGGTTAATCTAAACTAACGGTCGCCACGCCTCATGCCGCTTCAGCAGGCTTAGCCATAGAACCAGTGAAATTTCAGTGACTATCTTGTGACCAGCATGCCATTGGAAAATCAGTGAATTGTCCCTAAAAATAATTCTATGTTATTCGATAAAACTCAGTGAAATCTCGCTGAAAATCAGATTATGTTCAGTGTAAATCAGAGAAAACTCACTGAAAATCAATTAAATCGAGCTGAAAGGCTCGGAAATCGCACGGGACATCAGGAAAATCTTTCTAAAAAATAGAAAAGTCAGTTAAGTTTAACCGAAAACCAATAGTTGTTTTCTTGAAACATTCTTAATTTCACTGGGTTTTTTTAATTTTTTTAATTTATTATTATTTTTATTTTTTGAAAATTTTACTGTTTCCAGTGGCACAGATGGCCACGGGATGGTAATCCGTGAGATTTCACTGGTTCTGGCTTGTAAGCGCCAAGGCAGCAGTAGCTGCCGCTGATAAGAAGTGAGCAAGCAGTATTAGGCTTATAGGGACAGCCGAGCAGAACCGTAGTGAAGCCACAGGCACAAGGGAACTCTGAGGGGAGACACCTGCAAGCCACATAACCTTACCAAGGTCCTCCCTAGGTTCTTGCATGTCTTTAAAATCTTCGTTATGTTATGTATCTGTAACTAAAACAAAGCATAGAGTTGGAAAATTCTAACCTTTAAAACTTAGTTTTAAAATTTAGATTTTCTAACCGTTAAGTTTTTGCACTCTTGTAACAGTGCATTGCTGTCTGCGCGGCTCTGCTCACTTATTAGGGCAAAGCAACGCGCCGTGGCCCCTTAAGTAAATAACCAACTCATTTTCTCCTAGAAAAATATTGACAGGTTCCCGAATGGAACGAAACTTATACAGCATCGGGATTTATTGTCTCTCCCGATGCCTCTTCCCTGGACCGGCGCGGCGCGGCATGGCACGGCGCGGCGGGAGCCCCGACACCTCGCCTGCCAGCTGAGCTGCCAGCCGAGCTGCCAGCCCACACAAACAAAAGTATCACTTGCGATTTTCAAGGCTGCCCCATTTCTCCTCGAAATCAACCTTTTGGGACCCTATGCAAACTTTTAGGCTGATCCACTGCAAGGGTAGGCTGCGTTTTTTTCTTCCTCTACACTGTAAACCCAGGGGGTGAATTTTGTTGCGTATGAATTTCAACGATTATTTTGTAGGCTCTCCATAGATTACTGAATGAAGACCAGAACCAGGTATAGACGCAAATTTAACCTCGTTCGGGGCTACTTTCACTGATTTACCCTATTCGGTGAGGTTCACAGCCATGCAAAAAGGTTAAACGAATTTTGGTTGAAAGTCGAATTTGGGGTGAAAAAAGTTGCATTTTAAATTCACCCTATTTTGAGGGGTTATATTAACCCCAAGACTTAGAGTGTACGGCATTTCCCAAAGCCGAGTACAGCGGCATCGTAGCGAGGCTCAAGGTACTAAAGATAACGTGCGTCCTAACGATAACTATATATTTCTTTTAGCCTGTCCCAGCAATATCCTAGTTAGATCGCATGTATCGTTGATGTGCATTTAATCTAGGTCAGCTCTATTCGCACGCCGATGTTAAGACAAGGGAGACTTGAAAAATAACCTAGTACATTTTAAATGGGACAGCGTGTGAATAGTCACTTCGTTTTTTATTATATAGAGGCGGAAGACAAGATGCAACTTTGGAATCTACAGTGAATGCTTCGTGTGGATAGGAGGGGGGCCTTTCTGTTGTTTTCTGCAATGCCGAAGAGGGGTTTGTTCTTGCGGTGCGGAGTCTGCGGCAAACGCAAGAGTCCCTACGGACCGATCAAAATCCGCTGCTAGAGTCCTGACGTGCGTAGTTTCGCAACACACGTTCCCACGTGCGATTTCCGCACTTTTCAGTAAATAAACCACGGCGCCGCCTCGTGTTAAAAGCTCATACCGCATCCACGTAATGTAAAATATAATTTTATATAATTGCAAACGTATTTGCGTCTCATCCCGTGCTTTTAAGGCTTTTGTTTTATGATTGACTGGTTTTTAAAATTCACCCTTGCGAAAAATTAGAGGTTAAAAAAATGCTGTGATCTTTTTAAAGAACCAATTCGGACCATTTTAAAAGAAAACCTAAAAATCGAAATATGTTAAATCTTCTCAATTAACATTTGAGAACATAAAGTGTTGAATGTTGTAAGGCAACTCTTCCATGAACCTTTTTTTTTTAAAGAAAAATACAGAAACGACCATCTGATATGGTTAAGTAACGATGTGATATGGTTTGACAGCCCTGTGACATAGTTTCATAGTCGTAATCATGGTCCATTGTAACCTTTTTTTTTCGTCGAACAGTAAGTTGTTGAACAATTAGCTTTTTAGTTAGAAATTTTCAAACTAAATGTCAAAGTTAATTAAATGAAACCATCATCCTTTTTTTCGCCCCTATCGATTCTTACATCAAAATGAAAGGTCTTTCACCAAGCGACAAATTACAAGTTTGCATCATCATTCCGCATTGAATGCTAGAATTATTCGAAGAACACGCTGGGATTCGCAAGCGATGATCAGGTTTCCGCAGACTGGGACGTAAAAAAATGCTGATTCTTCACTTGAAAATACTCTTTTTCTATGCAGGAAAACTGATTTTGCGGCTGAAAAGTGAGCTAAAGCGAACAAAAATTATCTCCCGTCAGCAAATGCCCAGTGCCAATGGGCTTAAGGCAACACATACTTACTCGACGACAAGCGAGTGAATACACTGTTTCGACGGAAAATTTGGCGTCTGCGTAATCTTAAAGAAGACGTAAATCAGCTTAGCTCTTTAATAGCTTTTCACAAAAGTTCAAAGAACTACTTTTTTCTTCAAATAAATAAATAAACATAACACAGCCTAAAAAAAGATAACTGTAAACGTGGAATCTTGCATTTTCTTCGTGACTTGTTTCACGTAACGTCACCAGCCCGGGAGCAGAGCAATACGGTTGCAACACTTAACACACCACCGCCCAGCGATGCCGTTCGGAAACATAAAAAAATGATTTAAGACGATCTTTTCAGTTCAGTTTTGTCACAATTTAAAAAATATCACCCCTCTGGAAACCTAAAATTTAATAATTTAGGAATTTCTCAAAGCTTAAAATTTTGTATTTTGATGGAAACAATACTTCCAATTTATCTTAAGCTAAATTTTACTCTTTGGGCTGTTGTGGGCTGTTTTGGGCAATACTTTGAGCTGTTGTGGGTTAATGAACCAACCTAATTTGCGTATGCCTAACCTTCGCTGTCTTTTGCTTTTAATACTTTGAAAGCCTCATCCTAACTGGGGTGGTACTAAAGGCCTGGAGATGTAGCCTCCGACACTGAGACTGTGGCACAGGACTACTCGGAACAGGGCGACTGGGCGCAACACTGGAAGGTCGAATGCAGTGAAGCGAAGTCCAGCAGGAAGCCATGGCAACTGAGATTCCCCTAGGATTTGCCATTAACACGGAGCGGACGGACGGACGGGCGCACATTACTCGACCAGCGTCACATTGTACTCCAAACCAGCTGAGGATCTCGCCCGCAAAATTTACGCAAATATCACCCTGGCCCTTCCCTTCCGACTACCTTCACAATGTTCCGTGCAGTATGAACTATGGATCATCTATATCAATCGTATCCCCTGCAAGATAATAAGGAAATCTCAAAAGCGTAATTTTACGCAATCTTAGGTAAACAGGTAGAAAATGCGCTTTTATAGGACTCGGAACAGGGTGTCCAGTGATCAGGGAATCAGGGGAAATGTCAGAGAATTTTACTCTCTGAGAAATATTAATGAAATATCAGGGAATTCCGCTAAAAAATGTATTTTCCAGATAAAAATCAAAAGAAATTAATCAAAGCAAGCAATAAAACATAGCATTTAATGTAAAAATATTGTCATATGATTTTTTTTTTGTGTTCCGTTGGATAGTCTATTTAAAGGGGAAAAATTCAACGAATTCAACTCACAGACCTGGAAAATCAGGGAAAATATAGGGAATTAGGCTCAGAGAATTTTCTGGACAAGTGCAGTTTTGGAGCACGTAATATTTTGGAAGAAAGTTCCATACACCTACTTTCGAAGGAAGATGAAATACTTATGACGCAAAAAAGTGGATATTTTCTTTTTATATTTGGAGGCAATATTCTAAATCAGTTACCGTAAGCGAATGGTGCCCAGATGTTTTTGATCAAAGGCGAGCAAAAATTTGTTCATCTAAGTTTTTAAAACAGTGTTTCAAATGTGCCTTTTTTTCATGAAAGGGTATTGGTCATTAGCCCTTTTCGTTAATTAAAATCCCTAATTCGGAAGATAATTTTGTTTTTGAAATAAAATTTATACAGCCCGATGAAGCCAAGCAATTCACATAGGCCGACATCAACGGCGGGTTTCAAGGGTGTTCTGACAAAAGAGCCCAAATTTATCCCGCGCGGTTTTGGACCTGCTGAAATTTTCATCAGTTCTGCGTTTTGTCGTAAAAACTTTTGAAGTAGTCTGCCTCCGCTGTCAGAGATTTGAGAATGGCACAGTATGAAATCTTTGAAAGTGTGGAAGACAAAAAGCAAAGAGCTCTATCTCGCAGGGACGCGGGCTTTTCATTACTTTAGCCTGTGCAATAGTCAAGCGCGGCGCGGAGCGGCTCGACTCGGCACGTCGCGGCTTGCCGCTGAGTTTATGTTTACGCCGTTGAATGAGATGCTGACATTGGCTTTCGCTGGACCTTGTTTTAGCACCGTATTTCTCATTCCTTTTTTATTCCGCCCTGGCGCTACCTCAGACTGTTTTATTACGGGCTTCTTTTCAGATGTTACTAATATCTCTATTAAGGACAATCAGGCTACTGTCTGCAGTTTCAGTTTCTGACCAAAATATTCGGAGAGCTTTTTTTGAACATGTCGATAGTGACGCCGATTTTAACCAAATATCAACAGACTATCGATGCTTCAGGAACAGATCAATTACTAATAATGTGAAATTCACCTTGGTTCACAATGTAGGCTTACTTTAAAAAAAACGCTCTTGTTCCTCTGCAGAAAAACGTTTTTCTATATTAATCCTTATTTTATGCATGTATTTACTAACAAGCTTTAAGCTCCTTGAAAATATTGAATGGTGCCGGTAGTTGGAGAAAAGCTTACTTGTTTGTTACTGTTAATAAGTTTCGGTTACTCGTAATAAATTCTTTTCACAAAATTAAATTTCAAATGAGTGCATGAAAGAGTGTGGGCTGACTTGGAATCGCTCAATAAGAAACGCTGATATCGAATCGCGGGCTGAAAGGATGAAATGTGCGATACGACGAAATTGGCAATCGGTCAATTCTAGGCAGCTTCAGCAGAGCTTCAGAAGAGCTTCAGCGATTCGCCCGCAGCGACGATCAAAGGACAGGCGAAACAGAAATTCAATATGCCGAGCTGAGAACACTCCGTCTTTCGTCACCAATCAAAACTAATAAAAAATCAAACAGCAGGAAAACAACTTCATTCCCTATTGGTTCTTCCCTTTCATCCACAAACTTACTTATCGTTGAAACGGGGGTGGGAAGGACCAGCTCTTTTCCCAGAGGACAGAAACTCACGTAATAAACTTACTACCGCGAAGTAATTACGTAGTAACGGTGAAACAATTTCATAGAGGAATAGTTAACGGAATTGCGCTTTATAGCAGCATGTTATGGGCCTAATAGCCGCAGTATTCAAGTGGTGCAACAGATATAGACCGACGCGTGATTGATGTAGGCTCAAGCATATTCGCTGCTGTGAAATAGCCGTAGTGGCTCAGGTGTCGCCCAATGGTCGCAGTCTGTGCATATGTGTTTTACGCTCGTCCAATTCCCTTCTTTGAGTATTAACGGCCAAACAAACCGAGTAGGTCAGGTTAACCTTAGTTTAGTTACCCTAGATTAGATGTGATAGTAACTGTCGTGTTCCTCGTTTTGCTACCGCTCTTAGTCGGCTGTCGTCAAGCCTGCCACTCATTTGTCCGCGGCCCACCGTCGCTGAGAAGTACCTTATCTAAAATAGTCTTTCACACGGCAATGGCGCTTCTGTCACTCTTCGCGGAGAAGGACCGATTTTGCGAACAGTTCCGCTCCAAGAAGCTCGGGTGCGAGTTCGGAACTTCCTTTTCGAACAATAACTTTAATCGTAAACTTGTTCCATTGTGTCAGGCAGATATCAACATGTGGCGAAGAGGGTCCCTATTGTTGATACACGGACATCCGCATGTCCCTCGCAAAGTGGCCTCATAGCACTTTTACTGGCAAAATAAAGTAAAGGACTCGCTCGGCTGTTGCGATGTGATGACCAACTTAAAAAGTTTGCCGGCCGGAGAGGAACTTCGAGCTACCCTACCCCCCGCCAGCTCTATGAAAGGGTGGGGGAAGACGGCATTTTGCCGCCTAAAGTACGTTTCTTGTAATGAATCAGTTTCCTGATGAATTTTAATAGGTACAGTCGTGTTCGAGGTGTTAATTAAGTGAACTTTTTTTTTCAATTGGCGCAACGGATTTCCCTCTTTCATGGGAATATCCACAGTCTGCCAACAGTTTTAATAAGCTACGATTTTTTTTATTTTTTTTTGTACGAACAGCGCGGTTAATCTAATAAAAACAAAAATTTGAATCGGATCCCCGTCTCGAAAGTTGCGGTCTCTCTTTCGAGTCAGAAAGGCTACACGAGATGAATATTTTCATTTCTCCAAAAGAGAGACTTCAGTGTTAGTTTAAAAGGTTGAATTTTTACCTCTTGTGTTCTATAGCTTTCGTGCGGTCAAGCCGAGCAGAGCGACAGCGGAGCTTAACTCAAGCCAAGAAGTAAGGGGCATCACACTTACTGTTGACTGCCGGGCAGAGCGACAGCGAAGCGAGGCACAAATCAAACCTAAAATTAATTAGGTAATCCTCATAATGTAATATGGAGGATTGAATCAGGACTTATTAGCACAAGAGGTTGGTAATGCAACCTCTAAAATTGAGAGAAAATCTTCGAAAGGAAACTTGAGAAAATGCGTATTTCTGCCATCGCATTGATTTCTTGCTCAAAGCAGAAGTCGATACCTGTTAACAATTCACGCCGGCAAAGGTAGCGCATAAAAAGAGAATATTCCACAAAACAGAAAACATGTTTTACTTTCATTCAACATAGGCCTACATCACATATACTTTCTTTCAAAATTACTTAGTCAAGTTGAACCGTCGACTTAAAAAAACTCTACCATTTGTTACTCTACTCTGAGTTTTACCATTGAATCTTAGAGTCTCAGAAACTGGAAACTTTTGAATTACGTTTTTTAATTCGAAATAGGATTTTTTTTCATTTTTTTAAATTTTATTATTTTTTATTATTTCTTTTTTATTTATTTATTTTTGAGAGTGAAAATATTTCAAGCGATAATGTTTCAACTATTTTCGAGCATTAATAATAAGTTTGGCTTTGATAAGTCCATTACATGGTATTTTGATCAGAAGAATATTTTGTTTTTTGGACAATCTTGAAAGGGAAGCTTTTATTTTAACCACTGAGCTGCACGGTTTGAATACGAGATTTTGTGACTTACTTCGTACTCTATAGGCATACCTCGGAGGTGCCGGTCACGTCCTCAAGCCATACAATAATCTGTAAACGAGGGATACAGCGAGCCCACTGTAAAGTTTGCTCCGTTCACGAATGGAATATCGTCTCAAAACACGTCTCTTTTGAGGCGCACTTTCCCTTCCCCTCTGTGCGTAGTAAATACACGAGTATTAGTCGAAAAAGTTTTTCCTTTCCGGTCACCGACAGTCTGAATTTCAAATTTGTGTAAATTATTAATGGGTCGGGGCCCGGCCGGTAAAGTTTGGACGCAGGTGCCGGTGCCACCCGTCCTAATCAAAACAAGAAAAGTCGTGTGGAGAACAAAAATATAAATTGCTAATTGAGTCTTATTTTCAAAGTTTTGTGGGAAGATTTTGGTGAGGGAGAGGTGACAACCCCATGACCCGACCCCATCAACATCTTGAGTGCCTGCCCTGTGTTTCCCTCTCGGGCTTTCGGCTTGTGGTCGGCCGCCTTTGGGCGCCTATGGGCGCCTTTCGACGAAGGCGCCTACTCAAGGAGAAACCCGTCGACGGAATGGAAATTCAGTCCCCGTTTTGTGTTGTCGTTTCCTAACTCTAAGAGTTCAGCTTCGTTCACAGCACTTCGCTCACAGCACTTCGCTCGCGTAACGAACTGACTAAGACATAGCCAAGCAGATCACTAGGCTCTCGCCCTGTCCAACTCTACCCCATTACACCCTATGCGATATAATGTTCTTTGAGATTTCTTTTCGAAATGAGGAGCATTTTTCTCAATTCTAGATGAATGCTTTAAAATTGCTGGCATAAATCCTTTCAGTGGTGAAGATGTCGTTGTGTGTGTTGAAAATTCAGAAGATTTTTAAGCTCTCACGGGGAAAACAGAAGATTAACAGAGGTATGAAAATTTCAATCTTCTCACGATATCCTCTTTCCGCATCCCCAAGCAAATCACTTCGGCAACAATATCAGAGGTATTTAAAGGCCAAAGATTTCTCATTAGTTATTTAGAATTAGCGTTTTAAGCAATCTGAAAAGATTCTTTTGTGAAATCTATAACAAAAATGCTCCCTCTTTAGAGGAGGAAAAAGGGGAAAAAATGTTTAAAGAAAAAGATTCTTTCTTTAAAATTCAAATCAATAGAGAGGAAAAGGAGATATTCCCCCCCCCCTTTTTATAGGAGAATTTTAGAGTTGAAAAGTAGCCTTACGCTCATTCCGAATATTTATTCAGTGTGGTATTCATAACATAACTAGATGGTGTAGTGGGCACTACGATCGGCCCAGCGCCGCGCCGTTAGATGCTAGGTGCTGGACCGCGATGGATGCGGGGGACGGCCTGCGAGCTGGCGCCTCTAGGGTGCTCCATGCACGCATGGGACAGAGGGGCGCAGCGCGGCGCAGCGCGGCGCAGCGCAGCGAAGCCCGGCGGAGCACGCGGGGCGGCTTGGGGACTCGGCTACGAATTGCCTCCATTAGGGATTCGCGGTAACGATTCATCTCAATCCTTTTTCATTGTTTTACACGGTGTTTGCGATTTATCAAGTCAAATCAGCGACGGCTCCGTTATATGATATATGTCCACCGCTGCGCCGCGCCGCTGGGCTCTATCTACGCGACCGATTACACAGAAAATGATTACTTTTTACGGACCACAGCAGAATTAACTGTCGCTAACGAAATCTTTTTACCTGTTACAGATTTATAAACGTCAAACCACAACTGCCCCTGCACAATGTAAATCAGAATGAGGTAGAATTTTCCACGTCTAGCGTGTCGTAGCTGGGCCGAGCGAAGTGGAGTGTAATTCACAAAACCTAACCTGACTTGGTTAACTGGAGAAGGGTTTTTTGTGTTAGAATAAACTAGCTTGAGTCTTCGGAAAAGGCGGAAAAACTTGGAGCCCTCAGGTTGTCGTAGAGAATAACACGATAGTTTTCTCAAGGTTGAGCAGGAAGTGTTCGCTTCGAAAGTATTTTGATTACAGATATATTAGTATAGCAATCTCATAGGAGTGCTTCTTAGAAAAATATGTTTCGTAATAGGTGTATCTTGGTAAATAATTTTAATGAGACATATTCCCCTTTCAAGTCCAAAACCAAAGCAGGACAAAGATGCCCCAGACTATCCTTTAATCAGCGTACGTGATTCTTCGAAGAGGTGGACTTTTGTTAAAGAGGAAATCCCGGAAACTGTATTTGTTTTAAAAAGGGATAGAGCAACTCATTTGAAATGAAAATGTAAAAACAGGATGCAAAAAGCACCTGCTTGGATGGAAACCACTTTCGTGTTTACAGTAGCAGCACAATAATCCAATTAGAATGGTGCAGGTCAACACACAGAATTACAGCGGTGCGTCTACCCACTATGCTTCCGCGCTGATTCTACCTCTTAACCACTGCTACTCTTTCATGTTCAGATTACAGAAACACTTTTTAATTCCTTTCACAGGATATGTCACAATCTTCCTCAGTTTTTGCATTTAATACTCGCTCCCGTTATATTCCTATTTTTTTTATTTTATTTTATAAACGTTCTATACGAAAATAATATGCTGCTTATGGCACCGGCAATACTGCTGGTCTTCCTTGGAGTTCTTTTATATTCGGTAGTAAAAATCGTAGTTCTGGTGACCCAAGTTGAGGCCAAAGTTTAAACAGAAATAAAAGTTCACGGTCTTTGATTAGTATGATACAATCTCCTCGTTCACATCAGTAATTGAGCAATTTTGCGGCAGAGTGGCGTTTAAGAAATGATCTTATTTTACTGAATGGGGGACATTTATTTGATCGCAGGTCGATAGCAGCCCGAGTCTCATATCTGCCGGAAAATTGGGAATTCTCGTTTTTTTCAAAGTTTTAATTAACATCAGTTTTGAACGTATGTCCCACCGAAGTTTCTGCAATGTTTTAACTTTTAACGAACCACCGATTTAAAAGTTGGCGTAATGTTCCGGGCACCGTTGAGAGTAATTTGAGGCAATTGTCTGCATAATGTATGGTGCAGTTCAAACAGTTTTCGGTAGTCGTTATCGTTCATTTTTTCGAAGGAGCATTTTAATTGAAAAGCCTAATCACCGGTACATGAATGATTTTGTTAATGAAAAGTGCTTTTTTTTCAATGAAGGTCATCTTTATGATTTCTTCCTGTTGAATGATAAAAACGTTCTCCTTATCATAAGGAAAATTTAAGTGCTGTCTCTCATCTTGGACTTGAAAGCACTCTAAAAATATTTAATATGGCACGAGTAAGGAGTACGTATGTATCGTGATTCTCTTTCATGTGGAAATGCCCCGAAAAATTTGCAACGGCGTAACGCCATTGGATGTTAAGTTTGCCTTTGATTTTCTTCGCGTGAATTTCTGACAAGGGATCTGCGGCCACTGGGCTCAAAAGCGCGCCCACATACAATACATCATTATATTTGTCCAAGCGGCATTGCATGATGAAGGATGTGCCGCAGACATTTAAGTGCGGGGCCCCGGGCTCAGACCCGCCACATAAGTGACCCATCCACAAAACAGACCGACAGTGAATGGAGCCGCAATTTAAACAACCAATTGAAATATTGTTTGCTGTTGTGTGAAAAAACGTCGGGGAGACAATGGGCTTTGAACACACATTATTTCTCCCACAAAAACAGTAGAACTTTGTTCAGTAACAACGTAATTCTGGTTGATCCTTCATACAAATAGATTGAATGCAGCACAGTAAAAACAATACCCCCGTTTTGGGGAATGCTAACTGTTTAGGGTGTGAAACCAAAACCGGGGTGGTACGTATTTTGGTTATTTTTCGAGATAGGCATATGTTCGGCCATATCATTCGAAAGGTCTCGGCGAGAGCTTTCCATTGATGTGGCTGAACATAGGTCTATGTTGAAAAATTACCAAAATACGAACTACCCCCGTTTTAGTTTCATACCCAAAACAAGTAAAGCATTCCCCAAAACGTTTTTTTTTTCTTGTAAGGGAAAATGACATCATTTCAATGTGACCTCTAATATTTTAGAAAATACTTTTCAATATGTAAGCGTATATTTCAGGGAAAGATATGAGATCCCTCCATAAATTAAAAAAAATAATCAAACCAAACTACATAACTCAAAAATTCATTGTTTTATATTTTTCAGCTGAAAGAGAGGGGACTCTTTGCTTACAAATCAATCTCATCGCTGGTTTAAACACCCGCCTGCAAATTTGTGCTGGCCATAATCAATTCAAGACCATTTGTATTAACTAGATTTAATTGCTCTGATAACGAGTCGTCTATTCTACGATTAGCTTTGAAATTTTGGATGACAGGAAATAATCGGTTGCTAGTTCAACATGCTAAGGTGCGTTGTCGATAGTTGTTTTAAGACGCCTCTGGAAATGATGGTTTAGCTGCCTGAAAACACAAAGACTTTGAAAGACAATTTCTTTGACAAAGGTCTCGATCTAATTGACAGCTGAGACGCCTTGGAAGTTTGCAGAATCAAACGGAATCGTTTCCTGACACGGGAAAAACAAAAACCAAATCAGAGGACGATAAAAAAGTGTAATCGGCCATTTAATAATTCAAGGAAGAAGATGAATAATTGAAATGTGCGGAAAAAAATCTTTCGTTACATCAATACTTAACAATAACACGTTTTTTTTTCCGTGAAGCAACCAGCAGTTTGTTGAAGCGACTGGATATTTTGTTGCTGTAGCATAATAATTTCGCTGTCCTTTTTTATGAATATTTTTAAGGGTAGAGCAACCCTCTTTTCAGTGAAAAGTTCAAGGGACCAAGAAACTACAGACCCGCCAAATTAGTTTCCAAGACAAAGGAATAAGGAAGACTCTTTGCTGATTGGGTTCAAACGTAACCGAACCGCGAATCGTATCTAATTTTAGCTTAGAAACCTGAAGTACCTACAGTGTGTTCACCGCAAGAGCATCTTGCCATTGATAAAATCATACCTTTTTCGGGCAAGTCGATACCTGTGTTGAGTAGGATAGCATGGAGGAGGCCGCCTTCATGTTGAAAATAAAATCCCTAAACATCTCCCGGTAAAATTTCGAAACAGCCGCAGCGATGAAACAAAAATTCTCGATGGAAGCTTTGTAGAAGTCTAACTGGTGAAAAGTTTTATCTTGAAAACCAACCAAAATGCGACAAACTGTATCACCGGTTTGCCTTCATTCCCAAAATGTACTCGAACAATGCTTTCTTTTTATCAGTGAGATTTTTAGGCGAGGAAATACATGAGTTGATCAATAATATAATTATAGCGTGACCATCTTTTCATGACTAAAATACTAAGTGCACCTAACCGGTAACCCGTAGTTACCAGTTACCACCCAAAAGTATTTTTTAAATATGGTAAAATCGTATTTAGTGTTTTGAAGGCTTAGAAAAAAACCGTTTTTTTTCAATTTTTCCATCGGTTTTTTTCGTTTTTTTCCACAGCCATGGAAAAATTGGGAAAAATTCAAAAAAACACATATTAGTAGTTTACGTTCTTGCAAGCGGATTTTTGCGTCTATGAGAGAGGAAATTCTGTCTAGAGGAACAGAATTAGACGTTAATTACTAATATCTTTACCAATCTAAGGTTGGTAGCG
>Ga0058701_10002215_pt1 | contig 14554 bp, 5 predicted proteins | sample AgamicOrMae_FD_97039 | JGI IMG/M metagenome (GOLD analysis project Ga0058701, IMG submission 97039) | Agave microbial communities from Guanajuato, Mexico - Or.Ma.e | ecosystem: Host-associated > Plants > Phyllosphere > Phylloplane/Leaf | place: Guanajuato, Mexico | collected 2012-06-04 | reverse complement strand
GTTGCGAGAAAAATTTTCGTGGCAAGAAATAAAATGTTGCGTCATTACACCGAGAAAACGTTTAGCATCAGAAGCCACGTCTGCGGTAGTTGAAATTTAGGGATCGTTGAGCTTTTACTAGGATATTAACTACATTTCTAAATGAAGAAAGAAACGAAATACTCATCTACAATTTAACGATAACATCTACAAAGTATGTTATTCATTTGGTCCATAGCAAAAGTGATCCATAGCAGTTTGTGTGAGGCACGTTAATCTTGAGCCCATCACGGAACTGTCCAGGTTCTCTAGCAAGAAACTCAAGGAAATGTCATACTACGATAGGTTATGTCAGGCTTACAATAAAAACTCGTTTAGAACCTATCAGTGTAATAGCTAATTTGTAGTAACCCCCAACATTGGCACATTAAACACCCGGCGTGTAATTAACTCGAATTACAGCGCATGCATGTGAGCAATGGGAGCAGAGCCCTCCCCTCGAGAGCGAGCGACTGGGCAACGCCGCGCCGCGCCATTGACATTGTTGCGTATAACAGCTCCTAACGGACTCTAAATCCTCCGCCCAAGAGAGCTCCCGCCAAAACCACAGCCATTTCAATTGACAGTTTTTGGGAAACACGAGCGGGGCTGCTCACTATACCAACTAGTCGGGCGTATTACCATATGCAAATTTCTTCGAATGCCTAATCAAAGTGAACACCAGCACCTCTCAGCGGCGCATCCATAGCACTTATTTATCTTCCTGAAATAACGAAAAAATAATAAATATCGTTTATCCTTAAACTATTAACATTCCCCATGACATGTTTTCAAACGTTTCCCACGGAAAAAAATACTGCGTTAGAGACTAAAAAAAAAGTAAAAAAAATGCAACAGCCAACTCGGCTTGTAAACATTACCAGATTTGCCAGTAAACGTTACCGTAAACAGAACGTTCACTACCAAACCTGTTAGCGTTTAATAGCCAACTTTGACTGCCGTACTTTTAGCTATTTTTTTTAATAGTTTTTAGTTAACTTCACTAACCCACTTTCCTCAGTGCCCATTTATGCCTTCGACTGTACAAGGAGACCTCAACACAAAACCATCGAAACCTGTCGGCCAACTATCCGACGAAAGAGTTAATAAAAAGTCATATTTTTGTACCTGGTTAGTAACCATCTCTGTAGGCAAAACACAAAGCACGGAAAAACCTGCGTTAGCTAAGTTTACTAAAAATTATTTTTTTAAAAAAGCGACAGCCAACTCAGCTAGCAAACGTTATCGGATTTGCGAGTAAACATTACTATATAGTACTCTGTAACGGTAACGTTTACTAGCGAACCTGTTAGCGTTTACTAGCCAAGTTTAGCTGTCACACCTTTTATTTGACTAATTTTCAGTTAATTTCACTGACCCACTTATTTAAGTAAGCACAGACCCCTACTACATTGTAATTCAGGTAGGCAACTTTCCATGCATCCCTGTACCGCTAACCATTACGTTGCCTAACTTCGGTACTGAATGCGGGGCGATTTTTTTCCTGTTCAATGCATGTTCTTGACACTTTATCCACACGTTTTGTGGAGTTTCCACCAGGGTGTCTGCAGTGAATACGTGACCATGGTTCGCAGACGGAGCAGGACTGGCGTCTGCAGCTCCATCGCAAACGACCATTCAGGAGGGTTTATGCGGGTTGCCTATGTTCTGGACGGATGGCTGAACCGAATCGCAACGAACAGGGCGCAACAGTTAGCTCTATCTTGCCGTGACAGTTTCCTCTTGGACGCTAAATTATATTTGTCGAATTTTGGCTAATGAGAACGGGGCAGGAAGTGTTCTGATAACGAAATGCCGCCATTAAGGACGCGTCTCGTCAGGCCCGCGTCGCCAAAAACCCGCGTTTTATCTGTTTTCCGGCAGAGTTTGACGACATACACTGTAAATCAGATTTACCGCCCTTCAAGCAACATCTTGCGTCTCCGTATTTGAAAGAGTTATAACGTAGCAAATATTTAAAAATCCTTAATAATGTTTCACTAATATAGGATGATGTTTGCGGCAAGCTTTTATTTTAAGGATATAATGTTAACGCAAGCTTTGAAGACGTATTAAGAGTTTCTGGGCACTTAGCTGCTCTGTGTATTTTCAAGTGAGTAGAGTGCCCATGTATCACACAGCCAAGAAAGTTCAAGGTTTCTCCGGCTAATGTTTCGTATTATTAATTACGCATACTTAAGAATCTCATAATTTAGGACATTAGCCTATTCCTCCAATGTATTGCTTACCTTAACTTAACACGCTAAAAGAAACTTGAAAACGCTTTGGTTCCGCTTATATCACAGCAAGAGTGTTTAATCGGGATTAAAGAAAAAAATAAATAAAAGAAAGGACTTCCTGCTCTTTGTCAGTTAAGAATAACTTCAACACACTAAATTTGATTCAAAGAAAATTCACTGAATCTTAGAGACTCTCACTTGATTCTTTAGAGTGAAGGTTAAAGTAAATGAGATCGGACTTAACGGTGTTCACGCAAGCTTTATCCATAGCACGAGCGGCATCATCAGTTTGGCGACAGGCGAGCGGAGCTGTAAAAAAGCGAAGCACTGTACACACAAGTCAACAACGTAACTTTACCGTGACAAACGCACATTGTTGGAGGTCACTAAAAACTTAACCACGCGCAAAAGAGGACGAATGGTTTTGTTCTTCACAGTAAAAAGCCATGCGAACGAAACCCAAGGGTCAAAAACCGATTCTTTCCTTGTGGGCTGGTTCGATCCACCTCGCTCGCCCACATCGCGTTCAAAGACGAAGTTGCTCTTGCCACAAGAATGGCATCTGGAAATTTATTTAATTTGGTGCGGGGCCAAGGAAAATCACGCGTGGCGACTTGCTGCGGTTTGCGGGGGAACCTCTTAAAAGCCAAGTCAAGTGTGTTGTACTAAGCAGTACTCCACCAAAGCGATGCGCCTCTTTTACAACCTTAGTGGTTTCGGTTTTTTGGTTTATGTTATCGTGCCGTTTTTAGGTTAAGTACCGTTTTGGACCTTTTTACATGGAACACTGGGCCCAATGCACAGTAAAAAAAGATACCTGTTTAAGATCGTCCCAAGCCTGTTTTGGGTACGACGGTATGGGAGAGGACCGTAATTAGGTTATCTTCAAAGGAAAAATCTATGAACAACCATATCACTGAAAAGGTCTCGTCGAGAGCTCTCAATTGATAAGGTTATTCATAGGTTTATCTTTAAAAATTACCAAATTACGCTCTTCCCCTCATCTTCATACCACAGGTATGGGATTACATGGTTCGAAGGTACACGACTATTAAAAGGTTGAATTATGTGCGTTCTATTTTAATTCAATTTTTGATTAGGAAGACTAACCGCATGCAAAAGCGTATTGTCAGAGATGGGTAGGTCAAGCTTCTATATATTATAGGTCAGTTCTATTCGCACGCCTGTTTTAATGCAAGGGAGACTTGAACGCTCCGAAAACAACCTTGTGCATTTTAAATGGGATGTGACTTGAATGCACGGAAACTCACGTAATACCTTTTAAATGGGGCAGCGTGTGAATAGTCACTTGGTATACTACAGGCTCGATGATGGTTAACCCTATTCTATACAGGGTGTGTATGAAGCCGTTTAAAACTACGTTAAATGATTTAGAAACCTGCGGGAGTCTCAAGAGGTGAAACAGGCTTAACAAAACTCGCCTGCACTGATACAAATCCTTTTTAAAAGTCTACTAAAAATATTTGTGGAGCAAAGTTTCTGAATGAAATTTTCAGAAGTTCTCCCTTGGCCCCACAAGTTTTTAGCTTTTCACCCAAAGTGTTTATAGGTTGGCGAAAAAATCTGTCTGCCACAAAAATATATATAACTTCAGAGGTTTCTAGAAGCAGCGCGGCTGCGGCTGAGAAAAATAGAACACGACATCGCGCCACAAGTCGTAGATTGATTTTGTTGGTAACATTTATATAGCTCCTTTCGGATTTGAAATTGAAAAGCGTCCCTGAATGGGATTTAGGCGGGAAGCGCCACTTAAGGAATGAATTGGAGACTTATAGCTGGATGGGGAATTCTTGTATGCCACAACTTGCCCAAATCTGAACCGATGTTGAGACTCGCGGATTTAAAAAAGACCGCCGTTTATATAAGATGAGGCACGGCTTTGTGGGAGACAGGGCTGCCATTGGTTAAACTGCGCTGACATTCGCTCGCATGTCCTAACTGTGTTTTGTCTTTCCGAATTCACGACGTGATACATCCGTTACCTCAATCTTCTCATTCCGAGGACATGTTTTGATCTACAGGACAGAAGAGACATGCGCGTTTTTAGGTTTGTGGCTACTAAACAAAATATTCGATATTAAGGAGATTTTAAAGATAAATTAGTCTGAAAGAGCACTTAAAAATGAGTTGAGGCTGATAGTGTCATCCAAAAAAGAACATATTTTAAAAACAAATGTGAGCTAAGAGGAGGAATACGATATTGCGTTCAATCTTGAGACCATGAGTGCTAACTTATAGAAAAAACCAACTAATTTACACTCGAAACTGAAACACTAACAGGAATCAGTGTTTAGGTTTCAAATACGCATCAGGAGATTTCACTGTCTCATCTTTGCAAACAGACCCCATGGAAGAGATAAAAATTATTAGCTGCAAATAGTTTTGGAGTTCTTCTTTTCAAAAGAAGTATACAAAATATGTTTGTGCATCGTTGTAAGACTATCCTTGTATCATAAAACAAGGATAGGACCTCATTCAAGAAATGGAAAACGTCAAAAAATCTCAGTGGAAGGAATCTGTTGCAAGTCTCAAAGGCAACTCTCAAATTCCAGAGGAAGGCCGAATACATATATGTGAAAAGGGCGATTGTACCCAGAAAACCATGTCCGACAAAGTTGAGCTCCCCAGAGACGAGTCCGAAGTAAGAACAAACTTGGGAGGTTTTTCGGCAACTTACGGAAAAAGAATACTTCCAATTTCCAAATCTGCGGAAGACGATTTCCCGGAACTTAACTAATTTTTGAAGACCTACACTTCTCTTGTAATCGATAAACTCTCACACGGTATTCGATTTCAGCGTTCGGTGGACGGGGCACTCAATCGCGCCGACTTGTGAGATGGCTACGCACCTCCCCCTTTAAGGTGGAGCTTCTGGATCCGTCCTCTAAAGGAGAAGATGCGTACTTCATCGTTTATTGAAACGGCAGATGAATGCACTGTGATACCTCCCCTCCAAAGGCGGGTAGGTGAAAGAGTGTTCGTTGTTCGCGAAGTCAGTCGCTGCGGCTGAAGGCTCGGTCCGACAAATGCACGCAGGACTCCTACTGCCCCTCCAAGGGCGGAGCTTGTTTTGAGGGGAAAGTGGGTGTTGCTCTCGTCGCCGGCCGCTGCGGCTGAAGGCTCGGTCCGACAAATGCACGCAGGACCCCTACTTCTCCTCCAAGGGCGGAGCTTCTTTTGAGGGGAAGGTGCGCGTTGTTCACGCGGCGGCCACTGCGGCTGATTGCCCCATCGGCCAAATGCACGACAATAAAACCACCACTTTCTCTTCAGGGGTGGAAGTAATTAGCGGGAAGATGAATTCTTTTACACAGCAATCTGCCAGGGTGGAGCGCATCGTCAGCTGAACGCCTTTCAAAGATCGATAAAATACGATGCACAGTACAGTCAAGTCGGCACAGGAAAAGCGTGTTACTTGGAGATTCGACATTGTCTTCGAGTGCTCGTAACTTTTCAATCCCAACTTCGTAAGACCCTAATTTATGTTTATTTAATCGACATCAAGTATTCGTCTGATGCGGCAGTCTGAATATCTTCAAACATGGAAACTGACAAAAATTGAGGCAAGAGACATAAAAGTTGTTGCGCAAGAGAAATAGAACACCGGCAGATTTCATTTCGGACTTTGCTCGCCTCTACTTTTACATAATTGTATATTTTTGGCACAAAGATGGCGCCTTCCTCGTTAAACAGAACTCTGGAACCTAAAATTGTGTTTACATCCTCTAAGGTCACCGAATCCCCCATATTTATTTTCATCGGAGTGATTATTTTCAAGGCACGTGTATCTTGCCGTGCACCTCTATTTTAAAGAAAAATAGCTTGGGGAAGCTCAATCGGTCTAGATTAGATTAATTTAGGCTGTGGTGAACTTAGATAGTACTCCAATTTAAAGTTAGTGTGTGAGAATGGTTACCTAGGCGCGCGTTAAAATTTTCCCCAAACGGAATGCATGGCTCATGCCGTGCACGTGCCTTGGAAATAAAATCGACTGGGCATGTGATGGGTTATACTTCACATAAATCTAGTTGACACAAGATTTTTCTTGTGTTGCGTTCTTCGCAAGATTTTTTCCGTACAATATGGGCAGAGAACTGCACGAAGAAAACCGTAACGATTAGGTAATTAAGATTCGGATATCCAATTGTTTAAATCTGTTTTTTTTTTTAAACGCAAACTTCTGTAAAGCAGTTTTTTTTTAACGTAAATTCAGATTTTCTATAATGGCTCCGCTTATTTCTTGTATTCAAGAGTCTCCCCCCTTTTAATATTACCGGTTCCGAGTTCATTCATCTCGTTTTCATTTAGATAAAAAAAAACCTACGAGGTAACGAAAACTAGGTGTACTGGCAATAAGGTTAAGACTGTTAACTTTCAGGTTTATTAAGTCTTAAATTAGCAGATAATTTTAAATTAATTAGCATGCTCTTCCAAGTTTTTAAGCTCGTTTAGATGATCCTTGTAAAAAGAGAATCTTACACCTCCAGGAGTCGGTTTGGAAAGTCTCCGATAAAATATCACGCGATTCATTGAAGGCTCGATACATTCACCTAAAACTCATCAAAGCATGCGAGCCTCTGACACGAGACTTGCGAAGCAAATTACCAAATTCACACAATTAACTCGCTTGAAACAATCACCGTATTAGCAAACCCGGAAAGTATGACAAATTTACGCTCCAGAACACAAATTCCGGTAGAATTCACCTCTGGAAATTTCCTTCCAAAAATATCGATTCCTCCAAACGCTTGTTGAAGGAATCGGGCACCAGGAATACTGGATGAAGCGATGTTACATGAAATAGGTCTATAAGGCGGACTTTCTGGTACGCTAGTTGTTTTCAAATGCTGAAAATAGATTACATAACTGCTGCTCTATTTTCATTTGGATGGTAGTTTCTGACCGGTATTGTGTTCGAGTCTTTAGGTCGAACATCTCTTTAACAGTTAAGGCGGTCAGTAGTTTGAGAAAATCTGATTTTTTTAATGGAAATTTAATCTTAATTTCATAATAAATTTACTAAACATTAAAATGCAGTAATAGCAATGTATTTGCGATTCTAAAAAAACACTAGTCCAAGGCCATATGGCCTTCCCATATAGGTATCTGGGGACAGATCGTCAACTACCGACCGACATCTGTATCGAAGCGAACGACATCAGAATTCTGCTGTAATTTTTCTAACGAAAAAGGTTGAAAACTCCGGATGTGCCGCAGCTTTCTTCAACGTTTGACCGACGAAATTTTCACACCGTAGTGCACACGAGAGACGAGCGCGTACTTTTTCATAGTCTTCCAGCAAGCCTCATTCGTCGTAGCTTAGTGGTTCCTTATCTGCAAGAGCGGCTTCTTACAAAGGAAACTCCATCAAAAATGTATTCACTGACATACGAAAAGGAACGGGCTGGCTGTGCACGCATTACACTTTAATCAGATTAACCCTCAAAGTGCCCTCCCAACACAAATTCAACCTTTTCCCCCCTATAGCGTGCTCCTCATGTATAAATAACGTTGTCGAAAATAAGTAATTGTTTAGCATCCTTGCCGACGAATTCACCGCTGTTCATGATTTTTGCAATGCTCTTGAGTTGGTTCTTATTTAACAAGGAACCAATCGAATTTTCCGAAACAGAACCGAATTTAACCTCCAAATTACCCCAAGCGAATTTATTTATTTTCGATTGGACAAACCAATTGCGATTAAATTTTGTGCGAATACCACCGCTCAACCTTGGCCCACATTACGAACATAATAGTGCATAGGCCTGGGCCTACGATAACTAAACGCATAACTAAGCGGAAAGAAAATGTTCAAATTGAGATTTTGAAGCAAGATTTTGCTCCTGTTTTAAGGAAAAATACAGTTTTAGAGCAATAATGTACAAGCGTTATCTGCACAGTTAGTTGCGGTTTGCAAAATTTTGATTTTTTTTCATACTTGAAACAAGATTCCAGAGTGGATATAAAAACTAGTATGCTTTTCTACAAATATAAAAAAATGCAAGGTAAAAGTGAGGTTTATTCGTAATCTTAAAAAAGAAAAAAAAGAAAAGGAGGCTTGAAGGATTATGAAGTATTGGATAAAACTGAAAGAAACTTTTAGGTGCGATTGCGTCGCCTTGCGGAAAGTTGATACGCGTGTCAAAAAAGTCAATACAATTTAATAAGATGACAAAAACTCCGATGGGAAATAAGCCCATATGCAAACCTTGAGCGATTACACTTCGTGTTTGTATCGTATCAGGACGTGCAAAGTGATTGCACCGTCAATAGGCTATGCAGTTTTGTCCATATCGTAACGTCAACATTTTCCTTTGGCCAGCGAGGAATTAATTTCGTATCTACGTTAGGGAAACATGAATGCCTAGTCAGGAACGGGTTTCGGTGGCGTTCGTCCACGGCGCATTCGGCCGAAGAGGCCTCCCACGTGGAAAGCACGCTCCTTCCCCTCTTGTTAGAAGCTCCGCCTTCGGAGGGGAGGGAGGACGATTCGCGTACTTTTCCGACGATGCATTCAGCCGCGCCGGCTGGCTACTTGATTCACTGTAAAGTTAGAAGGGTCGATTTTTTTTCTATCTTTTGTATACCTTTTTGTAACAAAGTCGAGTGGAGCTTTGCACAAAGCACTTAACGTAACCTTAGTTCATTTGTTGTTGTTTTTTTTGTTTTTCAAAACCGATGATTTTTTTCAAAACTTTTGTTGTTTTTTTGTTGTTTTTTCCCTCTCTTTTCCTTTTTACAACCAATACAGTGACAAACTTCGTGTTAAATTAATTCACAGTACTCAAAACGATGGAAAAGAGAAATTTAAAGAGTGGGAGCGAAAATAACCTCTTGACATTTTAGTCACTTCGTCGTCGTAGCGTGATATTCAGTTATTAAGATGAAATCGCATTTTCAGGTGGACGCTTTAAGTTTCACTTCATATTTATGTTCCCATCCACAAGACTGACCCTAAGCCTAACCGTCAATGAGATAAAATTAAAACATACGCAAAAATAATAACAAAAAATACCGCAGAAACTCAAGCTTAAAATGCTCCAAAAAGAGGTAAAAATAATAGACGGTAAAAGCTTAGTTTATTCGGGTAGAAAGGACTGTTTTTTTTCTTATTTTCTTGAAGGTGTTAATCAATATACGTCAATCCGAACGATGTTAATAGTTTTAAATGTGGCCAGTCTACACTTAACAATTTTGATGTTCATTGGTATATATGTTACACTTGCGTATCGAATATACAGGAAGCAGGGTGTGATATCTGACCTTATACATTTCTCATACTATTAGGAGAAAAGATCGGAAAGATATTCTTTAAGAAACACACTAAGCGAGGCATATATGTATATTTGTAGGGAAGGAAAGAAAAAAACACTGTTTTCTACTGAAAAAAAATCGCGTGTGGTTAGACCTAAACTGAATCTTCCTTTAGAAGACTCTGTAAAAGTCTTTTTTTTTGTGTGTGTCATACACTGTGCTTACTTCAACGCAGTAAACTAACGTTTACTAAACATCAAGATAGGAAGGAGGAAAAAGTAACTACACGTTGTGCGCTTTTACTTATCAAATCGAAGGAAGATTAAATGATATGAAATGGGCGGTATTGTCCAGCTCACAAAGAGAATCCATTCGAGAGAAAGCAGCTTATCAACAAAATTCATCGGAATCGGGCAACACAAAACATGTGGCCAATTTACACGCCATCTTAATGCGCTTCTGCTGTGTCCCCTAAAAAACATCTGATTTTGCTTGATATTTTTGTACTCGGGACTTCCTCACTCTAGTAGATGTACATATCCTCAATGAACAGCGTATAAAATCTTCAAGGACCTAAAAGCTCTATTACGTCATCAATTCCTACAAAAACATTTCTTCTGAAGACCTCTTCGCGTACACTCTACAAAAAAATAGTAGTAAAAACAGCTTTGGGAGTGAAAATTCACTCCTAAATAGTAAAAAAGAAGTCACTTTTGTAGCGGAGAAGTTGCTCTCTGAACACTGTTTAGTATTGAATTTTCACTACTAAAGCTAATTTTCACTTAGAAATTTTTGGCGTGTATTTCTAGCCTCTGAAGAATTTTTCATTCCAACATTATTAAATACAGTGCGTTTTAGCGCAATACGACATTCCAAACTTTTAGGGGTTCTTCCGCTTGTAACCTTTTGATAATAATCGACTACACGCTAAAACTTTAGCTGTAAAAACTGCTGTAAGAGTGAAACCTCACTCCGAAAGCAATTTTACTGTTTTTTTAGCACGTACACAACGCGAGCCACTATTTATAAATGAATGCGATTCACTTTTCACTATTTCAGAGTTAATTTTCACTCCTAAAGCAGTTTCCTCTGCTTAATTTTTTATTGTGTACATACCGCGTATGTTAGGTTAACCCAATTTCGGTCAGGTACCTTGTGTCTCGCTTCGATACCTCTCAACTCAGGTCTGATGCGACGTTCTTCTCAGTAGAAGTCCCTACCACCGAGAAGTAAGCGGCAGCAGGCTAGGCGATTTAACGTTATCTTTCGCCTCACAGTAAAAACAAAAACCCCGTTTTACGAAATGCTATAGCTGTTTTGGGTGTGAAACCAATGCGGGAGTAGTACGTATTTTGGTTATTTTTCGAGATAGACCTACGTTCAGCCATATTATTCAAAAGGTCTCGTCGAGAACTTTCCATTGATGTGGCTGAACATAGGCCTATCTTGAAAAATAAGGGAGTAGTGCGTATTTTTGTTATTTTTTTAGACAGACCTATGTTCAGCCATACCATTTAAAAGGTCTCGTCGAGAGCTTTCCATTGATGTGGCTGAACATAGGTCTATGTTGAAAAATTACCAAAATACGCTCTACCCCCGTTTTAGTTTCATACCCAAAACAGGTACAGCCTTCCCCAAAACGGGGCTTTGGTTTTTACTGTGCTGACACTGTTTTGTTTGCTGACGATACAACACATGCGGTAAACACCACCTTTCAAACTCCATGCAGTCTGATGAGCTGAAAGTTGTCTTTACTGAAATCTCGACGACTGAAATGTAGGCCGAGACGTTTCGCGTTTTCGGCGTTCCGAGTGATGTTCCCGACGAAGGAATTTCCACTCGTAAAACAAGACACATTTCTCTTGGACTTCCCGGAATTAGGAAGCTTTGAGGGGTGAAAAGTAGGTGCCATGAATAACGACGAGACAAACGAATGAAGTTGAAGCCACGCCGTTAAATGCAAGCCTAAGCAAGCCTTAAAATGTGGCAAATCATAACAATAACACTGCGCTGCATACTGAAAAGCCATACTTAGGCAGCTAAAGGAAAATGGGTCACATTTAAGTGAGGAATATGCTTTTTAAATTCGATTCCACGCTCATGCTTTACATAATTATATTAACACGATCTATTCTATAACTTGCTCTCTTAAAATCTTAGAGTGCAATTCGCTCGCTTAAACCAAAAACCGACCATATACAGAAACTTCGAGTGGTGGTTTAAACTGGTGAATTCTACTCGTGGTCTTTTGGGTAGTGCTTTTTTTAAATCAATATAACCTTTTTTTTTTCGTTGGTCTGACGCCTGCCTTATAGGTCACAATGGTAGAACAGGGTTGACAATTATTTTCACCAAACTTTGAGATGGACGTACCAAAAACCATATCAATAAATATCTCTATTCGAGCCGTTTTGTTTGATGTGGATATTGAAGGATCTATTTGTGAAACCAACGAAAATACTGCAGGTGATATTCGTTTTATTCTCATATCCAGAACAGGGAAGAAAATCACCGAAAACATGCACTGTTTGAACATTTTAATTAACAAAAAACGAATAAAATTTTAAGAATAGGTCTTCTCGCAAAAACCCGCATAGACCATTTTAACTTTTTTTTTTTCCTCCTCATCAGCGATCTCAGAGCGTAGGAATGATTACTTTTTGCTCACTACGAGTGTTACCGTTAGATAGCTTATAATGATTTGTCAACATTGTTAAGCTATTCCGTCGAACTGAAAGTAATGTAAAGGTCAGGGACTTCGCTTTATACCGAGAATCATCATTAAAAGACACGAGCAAGCTTGTGGCATAATTACTGGTTTATTAGAGTTTTATGTCATTTTTATGACATAACTACTTGGGTTAATTTGGATTCGGTTCAAAAACTTTTATGATCGGCTCGTTAGTACCGGAACTTTGCCGCTTTGGGGGCTTGAAGCCAGTAGCCTAAGGTGCGAAGGTATTGCGTCAAACAGGACAAACTTACCACCGAATAACCCTATGCAGTTAATCCGCAACAACACAAAACTAGCTCACCTCGCACTTCCATTTTAACTTATCATCACCGAACGTACCTTAAGTCGGTCACTGGGTCACGTAGAACAGTATCTTAGTTTTAAAACCTGTGTTTATTTTTAGGTCAGTTCTATTCGCATGCCTATGTCAATATAAGGGAGGCTTGAATGCACGGAAATCATTATGCATTTTCAATGGGCGTTAACTTGAACGCACGGAAACCAACCTAATATACGTATTTTAAATGGGGCAGCGTCTGAATAGTCATTTTGTTCAATGAATTGGCTTTCTCGATGTTTTTATTTGAAGGCTCGACCTACAATGATATTCGGATAATTTGAAAAAAATAAATTGTTTTTTGTTTGTTTGTTTGTTTGTTTTTTACCCTTGTATTCTGCTCGGTAAAGCTCCAAGCCTTGTCTACTTCTCGGAGGCAGTAACTACTGCAGAGAAGTAAGCGACATCAGTCTTAGTGATAGTTTAACTTGGGTAAAATTAAGTTCTTTGTGTCTCGCTCGGGTAGGTGACTAAAGGTGAATCACGTGGGTGGAAAGTCTGAAGTTTAAAATAGTAAGTCGATTTTACTTGTGACTGTACAAACAAACGACAAGACCAGCACCTCATCCCTTGTACTTCCTTTCGTTGCACTCCGTTCGGCTGGACGACGCATACTAAGAAAGAAAGCCCCAGTTTCAGGGAGTTTTTACTAGTTTTGGGTTAAAAAATTAAACGGGGGTGGTGCATATTTTGATTATTTTTTAAGTTAGACCTACGTTCAGCCATATCATTTAAAAGGTCTCGGTGAGAGCTTTCCATTGATGTAGCTGAACATAGTTCTATCTTGAAAAGTAAGGGAGTGGTGCGTATTATGATTACTTAGACCTACGTTCAGCCATATCATTTAAAAGGTTTCAGCGAGAGATTCCCATCGATGTGGCTGATCATAATTCTATCTTGAAAAGTAAAGGAGTGGTGCGTATTATGATTATTTTTAAAGGTAGACCTACGTTCAGCCATATCAATCAAAAGGTCTCGGGGAGAGCTTTTAAATTATATGGCTGAACATACGCCTATCTTGAAAAATAATCAAAATACCTAACCCCCGTTTTATTGTAACAACACTAATAACAACTCCCTAAAACAGCTATTTCGTTTTTTCAGGATCCAAACCATGTTTTGGTCCCTTTGAAATAAGACCGGATTTGGGATTTAGAACCATCAAACCGTCGAGAAAAGCGGTTTTGGACAATCCGCCTGCGTGTGTCTTTTTTGGCGAGCTTTCACGGGCGTGTTAATAAGGTAGAAGATACGACCTTTGGGGTTGAGCGCGATTCGCTTACATTTGAGATGAGTGTATCCGTGTTCTCCTTGTCTTGCATTGAGCCCCCGTCTGCGAGTCGTAAGGCCCTGCTACCGGTTCCCTAGAATCACTGCACTCACAGACGCACATCCAGGACAGGCTCGGCGTGGTGTCGCGAGCGCCTAGTCCACCACGCCATCGCCGGGGAGCTGATTGCGGAGTGCGCGTTCGCGTCGGGGGCTGAGGCCAAACTGAACTCGCTTCGACGGCCGCGCGGCCTCTGCTGCTGGAGGGGTAGCGCGGTGGGGGAAGGTGTAGTCTCTTGGGGTAGGCCTGCCTGCTTGCCTGCGGATGCAATGAGGTAACATTCCGTATTATTATTAGCAGGTTGACAGAGCGGAGTGGAACTCGGGGGACATTTGCGTCACCACAGCTATTTCTCTATTCAACAAAGTTATTTTTATTATTTTTCTTATTAAATGTATATTTTTATATTATTTTTAATTATTTTAGGAATGTCTGAGAAAGTATGACTTACGTATGTCTGAGGTTTTGTCTGAGGTTTTTGTTACGTAGGTCTGTATGTTTTTTGTCGATATGGTCAACAAATTTCGCCGAGTATACAAAACTAATTAAGATATGTATTACGTTACCGGTTTCGGAGTAAGAATAGGACAAGAGGACGAATAAGCTTTATATTTTTTTAT
>Ga0058701_10002214_pt1 | contig 14554 bp, 6 predicted proteins | sample AgamicOrMae_FD_97039 | JGI IMG/M metagenome (GOLD analysis project Ga0058701, IMG submission 97039) | Agave microbial communities from Guanajuato, Mexico - Or.Ma.e | ecosystem: Host-associated > Plants > Phyllosphere > Phylloplane/Leaf | place: Guanajuato, Mexico | collected 2012-06-04 | reverse complement strand
TTTTTTAAATTTGATTTTGTTTGACTCTGGATTTTTTTTCTTTTTTTTTTTTTGCTAGTCCCTACATGTTAGAGTGGGTATATTGGTAGATACTTCTTTGGCGGGAAAAGTTGGATTTACCTTTGTTAACCTCTTTGCATTTTATCATACTTTGCAAAAGCATTTTTTTTCTTTGAAGTGATAATTGTTAGTCATCCCAAATGCCAAATCCGCATCAATGTTATTTTTTAAGGCCTTAACATTTTTGCATCAAAGGATTATCATGAAGAAAATAGATATTTATATATAGAAGGGAACGCAGACCAGGGCAAATTAATCACATTCCTTGTAATCGAAATAATTGCTAAACGTATGGAATAGCCACTCCCTTTTGTCGCGAATGCATACAATACAAGTTGTAGTACGTCCTAAAGTTGGAAGGGACGCGAGCAGCGGTCCTCGAACCGTGCACATTTAATGTCCTGTAGTTTCAGCGTAGTTTTGAGCAAACAAACGCTTTCCGTAAATGCCACGACGCAGTCTCCGTCGACTAACGAGAGCTTTTGTTTGTCTGTAATCAGGGCTGAGTCTTGGCCCGCAACTCAATTCATTAGCCAATGGAATTGTCTAACTTTTCCTAAGCGGCAACTATGCATATAATCTAGAGGAATGCTCGTTGATGAATTTAACAGTTACTTGTTGGGTGCTCTGTATGGCCAGAGTTCCGGAGATATGAAAAATTTTGTTATAACATCTTCATAAATTAAACGTTAACCAATTTGCTTGACAGGGATGATTTACGAAACTTTTCCAATCCCCTCAATTTCTGACTTTGAGTTATTCTTAACTAAATTATCAGATTTTACATTTCTGCTCAACAAGTAGCATTGTTCCTAGCCTAACATTTTGTTATCGGACCCTTAAAATTGGTGCGTAAAAATAATGGACACCTGGCACCAAAATTCGTTCAACTAAGTTTTGAAACCATTTGAAATTCTGCTTCATTTACAACCCTGGCTTTCAATTAGTTGTTATCAAATTTTAGTTGATGTTTATTTTTGCCCGACGCCAAAGTTCACTGGTTCAAGTTTAACATTACTTTTGTAATTAAGGTTTAAAACGCGAGGTTCTAAAAATATTTTTTTTCTGCTCTATCGTTGATCTGGAACTGTGTAAGACCTGAAAAACTGAAGTGTTTCTTGATGAATGAAGAATATTAAGGCCGCTTCCTGTGTTTCCCTCAAAGATTTCTTACGAAATGTCTCCCATTTCTTAGGAAACATATCATACAACGATCTACTTTTAAGTCCGAAGAGATTGGTTTTGCCTTGTATGATCTTGACACAAACTGATGGGTCTCTCCATAGTATTAAAATATACATGTCGGAAACAAATGTTGCACATCTGCGTCGTTGAAAATGCGTGAAAATCACGACGATTTGTTCTACGAATGTGCCATGTCATCCTGCATTTCACAAAATGTAACTTAAGATTATGCTTCGTCTTGAAGTTCATCAGAAAGTAAAAGTACCGAAATTTTATGACGTGAATTTTTATAGAGAAAAAAAAGTTTTTTGTTGAATTTTTGGATGCGACGATATAAGACCATACGAATGGTTCTATTCTATCTTGTAAAAATATTATTTTTTTTTGCGCTATATTTTGCGAAATAAGATTTTAAGAGTCTAATTAAGATAGGGAACACAGCTACGTGAATCGGAGGTCCTTTCTGGAAAATAAATTATTTCGGAATTTGATGTTTAACTGGTCGATTTTATTGTATGTTTTGAGAATCAATGGTTTTGGACCTGATGATATTGTTGCTTACGAGTTTTAGTTGTTTTAATGTGAAGTATTCTTGCTATTATCTACTAAATTTTTAGACCAGAGGGAATCATAAAGTAGTTGTCCGGGAAGGACGTCACGCTGTTTTTGGTTATTTTTGATATACTGTTTTACCGAAATCTGGGCCTGTGCTTGAATGACTATTCATCCCGGAGTTCTGAACACAACTAATTTATTTACAGAAATGACACACAGAGGAAGCTTGCGAAGTAGGTTTCGGCGGGACAACTAGTTCCTTGAAGCGGCTAAAGCAAACATAAAGGCGCCACTTTTTTAATATCCTTAACAAATATTCCCCATGTCCGATCGGAAAATCTCTGCTTTCTTTACAGAATCGAAGTCTTTTGGGAAATTGACTTGTTGAACGATATGTCACCTTTCTTGTAAAGTAGGGCACGTATCTCCGTTGAGACAATAGTTCAAGCATCTTGTAAAATCATATTTCTTGCGATGTCGTAACAAGATTAAGAGAAAAATGGGGGAACAGTATCATCAAAATGGACGCGGGTTGAACAGATCACGTTCATGACAATACTTGTGTATCTGGTGTCATTAACAGAAATGTTATTCGTTATTAAGGACATAGGAAACGCTAGACAAAATCGACTTCTCGGTCAACCTAACACCACCTACGTCCGGCTATGTCCACGTTTGCTGAACTCCCTTCACCTTAAGTAGCGTGTCGTCTTTTAGGGAAGGTTCCGCAGGTGGCCCAACCTCCTGTGTTAGCCAAGCACCTTCATCTAGGAGAATAGTTCCAGGGGACTATTTTACGAACTGGGTCCCACCCAGTACTCTGCCTCTTTTGATGTAGCGGCCACATTAATTAAAACATTTCCATTTGTTTGTAATTTTTAGTTCGGGACAGAGTGCACCTAAAAGATTGTTCCGTTTCTGTACTTCATTTAAAACGTCGTTGATTGAATACGACCGATTGATAGCTGTGAAAGGAATGAGATGATTTCATTATCCAAAGTTCATGTAGACTTATGACTGTTTCCTTGATCGGCTTGTATTAACTGTAACACTGCAACTCGAGGTTAGTGAGGAGGACTGTGCTGCGTCCGCGGTAGACCACATTAATCTCGAAGTGCCTCCCAGATGTATCTGAAGCCACACATCTCCTTTATGGTACTGGTCCGGTAAGCTAACAGAAAACAGACGCCGTCATTCCTGCCACTTCTGGCGTCTGCGATTGCAACGGTGACAAATAGGATGTCTGGTCAGGAGGGACTGCACCCTCTTAGTCCCCGAAGGAAAAAAAATCAAAGGAACACGCATAATCCATCGGGGTTTTAGTTGTTTAGTCTCTGGTCACGGAGATCTTGTAACTGTCATCACTGGCTTTGTGACTCGGTGCGGCGAGGTGTACCGTCAACGGATGATGTCTTCAGATCGCAGATGTTCCTCTCCGGGAGACTTTGATACACTGAGAAATTGTATTTTTATTGTAAGCTGCGGTGTCGGCTGAGACAAGGTAGCCAAATGTGGATGTAAAATAGTAATCACGGTATCTAATGCCAATCAATATTCTTTCAGCGGGTGATCAGTATGATAAAGTAGACAATGAATCGCGTATCAAAGGATGCAACTTTGGTCTCTAAAAATAAGGAATAGACTCAATAATTGGACCCTTCCTCTTAAAAAAACTTGATGGGTATTTTAAACTTATTGAAGCTGCCTTAACTTTTTTGTTGTTTTCAAGTACAAGTTTTGAAATCTAGAAGCAGCAGTTTAAAGATAAAAAAAAGTTATTTTGGACTTGCTTGATAGCACGATGAATCGGATATCAAGCTCCTAAATTTGCACACCTAGTGCATGATTTTGTCTGGCTTATCTTTACTCGTCCTTGAAAAAGAGGCCCCTTTTACAGTGTATTGATATAATCTTGGAAAAAAAATAAAACCCAAAAAATTATTAGTAGCTTCTGAACCAAAAACTAGTGAATTTTCCATCGAAACTTGAAGACGCCTGTTGTTTTGTTGATCAGAAGAAAAAATCGCAAGTCACTGTAGCTCCTATTGACAGACCATCTCGAAAACTTCTGTGATGATCACGACGCTAGAAATATGCATTTACCAACGTATGGTTCAACCTGCACCAAGTTATGAGTCAGTCATTAATGGTGCAGTCATAACAATGTCAATCAGCTGAAGAACTCTCAGCTTTAAATGGGAAGGGAAACAAAATATAAACTATTTATTAATGTTGCATGGGCGGCTCTATTTTTTTCAATTCAGATATGGAGGTGCTGTAGGTGCCTCTAATGAGATGCAGATCGAGCACTTTTTATCTTTTTTTTCAAAAACAGAAACAATCAAAGTTCACCTTGAATATTTTCAGTCAAATCTTTGTGTGCAGCATCTTGGCTGAATGCATCCTTGAAGCAAGGAACGATATAATATGTACCTTTTTATTTGACTTGTGACTGAGCTCCGATTCGAAGCAATATTCCTCAGAATACGTACAATTCTTCCCCTCCATGCACAGTGGCGCCATCTGTTGAAATCCATATGACGTTTGTGTTACCTGACCTCTGCGTCTTCTACTGAACCAAGTCACGCACTCCCCTACTTCCCTCCCTCCAGTGTGACGTCATTTTCAGGCAGCGCGACGGACGTCAGCTTCTAAGTTGCGGGTTCATGCAGGTTAAGTTTGCCTAGGCTCGACTGGGTGTTCTGTTTTCTGTCATGTTGTGACTAGTGGAGGGAGTCTACTGTAAATATTTGGGTGCTTGACTTTTTTATAATTAAGCGGGTCTTTCAAGGCCTTGTACTTTTTTGATTAAGTATTGAAAATCTTCTCTATGGGAAAAGGTCTTCAGTCTCCAAAACGGTAACATAGATTGTGTCCAAAATGCTTCTTGAGACAAATTATTCATTAAATTTCTTTCAGCATTTGCCAATACATAATTTTAAGAAGTAAACGTATGAAGGGAATAACCCCCTTTCATGTCATCAAAATGACGTGTTTTGAAGTATGTTTAAAGAATTGAATCAAACTCGCTAGTCACAAGTTCCAAACCGATTAGTCAAACCCCACGTCAAATTTCTTGTTATTTTTTAGTTGATGGAGAGTGATCAATCAAGAGTTGACATTTAGTGGGAGGCGGTGTCGTTTGACCCAATTACAAAATGCTAGTTGCCTACCTTTCCGATATCGACAGCCAATGCCTGTCCTACAAGCCAGTTTTTTCCCTTCATAATATTTGTTGAGAATTGGCAGCGATGTTCCTTCGGAAAAATGTAGCGTTGTACTGTTGAGTTGTGTTGTAAGGTAATTATGATAGGTAGTTATATAGAAAACGGTAGATCAAAACTCACAATATTGCTGTCGCAGCAATTCTGTGTGTTGTAGGCGTCTTTATTTCATTGTATGAGAGTTTAGCCCTGTAGTCCGTGCTTGTAATGGAGCGATCGGTGCTCCTGTGCTTGCTGGAGTTCCAGCGTTGGCTGAAACATGTAATCGATATTGGGAAGGCAGCAGTTCCGTTTTACTTCCATTTCAGTCCCAGGGAATACACTGAAACCGCATCCAAATCGCATCACAAGTCATGTCTCAAAGGCGCATTTTTACAGGCTGTGCATCCGAAACGCACCTCCTACGCGCCTTCGAGATGTGACTTATGACGCAGTTAGGATGGGCGTAGAAATACGCACTTATTACGTGCATTTGAGGTCGATAAACACGCATTCTGCGCGCATTGTACGCATTGGTGTTTCAGCCGATCGGACAAATTTTCTTGGGGGAGGGGAGGATCAGATTTTTCAACGGCCTTTATCTCAACGGTTGAAGCTATTGCAAAGAAAATGGACAAATTTGGTTCGTGTAATATTGTCTCTAACTCTAATGGATTATGAGAATCGAAAAAACGTGGTTTGCTCCTTTTCTTTACTGTTTTTTGTAGCGATCATTAAAAAATATAATCACCAACATATTGCATTGTAATAAGAATTGAGTGCAGTTTGGCTCTTGAGAGATTTCATCGACGCGAAAGACTTTCGAAATGAACGACCTTAGGTGTAGTTTTATTCTGTAAATAAAAGTTTTTTGTTTTAAACATAAAAATATATCGGTGGTCTGAATTAGGATAACAGATAAATATCTTTTGCTCATTGCTATGAACTCCTCCCATAAATAACCCGTAGCCCTTCCACGTGGCTGAAAATTCTCACACACCAGAGCCGAAATTCGAGTTGGACCCGATTCCGTTAGGGGGCAGCACCGCGCCGCCTTATCGAGATGACCGTATGATCGCGATATGCCGTTGTCTTTCCATTCCCCTTGCCTGGCCTTCGTCACTCACCCCTGATGCTGATAAAATTAACCCCTGTGCGTCTTTAAAGTAAACGCTTCTGTTGCCACGCAAGCACTTCTGTGGTACAAAAGATAATACTTTTTTTGCTGATTGAATGCATAAGCTGTGTTCCTCGTCATATACTAAGGTACGATCAAAGAGCCTCGGTAGGTGAAGGGGTGATGGTATCTAGAGAGCGCTGGAGTATGGCTGTAGAGAGGAACATGCACCGGGACGAGGTACAGACGTTGTTTGGGCTTGAGGAAATGTTTGTCGTTCGGGAAGTGCCCTGACGCCCTCCGTTGTACTAGATGAAACGTCATGGAATATTTCTCATTGGCTCTATAACCGTGCAGAATAATTAGAGCACGATATGTGCGAAAGACCTATGAAGAATCCCTTGTCGACTTCACTAGAAACATTTTTTTTTTCTTTTGGAATCGTCGCGATTTCATTTGAAGCGGGGGAAGAAGACGCCTATTCTGATCAGGCAACCCTCAAAACACTCGGAATTGTGAGTTACGAATCCACGAGATTATATAGGCCTATATAAACCCGTATAAACATTCGTAACTCATATTTGCGATTGTTTGAAAGCAACTCACCTCGACGATGAGCTCGATTGACTGGCGGACTTTTGTGCGAAGAGGGTGAAAACACGATCGCCAATGTTAAAGACAGTTTGATAAAACGTTTCTGATTAATTTTACATCAGCTACCAACACACACAGTTGAAGTATGTTAGTACATTCTAGGCACAATGTTAAGAACAGAACTTATCTTTTTTGATACCATCTTGGTTGTGATTGAGATAAAGTAGATATAACTCAGCGGTACTTTCAAGAAGGTAAAATGTGCGAAAAGACCAAATGCTCGAGATAATCTGGTCATGGAATACACTTCTGAGAAATCCTTACTTTCATGTTTATTTTCATCCAGGTTAGTTTGATGTGGACTGTGATAAGGAGTGGTCGGAAGCCATAGCTCCTGTAGGATGGTGCTCCCCATCTGAGAGTGGCAGTGCCGAGTGCTTGAATGAAATAAATGGGAGTAGAGGCGATTTAAGAAGGGATAATCGCATGGAAATCGGGTGACCCCCGCGGCTTTGCATCTTGTTGATGTCAGTGCTTTCCCGTCTTGTATTAGCATTCGTGCAAAGAATGAGAGCAGAGCAGTCAACCACTTTTTCCGCCAGTAACAAAAGTTACCACCTCAGATCATAAAAAGCCATTGACCTCTTAACACAGCAAAAATATGGTCATTTTATTAACCTTAGTTTTTTTTCTTCTGACAACACTCATCAGAGTCAAAACATAGTCCATACTCAAGGCAACTCGGTCTCCTGTATGGTCTGCCTGGGCAGCTTTCATGAACCGATGTCAACAGATTTGTGCCATTGTAATCTCAAGTTTATAATTATTGGTGCAAGTGATTCGGGGTGGCATTGTCATGTGACGTGAAGTTTCGGCATCTATTTACGAGTTAGCGTTGGGCAGGTAGGAACTTGATAAACCTGGGCATTGTCCACTGGTCCCCAGGTCTTTGAAGGGGTAATTGTTCCATTGGCACTGTCTATCGGATCGAGGTGATTGCTCCACTAGTCCGGCTTTTCATTTTCGACTATCCAGGGGGGTTTTAATATTTCACAATCCTCGGAGGGTAGCCTCGTGTTACCTGTCAAGTGTACGTCGCGATTTCGATGCCAAAATCCTCGCATAAAAATCTATTGGATGCTGAGGATATCTTTGCTGTACCTTTGGGGCATGCTACACCTACACCATCGATGTATTGATTCAAAATAATTGACATTTGCTTTCCCAGATAGCAGATGGCATTTGTCGATGATTTCCTCTAAAAAAAAAGAAAAACAAATCGCCGATGGTGTGAAGAAGTTTGAACCCTTTTTGATAAATCCGTTCAATAAATTTGTTGACCTTTTCAAAGGAGACTTTGCATTAGCCACCTTTCCCTGTAGTTGTTTCCTACACCATTCAAAGATAAACTTATCCTGTATGATGCTACTTGAGCACTCACAGTAAAAAAAAAGCATACCTTCCGGAGCTATGCGATATTGCCGCGGATTCTCCGGTGGCATTCATTGAAATATTACAAGAAAAGATGATGAATATTGTTTTTGTGCCGACTAATATTCAATTTTCGTATTACATATGTGGCAGATTATGCTGTTGAGACAGCGCTGAACCTCAGTTATGCCACAGTGTTATTGTCCAGAAGACTTTTTGTATCAAAAAATATTATTCAAACATTCCTTGGAATCTCCGTACACATTTTTCATCCTTCAACCCGTCCGACCCAATGTGATGGTGCGACTCTTCGACCACGCCTATTTATGTTCATTCTTTGTTTTTATAGTGACCAAACCACAAACCTAATGCAATGTCATGATAAATAACACAGGAGATGATAAAAGAGAAGCTATAAACAAGAAGTGGTGAAGAGATTAGGTTCAGGTGAAAAGTGGAGAAGAGAGTTTATGTCACCCACAGCGGTATGTCCTATTCATAACTCAGTCCCCACCCACCTGCTCCTAATATAACCATTGAAAAAGTGCAATATGTTATGCACATTAGTGAACTCATCGCGACTGATGGAACTTAGCTCGTCTTCTAAAAGTGTTTGAAATAAGATGATTTGTCGTTATTGGCGCTTGTGTGGGAGAAGTAGCTTAATATTTTTTGAAAGCTTTAGATTTGTAGGCGGTTTTATTAGACCTAAAGTACTATAACACTTTTAGATTAATGACAGGCATACTCGAGTCACCTGGTCGAAGTTCTCTTCAGTGCATCGTACTTAGCAAAAGTCCCATACAACGTACGGCCCCGAGGCTTCTATGAACTTTGTAACTCATGTATAAGATGGACCGAGGTGATACGACTCCTAAACTGTGCAACACATTGCACTTTTTCAGTGGTTTATATTAGGAGCAGGTAGCTGAGTTATGAGTAGGACATGCCGCTGTGGGTGACATCTTGTTTGAAGTGTTGCCATCGATCTGGCTGAAAAGATTGAAGTTTAAAAGGGAAGTTGACTATGAAATGTGACATTTAAAGCGTCTTTCATATAATTATCATTCGGGCCCATTGGTTTAAAAATTTGAACGAAAACTCATCGTAGATACTGGCTATGAAGTCAGTAAAAGTAATGTACATTGTGATATGTAGTTAATCGGAAGATAGAAGATTTAAGTAGTATGTGTTTATTTTTCAATTCATTTTTCTCGCTATCGGTGAGGTTAAGATGGACAAAAGTGCTGCGTATGAGGATGTGGTCAAATTATTTTCACTTTGAAGAGGAAAAGTCTTTTCTTACTTCACTTCCATGAATGCCCCCATTTTTGGAAATCCCTTGACATGTCTACCAAAGGAAAAAAATAAAATTTATAACAATAATAAAAAAGTTCAGAGGAGAAAAAAAGAGTTGCCTCGTGAAATTCATACTATTTTAGAAATGCACTTCAGTTTCATATTTTCACGTGATTACACTTGACTCCTTCCGATTACCATGCAAAAATTGTTAATGTTGAAATGATGCGTAACGCATAATTTGAGATAACTTTTTTTAAAAGGAAATATGGTGTTTTTTTCCTCTTATTCTTCTAAATTATTTTTTTAATTATGGTTAAAAAAGAATACTTTTTTTCTACGAACGAAAAGTTTTTTCTCTTGATGGCGTTTTGTGTAAGTCATCTTATTAGCGAAGAAAACTTTTTGTTTCCGCAAAAGCAATTCCAACTTCCGGAGCAGCAAACATTGTCTCCAAAACAAGCATCGATCGAATCGAGACACTTTCGATCCCTCGAATGGCAAGGCGAACCCCTCCTTTTGTTTTGCTTGACAGCAATCTTAGGACAAATTTGTAGCTCAGCTCCTCGTTGACGTTCATTAAAAGTTGAAAGAATAAATGGCAAACCACCTTCACAAATTATGATCTTTCATGTGCGCCGTTAAGATATTTGTCTTTTTCTTCGTCTTTTTTTTTGGGTGCAGTACACGGGAAAACTTCCAGCCCGTCCTATAATGTGTCTGTCTGGTTATGTCAGCCCGGCTGACGGGCTATTTTGAGGTTCGATCTGGGAAGGAATTCGTCAAATTCCTGGGTCCGCATTTTCTTGTTCTTGGAGAAAAGGGACACGATTCTGCTCTTAAGTACGACCCGCGAGAAAGATTCGTTCATTCGGAAGACGAAAACTCTATCTTCCAAGGATAAAATGTCTTAAGAATATTGTCAGACGTTTTCTATCTCGTCAACGGTTGAGAAGAACACTTTTAAGCTCAAGTTTAATTTGAATGTCTCTTAATAAATGGTCATAAATATGCAAGTTTAGCAGACGCTGTTGCGCTAAGGGAGAACGTTTCTTAGTTTTGCTTAATATTTTTATACTTTTTTAAAAAATTTTCTCTTAATTGACCACCAGTGGTTTTCACACAAAATAGTTTTTAAAAATCCTAGTTCAGAGACTGATTTGAATTTTTTTTTTGATTACGGATTAAAGGTACTCTTTTGTTGAGGCTCACCTGAAGACAGAAGCTCAAAAGTTTTATCGTAGTTTCAGATCATCATGTAATGGCACATTATTGCACATTTCAGGCAATTTTGACCACCTTGGTGTTGAAATAGTAATTTTTAAAGAAACTAGATATTTAGCAGTCGCCCGATAAAACACCATGCAAACTTCTGAATCTCATGAACTACATGGTCAAATGGCATTTTCTTCATATTGTGGTAATCAGCAGGTATTATTATTTCAATTAGGAAGCAGTTTTTCAGAGCTCTGTTTTGATTTTCATTGTTTACCATTTAAATGCATTGTTTTTCCCCCACGACGAAAAGAGTATCCTTAACTTCATTTAATTTCAAGAGAAACATGTCGCTTAATTGCGTGGCCGATTGTGTGCTCCTATTTTAGGGCGTGTATCTCAATAGATGTTTTAATTGAAGGAAAGGATGGGATTTAATTTTGCTTGTCGGCGAAGACATTTTGTTCGAGGAAAAACTTCTTCGGGGTTTGAGGAGTATAAACGTACACCGATTTCTCGCCTCAGAATCAAGAATCTTGTAGGCAGATCTTAAGATGAACATTCAACTCCAGCTTTGCGTACCCCATAGTACAATGACATCGCGCAGGAAAACATGAAATCGGCTTTCGAATTGTACAATAATTGGCAATGAGCCATTTTAGCCGGCGTCACATCTGGCTTTAATAAATGAATTGCGCTACCAAGACAGAATTAATCCGATCGTCTGAATCTAATTTAAGGGCAGAAGTGATATATCATGGTGTACTTGGGCCCATTGTCTCGCTCGTAATACTTTTCGCATATTCTTGCGCTAACTCAAAAGTCCAGTGCCAAATTATAACGGCGTTTGATTCGACGATGATTAAGGTCAAAACGATGCGCAGATCTTCTTCAACCTGAAACACAATGAAAGAGTTATTGAAAGACAGCGATATATTTTGATTCTTTGATAAAATCAAAAAATAGGATGAGTTCAGTGACAGTCCAAAATGACATCTAGAAAAAAATGACGAGTTATACCTTTAGAATTTTACACCATCGCTCAGTAGGGCTTGCATTTAGTATCACGTTTGATTGAAGCGGATTGGACAGCGAAATAAAAACAAAACGCTAGCTACTATGAGAGATAATTAGGTACCAATTACCACAATCGTTCGTAACCCTGCATACAAAATTGCGGGCCTTTGCTTTGTTCACCCCCGCCTTCACTCCAAACAACGAACATTAAAAATTTCAGCATGTTGTTTCTTTGTTTTTTCGCTGCAAGGGAAAACTAAATAATAATTAGTTTTTGCTTTTACTCATGTCTGGTTAATTACACAGTTCGTAAGCACCTAATAGCTGTTGTACAGAAAGCTATAATCAAAATAGATACAAGTGCTCTAAAACCGAAGAGGAAAAAGGGGGGGGGGCAATTAGGTTCTGAAGATAATCTTAGACTAAAGCCAACACCTTAGCACGCATTCTAATTGCGTCGGCAGCTGATGATTTATTGCTGGAAAAATCGAAATACGGTTGTTCCTCATCTCCAGGAATTGTTTGCTCTGATTAAACTGGACCTGTAAATAACAGAAATACCTCAAGCAATCAATTTTATCGACTATCAAGCTGGCCCAAATTTAATTGAATTCATAGATAGAGCTAAGATGAAATACACGCTACGTGGACGAGGTACTGGTACATAATAATTACGGCTGAAAATTAATTAGTAAATTCCTCCAAGGAAACCTTAAGGAGGTCCTAAATTGACGTTAAGCGTCAAAGATGGGGAGAAAATAATGGTACTTGTGAAGGAATTTTTGTTGTTTTACCTCCTAGTTTTAAGGATGTCCAGTAACATTATTTATAATGCTCTTGGTTATGTGGTTGGCGTTTGAAACTTTAAAATCTTTTTAGGGCAAAATGAAATAAAATAAAAAAATAAGGAAAAAAAGTACATTATGTCAAAGTTTAATTGTTGAAAAGGTTATATCCGTCACACTGGCCAAGTATCTTAGTATTTTTTCTGCTAAATTTATTTTTGCTCTTGCGTGTCAGACCATCAATTGATGAGAATCTAAAAATTAACACAGATATAGGACAAAGGCTCTCTTGCTCGAAAGTGCTGTGCAACGGAGCAGTTCTTTCAAGTTAGGGCTACGCAAAGTCAGGTTATAAAGTACCGTATGCCTGCAAGTAATTTTCTCGAGAGTCAAAAAATAGGGCAGGTGCAGAAGCATGCAGCAACGAAATTCAAAGAAAAAGACATCTTGATATATTTGCATATTTTGCGAAATGTCACGAAATGCATTCATCTTGTAAGGATTATCACCTGTGCTGATCTGTCACCATCAACCTAAGCGAAGCATATGTCAAGTGGTGATGGAAGGTACACTCATGGTGATCACGTAACGTCATGAGTTGATACTCTCCCCATATGCAAACGCCTTTCATTGAAGTTATATCATATGAAAATTTGTATTTTTGCCTTCCGGCTCCATAAGTCACCAGGACGCATTATTGTAGATTGACAGGAGAATTCTATTCGAGACGTTAAGTGATTTTGGACTACTCAGGGATACTTGCTGGTTACCTTACCTCAATGTATTTACAAGGGGGATATTTAAATAATTAAAAATAAACTTATTGTTCTACCAGATTTAAAAGGGGATTATTTCAGTACAAATGACTTCCAGGATGTTGCTTGCGTGTTGTATATGTGTTAATACTTTAGGTCTAAAATATTCTTACATTAACGGAGAAATGATGTTGTTCGGTGTTTGCAAGGTTCCATCTGTTGAAATATCATCTCTGAATATAGTAAATGCACTGTGATGAAACGTGCTTCAATTAATGATAAAAGCCATTATCAGCTATTTCGGTTGATGCCATAAAAAATAAGTTCAGGACGACGAAGTATTGTGAGAATCTTATGTATGATCAAAGATCGGGCGTAGGCGGAGTTATCGAATTGATTATAAATACCGATCTATAACCACTCCGGTTTTCGTATAAACAAATCATACACGAGTTCTTGTGAACTAAATAAGTTAACACTACAATCGCCCTGTATCCATATGAGACTTGGAAATCTCTGTACGACCGACCTTATCTTGAGATGAAGACATCACATCGATCCGATAGGTTTCTGATGACGTACACATTTTGGTGTAATCATTGTGTAAATAAGTATCTTTGAATGACATTAATCTGAACTTTGGGTCTCAGGGCTAATCATCTTTTCTTTCATTTTTTTTTCTTAAAAGGGTTAGGATTATGTATATCATTTATTTTAAGGCATAGAACTCAAATCTGCGCGCAGAGCAATCAATAAGTTCAAGTACGATCAAGTCGATCGCAAAAGTACTTTTATATAATGTGCTATGACATGTTTGGCTTTGTTGATCTAACCAACGGATTGGTGTCAATAGATCATTTTTGGAAGTGTACCAGTAGGAATCAGGACTACACACACGTGGGTATGAGCCATAAACGACATATGGCCAGGCGCAGTTCGCAGATCACGATTTCTTTGAATGTCTTGGCTCGAAACTGATTTTTATTGCATTGACAATAACATGTATCAAATCATCTTCGCCGCTACTATCCTCAAGGGGACATTCATAAAGTTCATTCATTGTGCTATCCCAGACTGCATCGTGCTTTTGCACCTTATGTTAATATGATCCATTCATTCATGTTTAGCGCGGACATTTTGTGGAGGTCTTCATAATCTGAAAATTAGCATCACAGCTTTGCCCTGACCTAATTATGTTGCATTGTGTCATTCACTCTTGTTACTTCCATGTTCGTAGAACGAATGGAAGTATTGGAATACCGTCAAAAATTCGAAGTTGAGATAAGCACATTTCCTGACTCTACTAACACTGAAACGCCAAGAAAACTGGTTTTTAGC
>Ga0058701_10002213_pt1 | contig 14556 bp, 11 predicted proteins | sample AgamicOrMae_FD_97039 | JGI IMG/M metagenome (GOLD analysis project Ga0058701, IMG submission 97039) | Agave microbial communities from Guanajuato, Mexico - Or.Ma.e | ecosystem: Host-associated > Plants > Phyllosphere > Phylloplane/Leaf | place: Guanajuato, Mexico | collected 2012-06-04 | reverse complement strand
CCGAAGGGGGGGGGGGGCACTTTACACCAGGCTGCTTTGCGGGTTGCCTATTTTTCGTTGAGGACCAGCAAAAAGGAGCACTTTTACATAAACTATGCGATTTCAAGAAAAAAATCTTTGAAATTATCGTATGAACTTGAAATTTCCGGGCATTTCACGTTTGATATAATAATATTAACGGTCTGAACTTCCGAAAATTGCACCCTTTCCTTTTCCTCAAAAAAAATGTACGTGATTTTGTATTTAACTTAAAAGAAAGGAATTACGGGAACGAAAATCTTCAGCCACACAAAAGCATTGATTAGTTTTGTCTATTGTTAGGTACAGCACGACCACAGCTGTCCACGTCACACAAATTAAAAGATTAAAAGAAATGTCTGGTTAACAGCCCTATCAATTCATAGGTTGAAAGAAAATTTGTAGACTACTCCCCTTTCAACGGCAAAGGAGGACCTCGAACAGTGTTTCTGCAGACCAATCACAATGGACCAAACGATCATTCTCGTAACGAACATAAACAGCATAAAAATCACGTTATCAAATCGCTAAATATTCTCGAACAATACTGTACCAAACAGCATTTTATGGACACTTTAAATACTTGCAAACATTTTCTCGTTCTATTTATCTGTTTCGTCTTTTTCGCTCCGCCCTCTCTCACTTTACCCTTTCTTTCTCCATCGTTTCCTACATTTTCCCATTTTTTTCTGGGTCCAGGTGGAGGGAGGGGCACTTCTCCCAGTGCCCCCCCCCCCTTCGGCATGCTTCGGAGCAGGGTAATACTTTGGAATTTCTACATCTTTTCCAGGAACTATTTATGACTGCTGGTCCCACCCTCCTCGCAAAGTCCGTTGGTCTATCAAGAATATATTGAAACACGTAATCGAGTAAACTACGTCGATGGTTTTGTTCATACAGTGACAGCGCCTCGATTCAAGTGAATATCGGTCCCAAAAAAAAAAAAAACATGGCAATCAGTGGAGATAAGCTAACTCCCCTCCAGGGATATTTTAGTTGAGAGTCTAGCTTGAAAAGCTGGCAGAGAGCATCAAACTTTATCAGCAACAGACTAAACGCTACTATTTACTAAATGTTGAAACGTTGGATTAACTTGAGAAGAATCGAGACTTACTTTGTATTCGGATTATCTCTGAGACTCGGTTTTGCGAGCAAAGATAAAGAAAGTGGATGGTGAAAGGGAACCGGTCTAATCCGGACAGTGATAACCGGTTTAAAACGAATACTACGACGTAGTTCCAGACTGATAAGACGACACCTAATTTTCGAGAAGGTTGAAAGGCCTTACTGTCCAATCTTGACACCGATTTATCCATGTCAAGTAGGTTTTGTTTTCAGAAAATCATTGAAAGAAAACAGGATACAAGTAATCGTCTGAAGCCTTGTCTAAACGGGGATGAATCGCCGCGTCTTGCACAGTCTGGGTGATCATCTGATAGCCCCTTTCCTCCCCAAAAATTGCACGAGCGCAACCACCTGGTATTTTCGTGTTGTTCTTAGTAAGCTGCGATTTCTTAGCCCTCGCCTTTAGATACTCAAGTACCGGTAGTAGCTATAATCCGGGTGCTTACATCTAGTCATCTGTTACGAATTGGCGGCTTCGTTACAATCTAGTGTGGTTTAAACAGAGGTCGTTGATTGGCTACAGCTGACTGTCTCTACAGGCCCGGATTGGTTGCTTGCGATCACGTGTCAACAGTCGCCGCGATCGCAAAAAAAAAGACAGTCCGTCGGAGGCGGAGGCGTTGGGGTTGTCTATTAATGACAAATGTGCCTTTTGTGACTTGTTTTGATAACATATTTTCCTTTTCAAGACAAAGTGTAACGACCTAACATCTTACTGGAAATCTGTCCACCGGATATCAGAATATCTAGGATATCAGCCGACCAGAGTTGTAATAAACGGAAATCAAGAGGATATTGACCAAATTTCAATTGAATATCTGACAGATTTCGGCAGAATATTCAGTGATATCAGCTGGATATACCTAAATATTAGCCAGATATCAGTGGACAGAGGTCAGAGAGACAAAAACTTTAAAAAAATTGCTGAACACAGACACGTTTCGACCGAATCCAACAGCCGGATATCAAGAATATCAACCAGATATCATAGCCGGATAGGCCTTTGGTACACTGGATATCATGAGTTTGTTACTCCTTGTTTGCAGGCTCTGGTTTTAAAAAGGCTTTTAAGCCCCTATCAAGCACAAGCCTGGGCGCACAAGGCACATCTATGACTTGAGTCTATACGTATCAAAAATCGGGCGTGCCCAACTCGATTTCTTTCAGCGGGTATTTCTTAAGGAGTATGCGGACATTCTTGAAGAATGAAGTATTTCAGCAGAAAGTTTGGACCATAACAAACCGCCGCCATCTTTGATTTTGAAAATTGAATTATTTTCCTTTGCCGTGCTTACCCGTGATCCAGTTGTTAAATATAGGTATACTCGTAAAAGTTTCATACATATTCGGTGTTGTATTGAAAAGTTTTCACCCTCATAAACTTCCACAAAATCGCATGTTTTAAAACTATGTGTCAAGCAGACAACCTCGAGACTCAACTGGTGACCACAATGGTCTGCTGAACACAAATTTTGAAGAAATGAGATTATTGGGAAGTTCATAACGATTAAGACTTCGTTATACGATACGGAAAACGTCAAAAACTTACTTGAGAAAGATTTAATTAATAAGTGTATTGAGCGTAAAAATTGCAATTAAATCAAATAATTCGTATTTTCCAAATCAAAGATGGCGGCGGTTTGTTATGGTCCGAACCTTCTGCTGAAATATCTCATTAATTCAATTTTCAAAATCAACGATGGCGGCGGTTTGTTATGGTCCAAATTTTCTGCTTAAATACCTCATTTTATTTTGAGTAAAGACGAGGCGCGAAAGCAGTGCATTATGATTGCAGTACAGCGACATAGGAAACTATTTCCGAATGTTAACAAAAGTTCTTTGTCAGCTATGCAAGATATGTTAGACGTCTAAAACTGCAACCAGATGGTATTTAAACTCCGTTCTCCCTTTTTAAGTATAATCTGTGGGCTGGTATTGCTTTCAGTTAAATAAAACTAATTTTTCTTTATTTTAAAGTGCCTTTATGATTTATTGAAAACTGCAATCCCGTATTCGTCAAAAGTTTGCAGCCAAACGCGAGGTGAGCAAGTTCTATGAAAGAGTTGCCTGCCTGCTCACCATCGCACTTTCAAACGCAATTTTAAAAAATAAATTATAATAATAAAAACTGATCCGAGGGCTACAATAGCATTAAGCATCCAGTTCAGATCCACATTTTCTAAACCGTCCAGTTTGCAAACTCGTTTTCTAAACCATCCAGTTGGCGATGTCGTTTTCTAATCTAAATAACCGCCCAGTTCGGAACGCAAAAGTCAAAAACGTCCAGTTCTCATTGGAGCGGAAAATACATTGATATGCGTAGCTACGAATTTTTCATACTCTCCCGTGGAACAGGAAGAAAAATAAAAAGGAGGAGATTCACAACTTTCTAGTCAAAGTTGAACTACAAAAGTACATACCACTGCACGCAAGAAAGGAAGACTTCTATATTAAAAAAGGAACAAAACTTGACTCCTCTCTTAAGGCACTATCACAAACTTTCTCAATAAAAACTGTTTTTGCAGGGCGCCTTAACCTCACCTTTTTGTTTACTTTGGCAGCTTGTTTCATATATGAACAGTAGACACCAAAAAGAAAACAACGTAAAATAATAAAAATAATAGAAAAGCGTTTGGAAACATGAGGGCTTAAAACTATCTACCTGGTTACGGAAGGTACTCAGCGTACAAATGTGACGTAAAAGTCAAGGTTACCATAACCTCAAACGAAAGCATAATCCTCTCAAAAAACATGTATCGAGGTGACGAAATAATGATCATTATTTCGGCATATGCTGCCAAAGGAAATACTGCAATGGGCAATAAATATATTTTGTGGAAAGAATGACAACTTACCGCACTTTGAAACCCATGCAGCAATGTGAACTGGAATTGAGTGTTAAAAACGACTGTCAAGATTTCACCTTAAACATGTTTTAAACACGTCTGTTCTCAGAAAAAACTTAACTTGGCTCGCACTATTTTTTGAAATAATCTAAATAACTAAACTGTCAGCCTGATTATAGGAACTCAAAAACCACAAGCAGTTGAGGCCGAAGTGCGCACTCCACATATAAATCAATTGATTTTGGATAAAAATGGCTCATAATTCGACGTGTAAGTACCTTTTTGATTAAATAGAAGTCTGATTTAGTAGAGGTACAAAGAAATCGATCTTTAATTTTAGCTTCGACATGACTTCAAAGTTTTGAATCTCCTTCTTTTTATTCTTCTTCCTGTTCTACGGGAGAGTATGAAAAAATCGTCGCTACGCATATCAATGTATTTTCCGCTCCCATGAGGACTGGACGTTTCTGCGTTCCGAACTGGACGGTTTAGAAAACGACATCTCTGACTGAACGGTTTAGAAGACGAGTTTGCGAACTGGACGTTTTAGAAAACGCTAATCTGAACTGGACGCTTATTGCTGATGAAATACGCACGATAACTTGTGCATCAAACTTGTACGCAATCGTTTTCCAGCCCTCCTTACGGCTATAATTTGTGAATTTTGTCATTTGAAATACCTCGGCAAGGCTAAAAACACACAAAAAATGCCTAAGACAATCGCCCTGCATATGCATTTTTTTTTTCATGAAAATCTAATTGTTATAACCCTGAGATCATTCATGGACCGTGAAACCTGTTCAAAATGAATTTTACTGTATCGGTACCGAAAAAAAAGAAAACAAATCGTAGGGATTTTGTTATGGGTAGCGAATAAAAATCTAAAGGAAAGGCAAAAAAAATCATAAACGGGATTTCATTGCAAGCGGGCTCACTACAAATGGATTTTATTCTAGTTGAGATGCTTTAATCTCTGGCATGGTATTACGCTTGAACGATATCTACTGGATTAGATGGAGCGATTGAAACATGGGTTGATCGTTTCTTGGAAACTCTTCGTAGCGATGCGTGGTTTTTCGATACCCGCGTGGAAAAAAACTTTGATGGCGTTGAGAGTGAGTTGACGGGACGCGAATTTTTCCCCCCAATAAGCATGCCGTCATCTCCGTTTAGCTCCGCAGTCACACACGGCTGCACTACCGAAGCTAACTCTCCATTTGCCATGTATAGCTTGTCTTTGATAATCTCTAACAATGTTCTAGCAATCGCATTGCATTCTAGGTAACTGTCTTTTGCGGCGATGTAAATAGATTGTTAATAAAAATGACCCATTCTGAGTTCATCAATTAATGTACTGGTATTTCTACTCCTCCTCTGGTCTCACTGTATTATGAAATTGTTTGTGATTAGAAAAGGCGAGGCCAAACGGCTTTAGGTCCGTAAATAGTCAAGCATTTAGAACAGCGTTATAATTAGTGTTACTTAAATCTCGGATCTATTCCTGAATCACTTCCAATAGGTGATATCGACGAGCAGTGCGGGCTGCCTACTCATGAGTTGCATCTCCTTGCCCAGGTCGAACTGTCCGTTCAACATACGTACACGGATATCCGAGAGGGTATCGATGAAATCGCGGATGTCAGAATCGACTTCATTGTCAGTGCCTTCGCGGGTATATCTGCGCTCATCCGCGGATATCCATGTCAAATAATTCGAGCTAATGTGAATATCCTTATTCAATTAGCAGTGTCTCCACGGATATCCGTACGATTTCGTACCGATATCCGTAGAAAAAACGCGGATATCCTTGCGAAAACAGTAGCACGAACAGTTCGATGTGGATATGATCTCCTTTTTCCCTGACGGCGGCTATGTTGATGGTCAGTTTTGTTCAAGAATTTTGGGCTGCTTGTGCTAGTTGGCGCTGGCCAATGCTTCCGTTTTTTTTTGTTTTTTTTTTTTGATGATGGAGTTAAATACGTTGTCTCGCTTTAAGGGCGTTGTTCCATTAACAAATTTTTCACATTTCGATGACCACAATCATGGCCGCCGTTCGTAGATAGAGATAACAGGGATATGAAATTCATGAGTAGCTCGTCGATATCACCCATTAAAAGTAAAATGAAGATGAGCTGAATGATAATTCCACTGAACATGTCATATTCACATAGATCGAGGATGGGATTTTCACAAGATCGAGTCAAGAGAATTGCACACATTTCAGAACTAGTTTATTATCCATTCATCTGTTTTATGGATAACACACAATGCTCACACTACAGATCTGAAATACAAACAATTCATGCCATGTGAGGATGATCTAGTGTCTTCATGTTGCACCTTATTGAATCACTGCACCTTGGCGGCGGAACAGTACTGTACGGCACGGTACGGTACGGTGTGCAGCCTTCAGTGGAACAAAATCTTGACTCATGAGTCGCTGCTCGTATCACTTACTCTACGCTTGTAGTCTCCGCTGGAGCGTATATTATCACATACACACAGGTAAAACATTAAGTATCGTGGTAAAACCTAAGTTAAAAACATGGCAGGAACGCCGTTCCGAGCACTAATCAAGTTCACAAAAAATATACTCAACATAGCATATCACATTTTCATATCATAAAAATATGCGATTAAAACTTACGTCACCAGCCAACTGCTGTTGGAAGCACAAAATGATCACAATTTCAGTGGCAGCTTGAACACTACCTACTTCAGCTAATACTATTATCGGTAATAATCTATCCCCGAGCTAGTCTCCGCTAAGCTCCTTAGAATACGGTCCCTACGGAATTAGTGGGCATACGGTAGACAGCCGACTGGAATCCGCCTCTCATTGGCTGCGGGGTACAATTACATAGGGTTGTTCGTTTTGCCGATGTGGCGCGGCCTAACGCCGCCAAACAATGATATTTAGGTCAAATGACCCTCTACTCGTCTCTGATCGGCCGAAGTAAATATGGCTGCTCGTTTTCATTTGCTGAGAAGACGCGAAGCCAACCTGGTCCCACTTTCCCGTTCCGCGACTCGCACTAGGCTCTCTACTCAAAATGTCCAACGCGCGTCTACTATACTCTCCACTACCTTTAACTATCTTGTGGTACATCACGTCAGCTCTAACCTATCAACACAGAGGCACTTAACAATTCCTAGGGAGTGTTACGTTTTTAAAAAAGATGTCTGCAAGACACAACAATAACTTAAGCTTTCCTATGGCAAAAAAATAAATAAAAAAACTTGAGTCTGCACCACAGGAAAGCCGTTTTTAAAGCAAGCTTCTAAAAAACTAAAGCTAGTATCGATCTCACTCGATTTTTTTCAAAAGAGGAACTGCCTAACGAGTGACTCTGGTTTAGTTTGACTAAGTCTTAATCCTCTCAACTTTGTTGTGGATTTTGCTTCTTCGGAGTGCCAGGAGCTTTCGTCTCAAGGGGCCTTTTCATGGAATATTCTGGGGAAAAAGAACAAAAATGAGTTAAGATTTTGCTTAGTAAGAAAAGTATTTTTTTCTAAATTTAAAATGTGAAGTCTTATGATGCCAGACAACTGCTATGTTTGAGTAAAGACGTAAGAGTCCGAACTCTATGTCTAGTCGGTATGCAGACTCAAGAAGTCAGTGGGTTAACATTTTAGATAAGAAAAGTGTTCTAGTACCTCTTAGCAACTCGTTGAGTTCCGTTTCACTATGGCAGTAGCGGAAATCGCCGGGTCGCACGCCTTGGAAAACTTCCACCACGCTGGGCTTCAGGTTGTAGAATAACAGAGGCTGGCTTCTCTTCACGAAATCTTCAATCAAAGATTTGACACCCTGTGACAAAAAAAAAGAATAATTAAAAAGAATTAAAAACTCAAAAGTAATTTTATTTATTGAGAAAAAGGACAGTCTATGCTTTTAGGAAAAAAAATTATGGGAGTGTCTATTATTGACCTGACCGCCCCATTTAAAATGTATTCGCCACATTCAAAATGTATTAGGTTGGGTTCCTTGCGTTCAAGTCACCTCCCATTTAAAATGCATTTGGTTTGTCACGTGCGTTCAAGTCTCCTTCTATTAATACATTTCGGGTCAATAGCAACACCCAAAACTAATATACCTCTCCTAGGACAAATTAAAAAGAATTTTTGGCAAAAGAAAAAAAATGCTGTCTTATTCTTAAATGCAGCTTCTATCAAAGCCACTTCAGCTCTCTAGACAATAATGGGTTGAATCATCCGAGGTTAAAGATAAGTCTAATTTTGCGATTGTCTTCATTGGCACATCTTTAGTGGATATTCCACACTCTCAAGTTTTAATGGCTGCATTTCCTTAATGACGTTCAGCCCTAAATCGACCTTTCATGATATAAAATGAAAATAAACGACATGTGACCACGTAGGTCAGGTTAGGTGCGCTGTACCGAAACTTCGTTTCGCTCGCCTTAGCAGATACGACACCATGAGTGGAAAATGCTTTCCCTAAAACTGCCAGTGCTGCTATCGCTCTGCTGACGTCAAGCCTGACACAGCTCAATTGTCGAGCTACTGCCGAGGGACAAGCGGCATCAGCCTTGATAATCAAGTTAGGTTAAGTGCGTTATGTCTCGCTCCGCTCAACTTAGCGACGAACGGTATAACTGTACGATCTCCCTTCCCCCAAACTCCGTTTCCTCGCTCGCTACCATTTGTGATCCGGGCATCCCAATAAGACGCTTGGGATTACAAATGGCGGACCTGAGCGAGCGAAAAAAAAACGGAGTTTTTTGGAGTTTTTCGGACGGACCTGAGCTCAGAATACAAAGCGTATCAAATACTTTTAAAAATTACAGAGCGCCATTTTCAAAGAAATATGTTTTTTTTTTTTAAGCTCTGAGTACTTGAGCCGAGTATTTGGACTTACTTTTGCGGCGGTGAAATCTGCCCCATGGATGTGGCGGCTGTCGATGACAACGGGGATGGAACTCGAGCCGTGTTTTATTCCCACTTTGGACACAATGTTGCGGACGTACTCGACGCTGGGGAAGGACAAGCTCCTGTCCGGCGTGATGAGCAGGTACTCCTGGCCGGAGCCGCTGGTGGCGCGCTGCACGACGACGCTGGGCCGCGCCGACGCGTACAGCAGGAACAGGACGTTCAGGCCAATCCCGATCACGATGCCGATCTCCAGCCGGATGAAAAGGCACGACAGGAACGTTGCACCGGCAGGAATCAAGTCCACCTCTGGGAGGACAAATCGCAACAAATGTGTTACGCTATTCTATGAATAAAAGAAGGAAATGTCTATCCACCCGACTGCCCCATTTAAAATGAATTAGGATGGCTTCCATGCGTTCAAGTCCTCCCATAGCAATGCATGTCGGGACAATAGCAACACTCTAAAAGAAAGCCGCTCAGTAAACAATTTTTTTTAGCTTCAGCATGGATAAGGTCACTCGTTTCTTTGAATCACGGACTTTTCTGCTCCCAAAATATCGGGGTATCAAATATTTATTGCTAAAAATAAGGTAACATCGTTTTTTAAGGTGTTACTCTTATTCCGTTTTGACGAGGCATCGCGAGTTTCTTATTTGGGAATTTTGAAGGCGTTTTTGATATGAACATACGAGACGTTAATGAGAAAATAATTAACGCTTTTTACCGTCTGGCTTTTGAGAGGCAATTTTCTCAAAATATCAAAAAATACACGGCCGCCGCCAAACGGCATATTTTTCCGAAGTACAAGTACTTCCGTATTAACAAACGATTTCAAAACGTTTGCAATCATTCTCGTTGTAAAGACAAACTATGAAAGCCCACATGAAATGCACACCGTTTGACTTCAAAGACAATCGTAAAAATGATTTAAAACCCTATTTTCTATACATGAGTGTGTGTGTTTTTATCCCCTAGAAGTCAAATCAGGTTTAAGGCCTATTTAAAAAAAAAATAAACAGAAGGGAGTGTCTATTGACCCGACTGACCCATTTTTAAATGTATTAGCTTGGGTTCCGTGCGTTCAAGTCATCTCTCATTTAAAATGTATTAGGTTGAGTCCCGTGTTTTCAAGTCTCCCTACATCAATGCACGTCGAGTCAATAGCATCACCCTAAAAAGAATTGTATTTTTAGTACGCGCGGGGACAGGGTATTTATTTCAATCCTCCAGTACAGGTATGTTTTATTTGGGAGTGTCTATTGAACTAGCTGCCCCATTTAAAATGCATTAGATTGGTTACGTGCGTTCAAGTCTCAATAAGGTAGCTGTCATAAGCGCAAAAAACCACAAGCGCCAACGCCGCAAGCGCCAATCCGTAACCACCAAACGAGAAAAGTCGCAAACGCCAAAGTCCTTAACCGCAATACTAACCTAACTTAACCTAACCGAACTTAACCTAACCTGACTTGACCTAACCTAACTTAACCTAACTTAACCTAACCTAACATATACGAACTTTAGCGTTTGCGACTTTTCTCGTTTGGCGGTTGCGGACTGGCGCTTGCGGCAGTGGCGCTTGTGATTTTTGGCGCTATTGAATACCCCCATATTAATGCATTTCGGATCAATAGCATAACACCCATATTATTTTATTTCGTGTGTTTATTCTTCCAGCAAGAAATTGCCTAGTTTTTGATTCAGTGCAGCAGAAAATTTTCTCTTATTATGCGAAACTGTCAACTTTTCAAAATGCTTCTTTCTAAAGAATTTATCAAAAAAAGAGGACTTACGCGTATTGAGCCCGGTCTACAATATGGTGGTGCAAGGCGTAAGGACCGGCGCGGCGCCAGAGAAGTTTTCGCGGCCACCGCGTGCCGTGAGGTGGCCGCTCCCTGTGCGGAACGAGTTACGCTTATTCTACCATATTGTAGATCGGGCCTTAATAGAGGCTCGCTTCAACACCTGGGACATTTATGCCAACGAGACTGACCGTGGAAAGATTGACGAGGTGCAGTGCACTTACTATTTGTCCTCCACATGGGTTTCACGACATGAAATTCGACCATAAAGACCACGGCGGCGATAATCACTGCCGCGAGAGACGCCTTGGGAATGTAGTAAAAGTACGGCGTGAAGAACTGAAGAGCCAGGATCACCAGGGTACCTGCAAAAGCAAAACCGCAACTTTACAACTCATTCTCTTTCCCCACACGGCCGTTCTGCAAAAGATTTCTTTGAATTTTGATGGTTATAGTACGCAACTAGATTGAAGTAAAATTGTATTCTTACCGGTGTAGATACTTCCGAAAGGCGTAGCCACGCCGCTTGCGTGGTTTACAGCTCCTCGAGATAACGAACCGGTGATGGGCATGGAACTCACGAAAGATGATGCGATGTTGCATAATCCAATGGACAACATCTCTTGCGTGGCGTCTAGAGGCTTGCCGTCCGCTGAAACAAAAGACCGCCAATCAACAAACATCGCCATCTGTGCCGTTTTGAATGGATTAGTAGCCAGTCGATGGGTAACGTGCATGCGGGATAAGAGGATGTTCTCGGACATGGAGTCGGATGGAATAGATTTAGTTCGAGACAAGGTAGGAGGGTTAGGTTTGAGAAGAGGTAAGATTGGGGAGAAAAAGGTGCTTGCTCAGGCAATGTCTCAGTGAGAAACGGTACACCGAATCGACGTCGATACATCGAAGCCAGAGCGATGGCGGAATTGAGTCGAAATCTTCGAATTTTTGACCGATTCTTTACTTGCTTAAAACCGCGTTAAAGAGTGTTTTCCTGAGAGCATTGTCATTTTTTTTTACAACACCTGAGAAGCCAAAAGGACTTATGCTATTTCGACGTTGAAACGGCTTCGAAATGACGTAAAATTGACAAGAGTACGTCGAAATTCGGTCGAACTTTTTCAGAGGAATTTCGTCGACTGCGACCAGGATTTCGATTTTTTTCGACTCCCATTTAGACGTAGAATCGACGTCGATACGACCAACCATTTCTCACTGACGTGCTTCTTCACAGAGGCGGCTTTACGTTTCGGAAAATGTGTGAAGGCTTACAGAAAGCTTTCGCGAGGGCGATATTTTCCAAGATGGAGAGCATGGGGACAACCAGCAGTGCCGATCCCAGGGAAGACGCCATGTCAAAGAAGTTGTAGGTTGTGTTGCCTACGGGGACGGACATTGGCGGGGGCTGGAAAGGCGGCAGACCTCCTTTAACATCTCCTGTAAACAGTCAAAGATAAATTTTGCAAAATGCCCGAGAAACAAAGAAATGGAGTCACGTTCTTGAGATCCACGACGCCCGCTGACTAAAACGGAGACGCCCATTGCCCGACACCTCGATACGGTACATGCATGATACATTACTTTAATTTTTAATCTTAGTGCGGCAAAGATTGCACTTTCTACCTCTGGTGTTCTACCTGTCAATCAAAGTCAAAGTGGAAAGACAGCAAAGCGAGGCACAGGGTACCCAGCCAAGCTTATACGGTTCTATGGCAAAATCTCCTCGCATAATGAAAGGTTGAACAAGGAGATTGAAAGATAGAATAAAGCGCTAAAACATAATTAACTCAAGAGTGCACTTTAAGATTATTACGTACCCTTCACTCATTGTCTGAATTTAAATGTATAAATTCAAAAAAGCGAGTCTGTTGAAAAAAGCTGCTCGCAAAGGAGTGTCACGTAAAAATGAACACACAGGTTAAACTTAGATGGATAATAATCTCGGCAGGATTCGGAAAAGAAATCAATAAAGCAAAAAATGATATTCATTTATACTCCGGTTTATAACGATTACTGCTTTTATAATACGATGTGTTAATCAATTCGCAATCATGTTCTAAAAGAAAAAACTCAGAGATGCTTATAATGGTCTTCGTTTATGGAAGCGTGAGAACGAATCATCTAAGGATTCTGAAACAAAAAACTGACTGATGTAAAAACGTGAAATGGGTGCATACCTGTGAGTTTGAAGGGGTGCTGGTCATGAGCTTCCAGCATGGCTGCCAGGACTCCGCAGAAGACGACAACGAGAATATTTCGGCCCGTCGAAACAAACCATAAAAATTGGGAAGCCGCTCTCTGGATTCGCGACTTTTCTTGCTTGTCGGCTGGTCCCACGGGAATATCTTTCACTTTCTGAAATTTTCATAACATTCCCGATAAGTTATTGTCCAAGACGTGATTACCAATTCTGAGTCGCACTGGCATCTGCTGCAACTACATTTTAGAATTTTACGAAGAATCAGTGCTCTCCATTACGTGACAGCGTGCATTCGATCTTCTTCGCGCAAGAATTTAAATTATTGTAAAGGCTACTTTTTATACCTCCTCTGTTTTAACTTCATCAATTGTCAAACCAACAGAGGCAAGGGGCACCAAATTTCACCTAACCTAATCTCTTGCGGTGATATTAAAAGCATGACGCTTATGGCAACGATAAGTTAGGTTAAGGTTATACCCGCGTGGCAAACTAGTCAAGTTCACCTGAAACTGTTAAATGCACGTTTAAAAACAATCTAGAGCTTAGAATCTCTTTGAGACAAGACTAACATACGAGTCCAATATTTATCTACCATTACATCAGTTGATTTCAAGTTTTCAAAAAATCTAAAGTCTCTGATTTGACTCATTTTTCAAGGAAAATGCGTGTTCTTATGAGGTTTTTCTAGGATTTCTCTTAAAATAAAAAGTGAAGTTTCAATTTTTTCGGCTCGAAAGTTCTGTTATGGGGTTTAAACTGAAAGAAATAGGTTATTACTCTCTTGTCTTTACTGTAGGTACCGGTATAACTAAATTTCTCGATTATGCACTTTCTTTGATGAGGTCTCCACATATCACCGTGTATTTTTTGTCACTTTTGACAAGCTCAAACCCGGAAACTAGAGGGTGAACCTTGTTTTAATTTTACAAGTATGCGTGGATGTATGATAGCTACAAAGTACATCGATTTCAGCTTTTCAGCTTCATTTTGTCATTGCGGGATAATATCCTTAAATTAGGTCAAGTGATCTGTGGCTCGCTGCATTCAGCTTGTCGACGAAAAGTAGAACAAAAAGAGGCACAGAGTGCAAACTTAGAAATATTGAGTAGTTGACCACACAAGAACTTGAAATAAGATAACTTATGGTAAAACGGTATGCGAAAGACAAAGATCGGATGCCTAGATTTGGGTGCATACCCTGAGTATGAGAAGGACAGCCATGCAGGAGAAGCCTAGAACGGTGTCCCACAGGCGCGTCTCGTGGATGTGGACGAAGATTTGCTCCCAGACTTGAAGAAACTTCGATCCTGGATATTCGAGGCCCAACATATCCTTGACCTGAGACGTCGCGATGATGATGGCAGCTGCCGACGTGAAGCCGGCGGACACCGGCCCGGATATAAAATCGATCAAGAAACCTGCACAAACATTTATCAAATAATTCGTAATCTTGTAACTAAACCAAACTAGGATTTTCCATTTTGTACCTTCGATCTTTAATTCCCTTCAACGGACCGGAAACGAAAATCCGTTTCCTCGACTTTGAAAGGTCCAGAATGGGGGGGCATTCGATAGCGCCAAAAACCACAAGCGCCAACGCCGCAAGCGCCAGTCCGTAACCGCCAAACGAGAAAAGTCGCAAACGCCAAAGTTCGTATAGGTTAGGTTAGGTCAAGTT
>Ga0058701_10002212_pt1 | contig 14558 bp, 6 predicted proteins | sample AgamicOrMae_FD_97039 | JGI IMG/M metagenome (GOLD analysis project Ga0058701, IMG submission 97039) | Agave microbial communities from Guanajuato, Mexico - Or.Ma.e | ecosystem: Host-associated > Plants > Phyllosphere > Phylloplane/Leaf | place: Guanajuato, Mexico | collected 2012-06-04 | reverse complement strand
TTTGATGGGTGAGATACAGTCATGAAGCTACAAGAGATAATCAGGAGCATTGTTACGAGACTTCAAATTGCATTTATTTGGCCCGTAAAGCTCAAGCGGGGCTTGATTGTCTACTTCTTGTCAGTCGATCAAACAATTGGTTCAAGAATCAGACATTGATTGGTTTTGCGTGATTTCTGGCTCTTCAACATATCTCAGATCCCCATATTTTTTAGTCAAATTCTTCTTTACCTTCTCGCCCTTTGCAAGGAATTTGTCGAACTTTTTCTTGTACAATCTATTCATCTGTCTAACTAACGTCTGGCTTTTGAACAAAACCTTATAAACGAACAAAAATCTGATCAACATGTATCTCTCATATTTGGTGTAAGGAGAGGGTGGTTGTCTACCCGAAATGGAAATCACGGGCGACCACCAGTGGTCGAGTATATTGAAATTTGCGTAGTCGAGGAGATCTTCGAAGGCGAGCATGACACCTTCAGCCATTTTAACTCCAACTTGAGGCCTCTTATCGGCCTTTAGTTCCTCACGGAAGACTCGATCTAGTACCAGTTGCATGAGTTGCTTTTGTCGCGAACTATCCTCGTCATAGGTGAATAGATTGAAGTCTTCTTCTATGCCCAAGTAGTAAGATAACACTCTCCAGTAGTAGACTATGTCCAACATGTCGCTCTCGCTCATATTGTAAGCACCACACATATCTGGATATAATATGAAGAGACCAACGAATGAGAATTGCGTAATTGCCATGTCAAACTGATTCACCCAAACCTCTTTGGCCTCCATCTGCTCCTTTGTGAGCAATTCTCGGAACTTTTCATTCATGAATTTGTGTATCCTCTGATGCATTCCGCGCACTATCATGAGATACCTCCAACCTTCGGTTGATTCATCAAAGAAGTCCGTCTCGTAGCAAGCTCTGATGTATTTTGCTGTGTCTGTGTAACGTTGCCAAAGATGGACGACCGACTGAGATTTGCCGCTTTTAAGCAATGGGACCAGTATGCTCCTGATCTGTAACAAGATGATCAAACCAATGGTAGATGACATGGCAATACTGGTATAGTATCTCTCGTTGATCATCTTCTGAGCTCTCTTGAAGCGGTCATTGTCGAAATAATCCGGCTTTTGCTTAACATCAATCTTAGGTGATGTCGCTTCAATCTTTCTACCTAGGGTGCAGATAGTTTCAAATTTTCGTCTTACTTCTTCATCGATTGGCACCTGTTGTTGCGTTGAATCAGTCATGGTGAAGGATTTATGCGGTGGGGATACCAAATTATAACAATTACAATTATCGATTTACTCTGCCGACCTACGGGTGCAGTGGTCCGATGCCTATCTAGCTGATAGGATTTCTGCAATCTCACAACTTCATAGGATAAACTGAGAGATGGTGGAGTTTTCGAGGGTGGAAGATGGAAAATATCATGATTAGTTACTTTGTTCTTTCAACAAGCTTCAGCTTGATGGCTTAGGTCGGCTTTGTTGCGCGCGAGAACAAGTTTCTTGTTCGCTCCATCCACTCAAGATACAAATCCCGCCGAGATATTCATCGAAACGTGCTTCCTAAAGTTAATTCAAGCTCAAAAGACTCTTCCTGAGAGAGTCTACCCAATAGCTTGGTTTCCCTTCGTAAGGCTCGTGACTTACCCTTCTGAAACTGTGTCTGAGCGCCTTATCGACTGCGGATCGCTCCGCCTCCGCCTCGCTCTCAGTCCGGGTTGCTCCCGTCTGGGTTGCCTTCTTTGCCTCTGCAGCTTCCTTACTGCCCGGATTACCAAAGAGCAAATATCTGAGATAATCTCTCGTGATAGTTTTCGGTATGGCTTGATTTGAATTTGGTGACCAATCCTCCCTTGATTGTTTCACCGGTGGCGCGCTGACAGGTTCCGTTTGATCAAATTTCATGCACAACACGGTCGCCCCATTCAGACCGAAGACGAGCCTCTTCTGAGAGCAATCATTGTCTCTCTTCAAGAAGATGTTCTTTCCATCTTGGTTTAACTGATCATCGATTCCAGATTGTTCGACAACATGAAAATCTGACAGCAACCGAGAAATGATCGAGTTCTTTCGGTCGGTCATATAACTCGAAGAGGCTACGCTTGTTTCCTCAGTGTTTCCAGTGGAAACCTTTGGATTCATGCTCCAATAGGATTGTTGATAATTCAACAGGGACCTGAGGATCGATTCTTCGTCTCTGGCGCGATTTCGGGAGATTGAGTTCCTCTTGTTGCCATCCCATTCCATGGGTCTACCGGATTGCTCTCTAATGCCGCTGAGCTGCCTGCGTCCACCATCCGCACCCACATCCTGCGCCACTGCCCCCTGGTCCTCTCCTGAGGCCAAGGCGCCATCTCGTTTGACGGAGCTTTCACGGGGCGTTGACTGGCCCTCGGTCAATACATCGGAAATGGACCCTTTCCTGATGACGTGGGTGTCTGTATCATCTACACTGGTCAGCCCAAGTGCTGGCGGAACATTCGTTGCCTGTCGTCCAGTGGCAGTCATTGGCCAAATAAGCTCGCTGAGCTCCCTGATGAATTGTTTTCGACTTATCTCATTGACCCTTCCATAGTTAACACTGGTTTGAGTATGATGCAAGATTCCAAAAGTTGGATCAGTGCATAGTAGACACACCGACATACAGAACAACAAAACTCTTTTATCCATTCTTGAACTTGGTTCCTTGCTTGGTTTACGATTAACAATCTCACTGCTTGAATTCTACTTCTTGTATCTCTCGCTTATACTTCTCGCTGAAGTATCTCTGCAAGTTAGACTAGATTCTCAGTTTCAACTAAAAACTTTCTTCTTACCTCTCTGATGCTAACCGATGAATGAGTCCCGATCTCAATTCCTTGCGGACTAGTTTTCGACCCGATTTGCTGACAAGTCCTCAAAGATGCAGAAAACATGATGCAAATTTGCCTCAGTCGGAAGTTCTTCAACTTGGAACCCAGGGCGCAGTCTCCACGTAATCTTCTACGGAAGCACACTTTCTGCCTGATGGGTAGCCTGAAACAACAGTGAAAAGAAGTAAGTTCGAAATGCAGAACTATGAAAGCGTTTTGGTGGAGGGCCCAGGGTTAGCTCATCGACTAGCGCCGACCCGCTGGACTTGGGCTGCTTCGGTCGTTGCGCATAAGCCTTCTGATCGGTTCGTCGCTTAGACTGTCTAGTAGAGGCCTTCCTCACAAATCGACTTCAGCACCTGTTCGTAGTGTTCTATTCAACTGAAAATAGTAAGGTTTCGGAAAAAGAAGCATATAGACGCAAGTTTTGAGTTTGGCCTTGATCGGAAGCCGCTAATTTATTTCACTGGCGTTGACTGCAACATGGGCCCAGCAGCAATCCTCGATTGCGGGGCCACATTCCTCGCTGGCGCCCCTCGACCATTCGAGAGCAAATTTGACGCCTCACACTCGAGCGCCTGATATTTGATGGCCAGTTTAGATAAATTGAAATGGTGTTCGCGCAGGTGAGCTGCGATGTTTCTCGATTTTGGACAAATCTGCTGGTTTATCATCGCGGCTCGAATGTCTCTCTTAAATTTCGTAATCTCTGAACGAAGGCCCCTAATGCGGTCGACGTCGTAAACTCTCGCCGAGCTCGGATAACTTGTACCCATAAGGCCGCAACCATTGTATGGGGGTGGCTTATTCTCGATCTCACGATAAGCTAGTTCCAACTCTAGGTCGTAATTCTTCTGGACCATCTGATCGAAGGCTACGCTCAACTGTCTGATTTTGTCGAATAAAAATTCGGAATCAGCATTGGCTGGGCTATCTGAGCTTGTGAATAGTTGTCGCCTCACGGATGGGGCAGAGCCGGGCACTAGTCTGACGGTATTACCAGTCGATGGTGGCGATGTCATACCAGCTGAGGGGCCAATGCTGGTCGATTGGGATTGCAATTGTTGTAGATTATCTCGCTGTTGTGGGGTTTGCTGTTGTGTAGGATTTAGGGGGTTTGGATCTGCGGGAGTTCCCATAAGCATTCCCATTGCAGGGTGCTGTTGCTGCTGAACTATGGGTGACAGTGGCATAGTGGGTGTGTTGTGAAAACTGATTCCCAGACTAGCAAGGCTGGTATCTTGGGCAGTAACCATTGATACACTGCCCATGGTTTGCATACTACGCTCAAGGGAGCGGTTGCTTCTGTTAAGTTGGTCGCGAAGCTCCCTACGTTCACGTTCAATCAATTCATTATCCTCCATCAGACGTTTCATGTCCTCCTCGTGTTGGATCTCAACTCCCTTCATCTTCTCAATTGTACGTGTCAACTCGGCCACCTTTGCGTCTCTATCTCGCTGAACTGATTGCAACTTTTTCTCGGCCATTTCGCGTCTGATCTCTAACTCGCTCACCTCTTCCATCTTCTTTTTGAGTGCTCTCTGAAGATCGGAGTTTTCTATGATCTTTGCATCATATTGAGCCTTCAGTTCATCCAAACGCGCTGACTGCTCTTTTGTGATCGAGGACATATTGTTCATTTGATCTTCAAGCTCGGCCAAATTCCTCTTATATCTCGCTACTTCGGCCTCTTTCTCTGCCATCTTAGATTCTGAGAAGTTCAACTTGTACGCAACGTTTTCTATCTGATGCTTCTGCTGTTCAATAGATTCACTTTCTCTGAATTGATCATTCATTCTCATGATCTTTTCGTTGAGAGCCCGATTTTCGTCCTTCAGTTGGGCCACTGTTCTTTCCTGATGGGTGAGGTAGTCTTCCATATCCCTTTTGCGCTTCGTCAACTCGGAACACTGAACTCTTAAGATATCTATCTGACCAGTTAGCTCAATTTCATTTTCGCGGGCACTATCTAGAAGCTGCTCATTGAGGTCACGCAATTTCTCCATGGAATCTAAATCTTCAATCATTTCCTTCAATTTGTCCTCCAACTCCCCTTTTTGTTGAGTGAGCTTTTCAACCATCTCTTGGGCACTTTGACTAACATCGACCTGCTCTTCTAATAATTTAACCTGCTCTGTAAACTTATGTTCCTTCTCTTCAGCATCCAAAAGTTTCACCTGAAGTTCCTCGCGCTCGATTCTCAAATCTTCAATCTCCTTTTTATCTTTTGCTGATATATCACGAATTCTGATCAATGCTTGCTTGAGAACCTCATTTTGTTCCTCAAGTTTCTGTAATTGTAACATAGTGACTGTAGCATCCTTAGAACTAGTAACGACTGATTGCTCTGCATGTTGCTCCTGTTTCTGTGTATCTAGTTGCTGTGTCAGTTCAGCGAATTTATCTTTCAATTCCCTCAATTCCTTCTCACAGCTGTCTAATTTCTCTTCGGCTATCTCTTTTTCAATTGTTGCCATTTCAGCAGACTCTGTCAGAGCCTCTATATCTTGCTTGTATTTTTCCTCCAACTCTGACCATCTTGAACCATCTTGGGTGGATGTCTCTGCTTTTTTTGTCGTCCCTTTTTCGTCCTTTGGTTTAGGCATACCTCGTTCCTCCTTTTGTTTAGGCTGAAGTTGTGAGGCTGGAGGTGGAGACGTGGTCTCCTTCTTGGACGGGTCATTCATCCCGATTCTGCGGGGAATGTTGGATGACATTCCCTAAGATAATCGAGCTATGGAGAGGGACAGCTAGAAGTAGTGTTTTATATCAGAGGATTATAAAAGGGTTGGCTCTATAGTTGTCCAATAAAACATGATGCACTCCATATGAAATAATTGCGAGTGGCGAACGACGATTCCACATGAGGGAGCTCAAAAAGCAGCAGAAAATACAATGAGAGTCACACAACTCAGAGACAGCGCGAGTTCTTGGACCATATATTTGTTTTTATTTTGGTAGCGTTCTAAATTATTCATTCAGATTGTTTGAGAATCATGCATTAACGGAACACTCGTATTCACTGGTTATAGGTGATCATTATTGTAAAAAGAGCATGGCAAAGCTTCTAGAAACCGTGAAGACTATCACAGGATTGGATAAGGCCATCAAGCTCGCTGAAATCATAAAACACAATGGGGGTATTTTGATGTCTGCGAAGAAACTCTATTACCGAGACGATCTGAAGATTGGAACGTTAGTAGGTGAGGACGAGTTTGGTAATAAGTACTACGAAAATCCTTATTATTTCTTCCCAAGAAATAGATGGATAGAATTCAATCCCGAGCGTGGATTGAAATATGACGCTAGTCAGATACCCCCAGAGTGGCACAGGTGGATGACTCACATGACAGAGTACCCACCTACAGTAGAAAAACCAGTGAAATACGATTGGATGCTGACACATCAAGAGAACATGTCCGGTACAAAGCAAGCGTATATGCCCCATAGCACTGTGAAACCAAAAGTGCAGGCCTGGTCGCCAAAATCTCGTGCATTGACGGAAAAGTGACTCTAGCTAGTTATCTGCACAGTAGTGCCTGTAGAACTTAGACCATTAAACGCGTTCTCGCTCTTTTGTTTTCTTGATCCTCCAATCTCCATGAGCAGATGTTTTCTTCTGCCCTTCGTAGACTCGTGATTCAAAACAAACTACTTCGCCAATTGCGCGCAATTCCAGCCACGTTGCAATCTACTGGATAGATTAATCCGGCAACATGGTTGTGACTTGAGTCGAGCCCCTCGCATTGTCTCTCGTGCGTCTGGTAGGATAGCAGCGATAGAACTGGTTCAAGGTCTGCAAATTGATATCCGAGATCTTTGGTTGCATTCATGGAGACCGAAAAGCTGATGCTCGCCTGCACAACTGGAAATCAAGCTCTGCTTGACTACTGCATGCGCCTAACCAATCGAGATATTCGCGTGCTTTATTTAATCGCAACAACCAGCAAGTGGGACCCTTTCTGAGGCCGACACAAGCAATGGTGGTCGGTTTTATGTATGAGGTTGCATAACTGCAATCTAGTCCATCGTTGTCGACGCCTAGAATCGACGGGTTGCCCAGTTACACGCTAGAAAGCAAACTTTCATGATGCGCAATAATGTAATCAGCCAGCCGGTCGCTCTCTCCCTCTTCCTCTCTGTCTAACTACTGCACTCCTGACCCTCTCTCACGTACACATGCCTTTGGGATAGCACACTAGAACAACAGATGTAAGAACGATTGAAAATCCTCTAACTGTAGAAGGTGCCGCCCAAATCCACGTAAGAACTTTGCACTTTCAAGCTTTGCAGCCACAGCCCATTGGAAGTGGTGCCGTCTGCGCGTGAATTTTTTTTGCTTAACTTGGTCCGTGTTGTGATTGCACAACAGTGCGCGCTTCTCTATTTCCCGTTGCTTTCCACGTTCCTTGGCCAGCAATATTCAACAATAAATCAATCAATTTTGGATTGATATCTCCAATTATTGCTCCTCTAGCCATTAAATGTAATCATAAACCGGTATCCTAAATTAAACTACCATCTAGGCAATGCTTATTGCCTGACCCTCACTCATATTAGTCAATAGACCGGCTTGCCAGACTAGTCCGCATCAGAGCAACGTGACAATCGAGTGAAGGCTGAACGCCGGGCACCAAAGTGTAATCTCTCAACGATGACACCCTTAGGAAAACTTAACTTTAACCACATTCATTAGTATGCTCTTGGATAAGGGATCCATTTCCGTCGTTGTAGGAGATCTTGGTAGGGCCTAGCTCACCTGTCATGAGCCCTGGTCTTGTAGGATCTTAGAGGTCATCAGATGATAATTCTTATTCGATGATCTAATACATATTGTGTTTGGCAGCATACTATAGCCGACATTTAGCAATATACTAGCCGACCTAAGGGTCTAGCCACTAGTCAGTCGACTGGCAAGTAGTCAATAGGCAAATCCTACTACCTCCGGATCATGATACTACCATCTGATTGAACGACCTTCCAATATTTTTATTCAGAACAGCTTGAAAGTACATTTACAGAATTGACAAACTCAAGACAACAATCAAGAGGGGGAATTCAGTGGGAGAAGAATCAAGATGCCTCAAGATATCAAGAATTGAAGAATTGCAAGCAAGAAGACCAAGAAAGATTTTCAAGAAGCTAGAAGAACGAAAATAAAGACTTAATATCATAAGACATTGATCGTATTCAATCAGAGACTATCACGGTAGTGTAGTTGAGGAAACAGTCGGGACGATGGATGTAATCAACTCGTTGTTGAGAGCCGCTCGATCTGGCAATCTCAAACGTGTCATCGAATTCGTCGAGGATGATCTGGTTGATATAAATTCTAGCAATCAGAATGGATTAACTGCTCTACATTCAGCCAGCAAGGAAGGTCATATCCTCGTTGTCGAGGAATTGATTGCTCGGGGTGCCAATGTCCATGCTAAGACACTCAAGGGGAATACTGCTCTTCATATTGCCTCACTGGCTGGTCATGAGCCAGTTGTTCGACTCCTGATCGAGAATGGTGCTGATGTTGATGCACAGTCAGCCAGTGGATTTACTCCATTATATATGGCTGCCCAAGAGAACCATCAGTCCATAGTTAAGTTGCTGCTAGCCAGTGGAGCTAATCAGAATATCGCCACAACAGACGGATTTACTGTAAGTAATATATTGGTGCTTTTGCACTTGGTCGCACGATCATATGAATATTCTTTTCTCCCTTTTTGGGCGGATCCGAAACTAACACTCCCCCTCCCACTTTCCCTGTTACATAACAGCCTCTCGCTGTGGCTATGCAGCAAGGCCACGAACAAGTGGCCTCTATATTGTTGAACAACGAGGCAAAGGGTAGAATTAGGTTCCCTGGAACCACTGAATCTGGTAAATCTCTATTGCACATCGCTGCCAAGAAAGATGATTGCGCTGCCGCCGCTCTACTTATACAGAACAATATAAGTCCAGATATAGCTTCTAATTCTGGTTTCACTGCATTACACGTTGCTAGCCATTATGGCAATGAGGCCGTCGCTAAGCTACTTATCGATAAAAAGGCAGACATTAACTATCAGGCGAAACACCAGATAACGCCCCTTCATGTTGCTGCCAAGTGGGGCCGTGAAAATTTGGTTAATCTCCTGCTTGACAATTCAGCCAGGATTGATGCAACCACTCGTGATGGACTAACGCCGTTGCACTGTGCTGCACGTAGTGGACACGATCACGTTGTCGACAGGCTGATCAAGAGAGGCGCGCCGATTTCTGCCAAGACTCGAAGTGGATTAGCGCCCTTGCACATGGCCACACAGGGCGACCATCTACGCTCGGCCCAAATACTTTTGGACAACAAGGCTCCAGTTGATGATGTCACAATCGATTACTTGACTGCCCTGCACGTGGCTAGCCATTGCGGCCATGTTAAAGTTGCCAAGCTACTACTAAATAACAAAGCCGATCCAAATTTTCGTGCCTTAAACGGATTCACATCCTTGCATATTGCCTGCAAGAAGAACAGAATCAAAATAGTTGAGTTGCTGCTTAAATATGGAGCCTCATCAAGTGCAATCACGGAATCTGGTCTAACACCTTTACATGTGGCCTCTTTCATGGGTTGTGTTCAGATTGTGATTTATTTGCTGGATAATAATGCAAATATTGAATCTGTTACGGTACGGGGCGAAACTCCGTTGCATTTAGCTACGAGAGCTAATCAAATCGAAGTAATTGATGTACTCTTGAGATATGGAGCAAATGTTGGCGCCAGAGCTAAGGAGTCGCAAACAGCATTGCATATAGCCGCCCGTCTGGGTAATGAGCAAATTGCAAAACTCCTCCTAGACCAAGGGATCGACGTTGATGCGCCCACAAAGGATAGTTACACTGCATTACACATTGCCTCCAAGGAGGGACATGAGCGTGTAGTTGCTCTGTTGCTAGATAGTGGCTCTAGTATTGCTTGTGCCACAAGGAATCACGGTTTCACCCCATTGCACTTGGCCTCAAAGTATGGCATTGACAACGTTGTGGATCTTCTCTTGAGCTACGGAGCTCCAGTGGACGCGCCTGGAAAAAATGGAGTCACTCCATTGCATGTTGCTACCCATTACGACCATCCGAGTGTAGTGCAATTGCTTCTTCTTGACAGAGGACCTCGATCGCCGGGCGCCTCTCCTCATGCAATGGCCAAAAACGGATACACTGCCCTGCACATTGCGGCCAAAGGAAACAGGCTCGATATAGCCGATGCAATATTACAGTATGGTGCAAATCCGAACGCCGAGTCCAAGGCTGGCTTTTGCCCCTTGCACCTGGCAGCCCAAGAGGGAAGGGTCGATATGGCAAACTTGTTGCTAAACAATGGAGCTCAGGTTAATTGCCGAGCAAAGAATGGTATCACTCCTCTGCACTTGTGTGCCCAAGAGGATCACGTGGATGTTGCTCGACTTTTGGTAAAACGTGGCGCCCATTTGGATGCGCAAACACGAGGCGGCTTCACGCCCCTTCATGTGGCCTCGCATTTTGCCCGAATTAGAATGATAAAATTCCTGTTAGAGAATGGGGCCAATGTCAACATACCGGCCGCCTCGGGCTACACTCCATTGCACCAGGCCTCGCAACAAGGTAGCCCAAAGATAGTCGAGTTGCTGTTGCAGTATAGCGCCAAGCCAGATGCGTTGACCGAGAGTGGCCAGACGGCACTGTCGATAGCCGAGAATTTGGGCTATGTGTCTGTAATAGACACTCTTAGAGTTGTAACTGAAACAGTCGTCAAGACGACCACAACCACAATAACGGAAGAAAAGTACAAGATTGTTGCGCCTGAAACCATGCAAGAGACGTTTGTTAGCGACTCGGAAGATGAAGGTAAGTCATGCTGGAGAAAGTTGTTGGAGAAAGAAGAAAGGTGCCTGTCAAATAAAGAGCGCAGACATATGGCGAGTTAAGTTAATGAGCGGAGGGCATTGGGTGAATGAAATGGTGCGGTGACCAGTTTGGCTAAGGTTGAATTGTGGGCATGTGTGATTCCAGATAGATGAAAGCGAGAGTTTAATTCAATGATCTGACTGGGATAATTATTCACAACAGGATAGTTTTGGATAGTTTTGTCTCAGCTTTGGGAGATGAGAGATGTGGTTGATGGCTGAAACAGACTAGTGGGAGATAGTTTAGTAGTTACTTTTCTCAGGTAAAAAAGTGCGACAAATTAAGTCGCAGATCATAGGCACTTTTCGAGTTGATAATGTTTGACTTTAAATCAAGGAAGTTGTGCTCATGATGGTCCTCCAGTGTCAAATTCCTGCTTCTTGCGAGCCCATTGCTCTTGCTTGACAACTGTCTCCTTCCCTTAGGATCACAATATATTTCGCCATATCCGTTTCTGGCTTGTTGCGCCACCTCAAAGTTGAAGTAGTCGCCAGCAGAGGCGGCCAAGTCGCCCTCTCGAAACGAATAGCTCGCCGATAGAGTGGTGGGATAAGTTTGAGATGCCAGTCTGTTGAGGTGGAGATGTCGGTGACCTGGTGGTTTCATACCATTATTATTGATGCTAATATCATCATTGATGTTATTATTATTGTTGTTATAGTTGTTGTTGTTGTTGTTGTTCTCATGAAAGTAGCCGTCAGAGTATCCGTGCCAAATTTGCGAAGATCCGTCTCCCAAGAGATGCTTGTTTGCCAGCTGAGGTGCCGTGAACGAGCAGGTCGAATGGGAGTTAGATTGATGAGAGTCTGGCAATTGCTCATCACTAGCAATTATAATGTTGTTTGTGGCCGCCACTTTGCCGCGTCCAAACTGTCTTGGCTGATTAGTAGTGATCTTGCATTGTTGCTGCCCTTGGTTGATTGGCTGCAAGGTGTTCTGGAAATTTGATTTGCATTTTCCACCAGTATTGGCCGCCCTCCGTTTGCTGACCCTTAGCGAGCAGCCTCGAGTGAAAGTTTGCTGACCAACTTCCGCTAAGTGTAATCTACCACTATTGCCCTGTCCATTCGAGACTGATGGCCGCCCGCTGTTTTGGCTGAGCTCTGAGCAAGCCGCCCGATTGGAAGGGACTTCTGCTGTTGTTGTTGTTTCGGTTTGGGCTGGTGTTGAACTTGGAAAATTTACGTAGATTGGTTCGTTTCTTCCAGACAAATGGGCACCATTGGTTTCGCTCGCATTAGTCAGGCAAATTACATCCTTATCTTGATCCTCCTGTGAGAGTTCGTTCTGGCTAGAGGAAACCTCCGCCTCTTGTCCGCCATCGGAAGTTGAATACTGGGAGCACACAAGTGGCGCTGACACCTCGGCTGGTTCATTTCTTGTCTGACAAGCGACCGGCTGATTCGGCTCGAGAGGCGATCCTCTTTGATCGCTCTCTTGCGTCACACCCTCCTGGTCAGCCTGTTTGGCGTGTTCATTGTGGCCAATCGTTGCCTCTGCCACACCGCAATCCATTACCACTGATTTGTTTTCGCGATAATTTTCAGTCTCCTCGCTTTTGGTGTTGTTTTTGTTGGCCAAAAAGTCCCATTTGGCCGCCCTCAGTGCTTGCCGTATGATGCGAGCGGCGGCCAACAACCGGCGCTGATGTTCATCATTGATAATGCCCATTTGTCGTAGGTGCTCGCTTTGCTCCAAACAACTGAAGCTATCCAGATTAGTTATTCCGCCCAAATTGAGTGCGGCCAAATATGATAATTGTCGATTTTGCTGCTTCCTGTCCGAGTCAATGGCGGCGGCGCCTCCTCTTTGCGGGTAGTCTCCATTTTTTGCGAGCCCTCTTCCATTGTTCTCACTCTGGCCACCTGTTCCACAAACTGGCACCACTTTGCTGCCTCTTGGCGGCGTCTCTTCGGGCGCTAAGGGCGCACCCTTTTCAACACTCTCATCTGCTAGCCCAATTGCGAACAACAGTTGCTCTAAGCTACTCATCATTGTGTTCTCCTTATCGCCACCCTCCAACAACTTGTCCATTGCCATTCCGCTCGAACAATTGTCCTCCAAGCTTTCGCCAATTGTCGAATAATAATCGCCCATCCTACTCTCAAGGCAATCCCTCTGCCTCTGTCCCATCTCCTGCTGCTTCCTTTGCTGATGATCGTTGGCGTTGACCATAATCTCGCTCAGAGAAAGCGATCTCCTTTTTGACGATTGGCCAAGTGCCCCCATTGTTGTGCTCACCCTTGTCGCCTCTGCCAAATTATGGCTCTTGATCTCCAATTTGGTAATAAAATTTCTCTTATCATTAGTACTGTTCAGCCTGCCTCTAGTGGTCGTTGCATTAGTTGGCACCTCAGCCATCTCATCGCCACCACCACCACCAAGCTCGCCTATTTCATTGACGTTAATGAACTTGAAGTGACCAATTAGACCATGACACTCGCCCAGCCAAATGCCAGATTGGCTGCGTTCGATAATGTTGATCAAGTCGCCGCGCTTGAAAACCAGCGCCTCCTTGTCGTAGGCGCACGGGTTGCAGTCCACCTTGGCACGCGCCTTGCCAACGAACCTAGTCCGCCGACAGTTGGCCGGCAACAGAATTGCCTCTGTCTCTTGTCCTTGCTGAACAGTGTAAATGTTTTCGGTGGCAATCATCATCATTTTGCCACTCTCTTTTGCGACCTGTTGCTCGTCTTTGTTCATCATGGACGGACTGTAGTCTCTTTCAGTGTTGGAATAATGTTGCAAATTTCCACAACTTAGACCAGAATCGGCGCTTGGCAAACTATCGGCCGAACCAAAGGACTGTTTCCCACCCTCAAGTCTAGTGTCCTCCTCGTTGACCATTGATGGCAGTTGGCCGCCCATTTGTTGTTTGCGTGACATCGGCGCCCCCCTTCTGTTTACGCTCACCTGTTGCAGGGGCAACAGCCAAGCACCGGCGCCACTTTCAGCTGCCTTCTCGAGGTGCCTCTGTTGTTGTTGTTGTTGTTGCTGTTGATGAACATCTTCCTCCAGGTTCGTCTCCTCGTCAAACAGGCGGCTCACAAATTGGCGCCTAGTTGTTCGTGTCCTCCCATTGACCACTGTTTGTGCTGCAGCACCCCCTCCAAGTTGTTGAAACTTTTTCACCCCCTTTGAGTCATTAGGGCAACTTGTCTTGCTTGTTGTTGTTGTTGTTGTTGTTGTCTCTGTTTTTCTCGTTAGATTGTGTCCAGCTGCTCGGCGGCCCAAAGTCAGAAAGCCATTCATGAAAGTGCGACTAGAGTTTGAAAAAAAGTGCAACCTTTTCTCATCTTCCTCCTCTTCTTCATCCTCGTCTTCCTTCCCCCCTTCCCAGTCGGAGTGCCACCCAAAGGCGTCGCCATTCTTGCACTTTTTTCTCTGCTTCGAGTTATCAACCAGGTTTACCGATTTTCTGCTCGATGACAAGTATCTCATTGAACTGTTCAGTAGATTTTGTGTAGATTTTGAGTTGCCGTTCAAGTAAACTAATCTTCTATTAAGCTTTCTCTCACTTTCGATCTGCTCCTCCAGCTCTTCGCTCGAATATGTGCCCCCTTTTGCCATATGTTGAACCCTTTTGTCGCAACTTACTGATATTCTGCTGTTGTTGTTGATGTTTTGGCTCTTGAGATCGTTTGTTATTTTGTCGTTGTTTGCTGTGGCATTTGTCGTGGAGATGAGCCTCTTCAAGCGTCCAAAAAGGGATTTGGTCGCCTTCTTGTTGTTGCCTGCGGCACGCTCTAATCTAATCTGCTGCTCGAGTTGCTCCTCAAACAAGCG
>Ga0058701_10002211_pt1 | contig 14564 bp, 13 predicted proteins | sample AgamicOrMae_FD_97039 | JGI IMG/M metagenome (GOLD analysis project Ga0058701, IMG submission 97039) | Agave microbial communities from Guanajuato, Mexico - Or.Ma.e | ecosystem: Host-associated > Plants > Phyllosphere > Phylloplane/Leaf | place: Guanajuato, Mexico | collected 2012-06-04 | reverse complement strand
GAGTGGAAGTGCTAACTTTAACGCTCTGTAGAACGGGTGCTTGTTAATATCCGCACCTGATTTCAAGTTCTAGCATATTTCTAAGCCTTCCGAATGCATCTGCAAATTTTCAACGAGGCCGGAAATTCTATGGTCCGAGATGTTCCCCTAGGATAGGTCAACCACCCTCTCAATATTAGCCGATTTGTGTCCAAAAACTGCTTTTAAAGCTTAGCCCTGATGGGTGAAGTTAACCCATAATAGCCCAAAGTATTTGGAGTGAAATTAAGCTTCAGAGAAATTGGGAGCTTTTTTCCACTAAAATACGCAATTTTAAGCTTTGGAAAATACCTAAATGATTAAAATTTAGATTTCCAGAGGGGAGATATTTTTTAAATTATAACAATACTAAACTGAAAAGATCCTCTAAAATATTTTTTCCTGTTTCCGAACGGCATCGCTGGACGGTAGAAGGTTAAGTCAGTTTCTGAGCACGTTACGGACCTTCGGATGAACTATCGTTCTGCCAAAGGAACTTGACTGAGAGTGGAAGGAATGAAGACTGCAAATAACACCTGTTGCATTATTTTCAGCGAGGATCCAAACACCAGCGCGGGTATGCTCGTCCGGGAAGTCCTGTATTCCAGTAGAGAAAACGTGAACCTTGTCCATGAAATCTACCGACAAGCGTTCCTATTGGATATGACCCAAGCTGCCGCCATCCGCATTTCGATTACAGTTTATAAGGATTGGATCCACGTCAAGGTAGGAACCGGCCTACATCTAAGGGTGGAAGCAGCGGGTAGTCTTACGGGGGGAAAGGTCTTTACAAAAACATTAAAATAAAAGGCACTTGAAAGTATTTTTCGTATAAGCAAACTCGCACTTATCAAACTCCGTAGAAGTTCAGTGAGGCGACCTCAGTCTTTTGAGGTTAATGTGAATTTAACGGGACTGTTATTTTTGCGAATTTGAATTTACTTTTGCGTACTACCTTAACCCATAACAGCCCAAAGTATTTGGTCTGAAATTGAGCTCAAGAGAAATTGGAAGGAGTTTTTCCATTAAAATACGCAATTTTGAGTTTCAGAAAATGCTCAAACTATTACGTTTCCGTTTCGGAGGGGTGATATTTTTTTATATTTTCACAATACTGAACTAAAAAGATTCTCTAAAAATTTGTTGTCTTGTTTCCGAACGGCATTGCTGGGCGGTAGTGGGTTAACCTGATTCCTACGGAGGTTTACTTAAGGCCAATTGTAACTCCCTCCGTTTGCAGGTGCCCGAACTCCCGCCGTTCATGCTGGAACCTTTAGAACTATCCAAGGATGATCACAGAAGCCTTGGAACTTCCTCGGAAGCGTCTTCTCTCGAGGTACGAAAACATAAAATTTCATACTAGAATATAATAAAATTTCTTTGGTTAAGATGTCAAAGTTGCTTGTTTGCCCATTGATGAATAATACCCTTAATTTGACATTCTTTTTTAAACTTATTCCGAGTATTTTTAAGATTTAGTTTAAAGGACCATTTCATTTTGCATTTCCTGTTTTCAGAGCGCGGAACATGTAAGCTCGAGGACTCGGCTACGAAACGATTCTTATCTCGGAGCAATTCATCGCGAAAACCTTCTTGTCAGAGCCGGTTTGCAGGTAATATTTACTCCTCATGCGATTTGAGTGTACTATCTAGTTCAAAAGTCGTGTCACGCTTCACACGGACTTGTTCATGTATTAAAGTGACCCAACTTTTGCTCACCACTCTACGTTATCACCACAACCTCTTGTCCGCTTTCAGAACGTGTACCAAGTATTCATAACGCATGCAGCGTATATTTTTACGTTAGAAGTGAGTCCGGAGTTCCCGCCTTTGTTGGAAGAACAAGTTGATACCTGCAAGAGAGTTTTGAATATCTATCGCTACATGGTGATGCACACGCGGATGGAAGCGAAAACTTGGTAAGTACTAGTTTGAAATGTCGGAAATATCTGGCTGAAATGTTCCGGTTTGCAATTACAATTTACTAATTGTAATTAACATCGGTTTCCAAGAAACCTATGTTGATAGGAGCAGCGCCTAGCTATGTATGCATCTGTCAGCTTATTTACAAGTAGCATTTAGCTAGCGCGTAGATTTGGTTAACCTAGCTTAAGTTAGGTTACGTTCCTTGTACCTCGCTTCGTTGCTGCTCTTTTTGATTTGGCGAGGGAAAAAAAAGGATGGAACATTCAACCTTTCAGATTTACAGTGTGCTTGAATTATTCAATTTCTTTATTTTTTTATTTATTCTGTTATCAGGGAACAATTACTAATCGTATTATTACAAGTTACTTCGTTGATCTTGAGCCGAACGCCGCCTAAGAGGAAAGATGACACTCTTGGTGGAAAACTGGCTCCAGCTCTCTTCCAGGTTAGACTTCCGGTATATTTCAGATTAGTGTGTGCATACCGAGATCGCGGAAACTAAATATTTATTTGTTTTTAGACGCTGATTGTAACGTGGATCAAGGCCAACTTGAACGTCGCTATTTCCGGTGGTCTGTGGGATCAGTTCCTGTCGGTACTGTCATCGCTTACCCAGTGGGAAGAACTGATTCGCGAATGGGCGGTAAGTCTTGTGTATATGACCAAAACGCTGCAGGGAAGATATGCTGTTGTGAGACTGTATCAGTGGATTCTGTGACGCAACTCGAAATAAATGCGGTGGTGGATTTTGGAACAGAAAACGTTGGAGACGCTGACGCGGGTGTTGGCCCGCCACGTGTACAACTTGGACCTGAACGACCTGCCCCTGGACCGGCTGAGCGAGCAGAAGGCGAAGCGGCGGCGGGGCGGAACGGCGAGCGGGCCCGCCAACGGCGCCGTGGGCGCGGCCTTCGGCGCCGGCGACGCCGCCCGGCCGGCCGGGGGCCCCAGCTCCATGGAGGTGGCGCCGCACGGGGGCAGCTCCCGCGGACGGAGGATCCGGGACCGCGCCATGACCACGCCCAGCGAGAAGTCCACCCCCGTCAGCGTCCACCACGATGACATGGACGCCGCCGGCCCCAGCAGCTTCGTCAATTCAGGTCAGTGTTACATGTCCCCGTCGATTTTGCATGCTTCATTTCTGCGAGAATTTTCGTATGAATGGAAGATTGTTTTTCGTTGACAGAAGCGGGTTCGAGTCTGTTCCGTTTGTCTTCGCTGCCGACGACGAACCGGAAACGGGTCGACAGTTCGTCGGAAACGACGATCCTGCGCAGCGTGAGCGAGACGAACCTCGTCGCGGTGAAGAGTGGTCACCACCATCACCACCACCATCGCCACCATAACACCCACGGCCGCGCGCGCTCCACTCGCCCTCATTCCAACACTGTTATTATTCCAGGTAACGAACGAGCAACGCGGGATTTCCTTATAGTGATGTCCGTTAGTGATGGGCTAAACTAATGTGTGTTGGTAGCATTACCTAGGGAGGGCAGTGGGAAGGTGTGGAGGCAAGAGGAGGTGCCCGCCTTTCCCCCGGAATCTTCCCCAATCTTCTGCTGCCAACACACATTAGTTTACAAAAAAGTCACTTTATTTTGTTCGGCCCATCACTTATGGTAATCACTGTACAGTTAAGATCATAAATCGTGTCGCAATCAATGTAGTGACTTTTAGTTTTAGAAATTGGTGTTGGTAATAATGCATTTAAATACGGAGGACCTCGCGCTGTCAGTTCAGTTCAATGGTGTTATATTGATCTCTCGAAACAAAAAGTACCTAGATTTAAATACGATTCGGCTTGTGATCTCTAACGTACAAGTTCGCAAACTTGTTTGCCTTGCAACGTTGCGTTTTCTTCTTCGTGAGATCGATCTTTCGTCGTCAAGCGGAGCTACCTGGCTTAATGTAATCAAACTTTTTTTTCAGTTCTGCCTCCTTCCGTTGAAGTTGAAGTCGCTCGGCTTTTGGCGCATCCTGATAGCAGAAGACTTCGGGCGACTTCGAGGCTCAGTAAGAGGAAATCTCGCTCGATGGATTCCTTGCGATGCACTCGTGGTAAGTTCCCTTTATCTTGTTCTCGACCGACGCTACCTGTTTAACCCATAATATCCCAAAGTATTTGGAGTGAAATTTAGCTTCAGAGAAATTAGAATGATTTTTTTCCATGAAATTACAAAATCTTAAGCTTTGGAAAATTCCTAAATTATTAAATTTCACGTTTCCAGAGGGGTGATATTTTTTAAGTTGTAACCATACTGAACTGAGAAGATCCTCTAAAATAAATTTTTCTGTTTCCGAACGGCATCGGTGGGCGGTAGTGGGTTAGTAGATCTTTCCAAAAAAGTACTACTATGGAAACCCTCGCGGAAAATCGTGATTCCCCGGTGTGCATTTCGCTCGAAAAGTCAACCTAGATTTAACCTTAAATTGGGATAAGTTCATTTGAAGGCTTGCACCTGATGTACGCATGTCTTAAAAGAAAGCTAAAATAAACAACCTAATAATCTAATAAATAGTAAATATCTCGAATTTTCAAGTACATTATCTGTGTTTCATGTCTATGTTTCATTTCTTCGATTGATGATACACACTTTAAGATTGTGTACTTGTTTTCGTTTAAAATGTGTTGTAACGATTCTGTAAAGACGGTGTCTTAACCTTGAAAAACATCATTGAAAGAGAAGGTGCTTCATCAAATTTACTGTTGTTAAAAGGCGGATCACCGATGTTGCAACTGTGCGAGTCCGACTGCCCGACGCGATCCCCGTCTCCAGCGCCCTCTAGCGGATTGGAGAGCAGTTCCTTCAAAGATTCACCCATGCAGATTGACGTCATCGGCGGTGACAACACAAGTATTGGTAGGTCTCTTGCCCCTCACTTCCCCTCTTCCCTCCCCTCCCGTTCGCTGGCGCGGCGCGCAGCGGCTAGCCAAGTGGGCGACTTAATTGAGGCTCGGATGTGATGGCAGACACGGCAGACAACACCAGCTCGAGCAACAGCGAGCGGCGCAGCGTCATGGCCGGGGGCACGGAGCGAGGATGGCTCCCTGACGTGGCCGTCGTGCTCTGGAGGCGCATGCTCGGCGCCCTGGGGGACGTCAACAGACTCCCAGACCCCGCGCTCCACGCGCAGGTCTTCCGGCACCTGGTGGAACTGGCGGACACCATGAATAAGGTATTGTTTTGATGTTTTTTAACGCCAAAATGGCGTCTAAAAGTAAAATCTCAAAAAAATAAACATTTTGAACATGAAATAAAATTTGAAGATAATTTTGGACTTTTTTTGCGCTTAAAATCATTGAAAATGTATTATTTATTGATGAAAAATTTAAATCCAAGCCATAAAACGTTCCTCTTTTTCCTTTTTTTTCAAACTACCGTATTCTCCCGTCTATAATATGCACTTTTTTGTCTCAATTTTGGTCCTAAAATCCCGGATGCGTACTATATTCGGGTGCGTACTATCCAAGGGTAGTTTCTGCTGTTTTGGTGAAAAGGGTAAAATCACAAGGGAGCTTACTATACATGGGTAGTTTAGCCTTTTTTTTGGGGGGGGAGTCAAATTCATAAGATCGGTTTTCAGAATACACATTTGTATTTTTGTCGCCAAATCCTAGGATAAGATTTGGCGACATGATCTTGAATTATTGAATTAGCTGGCATAAATTTCTCTTCTTATAACAAACTCTCTGTACGCACACGAACTCTGTACATAACACAACCTGAACGCAACAACAAACGATAAAAACAACCGCGGACCGGCCTTTGCACTTCGTTTCAACAAAGAACCACAACCTGAACACATAATGAGCGGCCGTATGATGTACTAGCAGTCCAAAAGGTTTTGTTCGGTTCTGGTCGCGGTAAAAAGCTCCGCCTTATGGGGAAATACATGGGCCACCTTGTACTTGTAGCACGACCAAAACTGGGCAATACCTTCTGGACTGATAGTACCAGCTAGTAGACGAAGCTCTGTGCGTCGTCTGCTAACTGCGCCTCAAAAAACGCGTACTATACATGAATGCGTACTATACATGGAGGATAATTTTTTTCCTACTTTTTAGACTCAAAAACCCGGGTGCGTACTATATACGGGTGCGTACTATAGTAGGGAGAATACGGTATGTGTTATGCTTTTTTTATCGGAGAAAACAAACTTTATTGACAACGTTCTTTGGATGTGTTAACCCTGTTACTGTTCACGATCTCTTACTACTAACCATCTCAAACTTAACCTTTAATGCTTAGTGGTTATATAAGCCACTGCTAAAAAAATCTCCCCACAATCAACCCATAACAGCCCAAAGAATTTGGAATGAAATTCAGCTTGAGAGAAATTGAAAGGATTTTTTTTTCGTTAAAATACGCAATTTTAAGCTTATGAAAATAACTAAATAATTAATGTCAGGTTTCCAGAGGGGTGATAATTTTTAAATCGTAACAATACTGAACTGAAAAAATCTTCTAAAATAATTTTTTCTGTTTCCGAACGGCATCGCTGGGCGGTAGTGGGTTGCTTTGAATTCCATATTTCCCCGTGTGTAGTGCGCCTTCGTGTACAACGCACACCCAGGTTTTCAACTGCTGATGTCAGTTTTATGTGTTTATGAATATCCGAGTATATCCACCCGGATTTTTTAGATGCGACATTGTACACAAAAAAAACGTAATATACACGTGCAAATACAGTATGTTCTCGTAAGTTAAGGCAAATGAGAACGGTCTCCTGGATCAGGAAAAGGTGTCAGCTTGCTGGGAAGGCCTCTCTGAAGTCTTGAAAGGTCGAAAATTTTTCGGGGTTCTTTGAATGCAGCGTTTTAAGGCTCCAGGGCAGGAATAAGCTGAAATTCTCGTCGCGCGCTCCTATATTAAATGTCACGATTCTCTTACCGCAGATACGTTTAAATCAAGGGGTTTCGAGTGACAACCAGGGTACCCCCCCGCCGCCGGATCTAGTTCCACCTCTTACCATCATTGCTCCCTGGTGCTTCCAGGTAAGATACTTATAAAGTGTACTTTACAGAGAAATCATATAGAATATTTGTGACGAATTTTGAACCTGTTTCAGGCGCTGCGACTTCCAGATAGCTATCAGAAAGGCAAGCTTAGCGCTTGTCGTCTGTTATGCAAAATGACTATTGCTACGCACGACATTCCCCTCAGCAGGGACCACATAACCCAGTTTTATTCCGTTCTACACCACGGCTTGATCGGCACAGATCAGGTAAAATCATACGTTATTTTACCATTTTAAATCCAGATTTTTGGTAGAGTATCATAATTGAGGTTTTGTTGTAAAATCGTTATTGCTGAATGAATTTCAGGGCTCAAAATCAACGAAAATGCTAACGAGTCGTTTGTTTTCAGAGCATGATGAACTCGCTGGTCGAATATTGCGGGCCGCGATTTTTCTCTCTCCAACTTCCTGGGTACTCTCTCCTTCTCCTGGACTTCATCCACGCAGCCAATACGATCGTCTCGACGCCGGACCTCCAAGGGGTAAGGATACCTTTCAAAGGGCGAATTTCACTCATAACCGTCCAGCCGTTCCCATGTACTAACCATGCGTGTTTTTGCAGACCCCAAGAACGGAAGCCATGTCCATCCTAGGCGCTCTGTTATGTTTGACGAATAGTCTATCTTCGTTGCCCGTGCTGCAACCTAACGCCGTCGATTACTCAATCATGTCTTGCGTCGATGCCAAGGTACACTATTATTTCACCCGTAAACAACGACTATTTTCACTATGCGTGCTAATAACGATCTTGGTTTGCAGGACCACATTGTCAGTATTCTCTTGAAATGTGGGAAGCGCGAGCCGGCTGGACTTGCGAGGTGCATTGCTCTGTCCTCTTTGGGAATCTACTTATACCAAGAATTAAGTAACCCTCTTGTGGAGAGTGGCAACACCGCTTTTCACCCGAAAGTCCGTGAGGCCGTCAACGTCCTGCTACTGGCTCTGCAGGTCAGTTGATGCCGTAACTTTTAGTTTTTAACATTTTTATTACTCTGTAAATTTGAAATAATACGTCATCCCTTCCGTTCCACCTTCGGTCATCAAGCCGAGCGGAACGAGATCAGAGACACCTAACCAAGGTTAATTTAACGTAGGTTAACATAACCTAGGTTAACCTAACCTAGGCTAACGTAACCTAGGTTAACCTAACTCATCCGTTTGTATGCCGTTCACCCATGTTTATATAATGAAAGATAATACGAGCGTGGAACACAATCAGTCGAAAATGTCATCTTTCAAATTTACCGTGTATTTTTCTTTGGATCCTTATTTGAGCGGAAGATCAGAGCTAAGCCGCATTATAGCACGGTGTTGGTGGCAGAGAATCCTTGTCGGGATTGCCTATGATTTTGATTTTATTTTTCGTAATTTTTTTTCCGGATTTCATTTGTTTTCATCGCTACGACGTTTAAAGAGAAGTGCGAAAGGGTATCGGTCGAGCGTCAGACAAAGATCGGCGTATAACAAGGTACACGTTGGAATGAGAGGAATGCCAATGTAAATCGTATCGTGTCGTCGAATGAGATTTCATGTCCATGTCTGTTCGCCTGCCTGCGGTGTTCCATCACCGGAATGGGGATTTTAAGGATTTCATTTTTTCCAGGGATTTTGTTCGATCAGCAAATGAAAATATCCCCTAGAAAGCTAAATGTAGCTGATCGAATCGCAAACAAAAAATCTAGCGGTAAAAAAATTGTATCGGCTTGTTGTAGAAGTAGGTAACAACATTATCTGGAAGTAATGGGACGATGTTCACCCAAAAACTCAGTGATAAAACTTCAATTATTTTCGATCTTCAAGACACCTTAAGGTCTTGTTACATTTTGCTTTCTAGGGGATGAACTCTTCTTCTTTCTTCTGTTTACTTTTACTCATTCGATGCCTGTACAGCCAATACACCTGTCGTCTTGCTGACCTTGAAACCATCAGAAGAATCCTCCTGTACTTATATGTTCTTGTCTACTGTTGAATGAGAAATTTCAACTATGTTTCAAACCAAAGAGCATGTACGTCGACTTAGCACTGATATTTGTTTTTATTTTTTCGAACAGTTTAATCATCGGATCATCGGGCAGGTAGCGTCAGACATCATCCTCCTGCTGGTTGACCACATGGACGTTTTACAAGAGCATTTTCCCGACGTGCCTCCAAGAGTTGTTGAGGTAGGCATTCTCTCTACCGGTACATCATGGGTCCCGGGGTAGTCTAGTCTTTCTTTATGTGAAAGCCAGCCACAGCGGTCTGTGAAAGACCACAGACGAAGCGTGCTGTTCATTCACAAATAGCAATAGGCCAGACCACGTTCAGATTGATTGATTGATTGATCTGTATTTGTCCATTTTACCTAAAATTAGGTTCCGGCATCGTCATTTTTAGGGGAGGACTTCAACTTTAGGAGAGCCATTAGCACAGCGAGTTAGTTCAGGTTTAGTTAGGCAAGGCAATAAGTTTAGTAAGGAGGAAATGAGTGAGGTGTAGTTAAGGTAGTAGACTCGACCCTGGTCGAGTGATCAGAATCGCTTCAAGTTTCTGTGACATACTCTTAAGGATTCGCTGAACCCATTTCTGACTAGAAAACCCACAGTCACCGAACTCAATTTTGAAATACTCAGGATTGATTTATACATTGAACATGAGGGGAAACGCATATACTTGCTTTTGTGTATGTGATATTTTAGGTTTATGCTATGTTTGAGTGATTGGAATTTTTCTCAAAACGAAACCTAAGCTATTTTCAAGGTGGGAAAGAAATGAGAAAGATACGAGGAGGGTGTCAACGACCAAATGACGACAACAACTAGCTTGAAAAAGTTTGTTTTTAAGTCATATTTTCGAAAAATTTGCGATATGCCTGTTTTTGGAGGTCGTGAATTTGAATGAATTTTTAAGACTTAAAATGATAATATAGACCCTTCGTAACGTACAAGAAATTTCAAGAGCATTATTTTTTTTGTCCGTCTCGCGGATTAGGCCAGTTGCAAGTATACTACCTTAAGTGTACTAAGGTTCCGTGTTATGAGAACGGTGTCAATATTTAGGTTAGGTGAAGTGAAGTTAGGTGAGGTTAGGTTGAGTACGATGTACAAAATACGAACAAACCATGGCAGCGAGGCAAAAGTGAACTGTTGCACCGCCACTGTAGAGGATCTGGACTAGACTATCGACAGGGCTATCCTTTGCATCCTTTGGTTAACTAATTGTTTGCCTTGCAGGTTATAGCTATGACGTTAGCTACGTTGACTCCGCAAGAGAAGACGCGTGTCTCCGAACGCGATCGTCGGCTATTGACATCTTTGTTGTTCTGCCTGGGAGAGTGGGTGATGGCGCTACCGAGGTCAACCTTGTTATCTGTTTCAAATACAGCGCCCAGCGGGAAATCTCGCCCAAGCGAAGACTGTTTATTGCATAAAGTATTTAAGGTGAGGTCTCTTAGTCTATGAGATACACTCAGTTTTTTGAATTATTTTTATTTATTTATATATTTTGTCGTTGTTTAGTCGTTCACTGATTAGTATCCGGCAAAGGCTTGAAATTTTTAACCCATAACCGCCCACTGTATTGGGAATGAAATTTAGCTTAAGAGAAATTGGAAGGATTTTTTTTCCATTAAAATACGCAATTTTAAGCTTTGCAAAATGTCTAAATTATTAAATTTAAGGTTTCCAGAGGGGTTATATTTTTTCAATTGAGACAATACTGGGCTAAAAAGATCCTCTAAAACAATTTTTTTTCTGTTTGCGAACGGCATCGCTTGGAGGTTACTCGGAAGGAATTATCAAAAAAGATTTGAGTCAAAATCCTGGTGATTGGTATTTTAGCATGAATAAAATTCTTTATTTAGACTTAAATATCAAATAGTAAAACACATGCACTATTGAGCGATTTTTGTCGCTGGAAAATTGTTTGAGTCCAAATCAGCTCCCGTTCCACCTGATAATATCATGTAATTTTGTTGTTGTTTCAGGTTTTGATCCAATTGAGTGGCGGCTCGGGAGGGTCGATGCGTCCTCCTTCGGCTTCAGAAATGTTCCCAAGTGATCTTCTCCAAGAATTCGAACCAAACATAGCAGCTGATAATTTGAGAGAGGGTGCAGGCGGTCCCCGCCGGGGGTCCTCGATGCCCCCCGAAACGTACGCTTTCCGTCCGCCATGCCTGGCAACTGTTCGACTTGCCGCCAAAATGGTGAGTTCCAACCAACCTCCTTTAGTCGCGTACGTTCGATTCCACCCAAAATCAGTGTGCCGGTATGTTTACAGCAGTATCATTAGTGTTCGCTGTAAATTTGGAAGTTGAGATTTTTCACTTGGGTTCCTTCTCTCCAGCAAGCCGAGAGAAGCTTCACTCAAGGCGCGTAACCTAACATAACCTAAAAGTGACGTAGCTTGATGCCGCCAAGATGTGAACGGCATAAGGCTTGGTGACTTTCGAGCGGATTTGTAGCGAAGTACAAGGTATGTCAACTTGGGTTGACTTAACATAGCTTAAATCGACGTAGATTTATCTGGAATGTAAAATATTTAAATCTGACCATATTAACGCGGTTGCCTATCGTTAATCTTCGTAATATAACGAGAGGTTGAACGTAGTGAGGACTCATGAAAAATGCCACATTATAAAATTAATGTACAGTTCCTGGTCGACAATTTTCTATTATGTGGTCGCAAGTAAACTTTCGAATTTTGACAGCATAAAATATGAGGTAGCCACTTGTCTTCTAAATTCAAGTTTTCCGTTATTGTGGTACGATACATTCAAACCGTGTCCCCGAAATCTTTTTGTATTTTCCTAAATTTGCCTCTCTATATTTCTTTGAATTTTGGATTCCAGAACGGTATACAAACGGTATATGATCTGGTAATTATGATTCATTAAAAGCGTGTCACCGACGTCATTTTTTATTTTTCGGGATTGGCTTCAAATTTATATTTTTTCGAATTTTGGTTACCAGAACGATGACCAAATTTATTTATTCATGACTGTAAGCTCGTGGTAAGAGTTGTAGAGGTTGAATGGGGATAAAAGGTAGAACTCAATTCGAGGTTTCCAGTAGAGAGGTCTTTTATTTTCTGTTACATCATATTTTCTTAAAACATATTTATTCCGTGTAAAGCTTACTGATATCTTCATAATCTACACCTGGCACTGTTCTGCCGTTGAGCGGGCCCTGATGACAAGTACAGAATAATTAGCAACTTAAAATCATGAATGAACGATTTTTAAGCGCAAATTGAATACATACCGAATTAATTACAATTGTTGCGCAAAACTTGCTCGTCTTTACTTCCTTTAGAGTTGCGGTGTTTCCACGGTAGGCTCCATTCACGACTTTTACTTGACGACCTGTTGAAAATATTAGCATTAGTATCTTCGGTATTCGTTGCCCGAACATTTTGCTCTGCTGCCGAATGAAGTCACATACCGACGGCAGGAATGACGGTCTCGAGGTGAGATTGATCAAACTTTATCTTGGCCTTTGAGTTGAGCATTTGAACTATAGCAGTAAACTTATCAACTAGCGAGACAATATGTCCTTTTTCATTGTGATACTTGTCACCAAGTGCCTTAGTTATAACTTTGACCACAATACCCTGAAACAAAAAATGCATTGTTAGGGTATGTTGGTTTTGCTGCTTTCTTAAGTTTCTCAAACCTACCTCTGTGATCCAGTTGGGTTTACGATGGGCATTCTCTTTTCTTCTCTCCTCTTCCTTTATGATGTCATCTAAAGCGGAAGACTTTTTCTTGTCAGATGATTTACTTTTTGAACTTAATCCACTGGTGCTGCATGCATCAGAATCCAGTTTAGGCTTTTTGGCCAAGGGAACAGCAAAATCTTTTGAAAGAGGTTTAGATTGCTCTTGTTTCTTCTTAAGGGCAAGGTTCAATTTTAGAGGTTCACTCTCATCTTCTCGAACTAACTCTGATGGCTGACTCTCTGTTGCTCCAATGTCCTTTCCCCTTTCAATCTGAAAGATTGTATTGACTTAATGCAATATTTCCTTAGTATACAAGATATACTGAAACCAAATTTAAGTAATTTACCTGTTTTTGAATGAAATCCATCATCTTTTCCTGGTCATCTCTATCCATTTTCTCTTTCTTTTCCATCTTCTCTGCCAGAGCTATTGTTTCAGGATCTCTGGGAAGGTTATAAGCAATTTTAAATTCAACAAATTCAAGTTGTCACAGTTTCAAGTTATTTTAAAGGATTCCTTACCTGTCAATGTATGCAACAAACCATCCTTTTTCAGTTTCATCCACAACACATTTGCCTTCACGTCCCAGCCATTTTACAAACTCTGTCAGTGTTTCCCACCTGGTCGCATTCATGTGGATATGCTCTCGCCAAGCAATGTATTCTTGGTAAACTCTATTTGCAGGTACTCTTTTTGTCCCAAACTGCCTTTTCAGTACTTCTAGGTAGCCATTTAAAAACTCCCTACAAAAAAGAATTTCTTTTTTAGTGAGGGGAGTTCAACGAAATATATGTTACCAATGCTTGTTGGACTTACCGGGAGAATTCATCAATGTAGGAAGATGCATTGTCAGCAAACAACAGAAGTTGTCGTTGATGTGATTCTGACATAGTGTGGCATTTGAAACCGTTTTCATCCCGGCACTGTTTCTGACACATTTGGCAATACCATCGTAGTTTCTGGAGCCCTTTGGCTTTGATCTTATTGGCAATGTATTTGGGAGTTCCAACTTCATGCTTACCCATCCTGAAATAATTGAGTGTTCAGTAATGGAATTGATGTTTTAAAAAGAGGGAATAGTTTATATTTTATCACGTAATTGGCGGTCAGATCAAGTTGGCTAAATAGAAATGTGGCAGTTGACCCCACAGTTAGTGGTTATAACTGACAGGTTCCAGTTTAATAATTGCAAAGGTATTTGCAAACTAGTACTCATTAAATATCTAATTGTTCGTCAGTCTGAAAGCTTTGACAGATAGATGAATGGAGGCATTGGTATACATGGGGACACATCACATTAAACCTGGCAAGGACTTAAGCAACTAAACCAATGGAATTCAAAATTAATTAATGTTTTAATGTTTGAATCAGTTATAACTTATGTAACGTACGGTAGAGGTTTTTAATCTCGAATAATCTTTAACGCCTAGTCGCTTGGAGGTTATGTTTACAATAGTTATGACGAGCCTAGTAGGACTTTTGGCCGTAATACTTTCAAACTCGATAAATGGAATACTCTGAACATTAAGTTCCTAAAGAGGAATTAAAAAATTCTTAATTATCACTCACTTGGTATCGTTTAATTAACGTAAACGCACGGTTGACGTAATTTTGTTTCATGAGATGACGGCCATACTTGCTTTGAGGTCTGTTCGATGCTGCCCTCTGTTGGCCTAGTTTGGAAACGTGTCTTTAGGTCTGCATGATGCTGCCCTCTGTCGGCGTAATTTAGAACCGTAAACGCTGGGTTGACATGGCTGCTCTCTGTCGGCGTAGTTTGAAAAGTTGAACGCAAGTTTGACGAAATTTGTTTCAATAGAGCGTGGGACTGTGGGGAAGAAGATGACAAAGAAGTAAACAAATTTCCTTTGAATCGTGGTGATAACAAACCGCGCCGTTGCGAG
>Ga0058701_10002210_pt1 | contig 14569 bp, 13 predicted proteins | sample AgamicOrMae_FD_97039 | JGI IMG/M metagenome (GOLD analysis project Ga0058701, IMG submission 97039) | Agave microbial communities from Guanajuato, Mexico - Or.Ma.e | ecosystem: Host-associated > Plants > Phyllosphere > Phylloplane/Leaf | place: Guanajuato, Mexico | collected 2012-06-04 | reverse complement strand
ATTTAGGGATGTTTCTATTTTTTGGATAATTTATTACCAACTTGCAAAAGTTTTTATTTAATGTGTCAGTTGCAACATGTAGAAAAAGTTTAAGTTTTTACAGCAGGACATTTCGTTTTAATTGCATCGTGCTTAGTAGATATTCTTAAAGAATAATATTATGGCCGGAGGCAAGAGCTATCGTCAATCAGCCGGGAAGACTTGATTTTATCAGCGGCAACTTGTCGTTCTTTAGGTATTAGACCAAATACAAAATTCTGTTGTGAATTGTTTTACGGAATAGATCTCTTCAATCTTGTTTTAAAACTTTTTTGACGATTTAAATTGAGTGACAAATTAAACGACTTGACGTCGGTGTCATTCAGAAAATGGGCGAGTTAGGTCTTTACTCCGGGAGAAAGTATTCTACGGTGATCAAATTATCAATATTAGTTTTTCACATTCCATAAAAATATATTTGTGGTATTTAGGATTGGTAATTCAGCCATGCTCGTTGTTCGCGTTTTTAAAGGCATGTTTTTATGATTGTAAATCACTTTTTCGAAGTAGTTAGACCTTTTTTTAAGCATGCAGATATTGTATTTGAAGTTTCACTTTTTGTTCAAATTTGATGAGAAAAATAGTTGCACATTTGTTTTTGGATTTGCACATTATTTTATTTATACTGTGAGAGCGTTTTGTGTCTGTTTATTCGGAAGAGAGCTTCTTACCCGTCCTGTTAATTTTGGCTGCACTTTGGCCGTGTAAGTAGGTTAAGAAGAGCTATTTTTTATTGCCGCTTAGAAATTCCAAGTCACAGCCGTTTGAACCAACATTTTTTGTAAATTTAGCTCTCAAAAATCAATTTTTTTTTTATTCACTCGCTTACTTTTCGATAACTTCTGGCAGAGCAATTCAAAATTTTGATAACTCAATGCTCTTTTCGTTGTTGAGAGCATTGAAAACGTTTGCGATCAATTTAAAAGTAGCGTTGCTCTGAAGACTTTTCGCCTTCCATATAGTCGGATGCTTGATCCGTTGAAAGTCAGTTTTCAGCCGCGGAAATTTTCGTCGTAAGTGTACAGTCGAAATCAAAAGCAACGGCGTATTGGACTAGTAAGTATGTGCGGAACTTGCTACGGCTTCGTCTAGACAAGAAGAGTGGAACGAATCGATTCCGCTTTCAACAACGTTCGTTCTGATATCTGATACCACCAAAATGATATCTGATTGCAAAACGATATCAGGTACCAGTACTCGTCGCCTTCTGACTTGGACTGTTCACTGTTACCCCCCGGTCCCGTCTGAATGCTGTAGCATATGCTGTAGCATTCAAGAGAAGCGGTCTTTTTATTCAATTTTGCATGATTTGTAGAAACTGAATAGTTAATATTTTGCTGTAATTTATCGATGTTTATAGAGCACTCCGTTTTGTGGTTAGAGCTTGGCTTGGTTCCGTATTTTATGGAAGTCGAATTTTATTTTTACTTGAAAGTATCCAAGCAAGTATTGTTATTATGTATTGTTTTATCTGCACCTCCTTTTGTCGAATGTGATTTTGAGCATTAAGAAGTACTTATTTCAGGTAGTTGTAGCTCAATGTTTTTTTTTCTTTTTCTATGTCACTCTGTTCATGTTTTGTTTCGGTCAGGTGTGCGTGATGAACTTGTGGGCGTGAGTGGGTACGGATGAATGTGCGAATGGCGATTATTTTGTTTGTGTTTCCTCTTTTTATGTATATGGCTTCGACGATAATCAATATTACCTGCCTACTCGGTGAAGGTGTTCTTTTTTAACAAGTGCGATTTCCCCGCATCCCCTTCCCCTTACGGGCAGATTTGGAATCACCGCAAAAAGTACCCGCGTTTCTGCGCTGCATTATAGCTTAATATTTCTACTGGGGTACTAATAAAGCATTCTTTTACCAACTTAACCGAGGGCATGCTTTGAAAAGGTTTGGTGGGTTGGGGGGGGGTAAAACTGCTATGTTCCACAAAACTTTGTTCAACGATGAAAATTGGAATGATCGGAACGGGCCTGACAACTTACTGAAGAGGCAAACGCAATGAGAACGATAGCTTCTGTTTCCTAAATTATTAAACCCATTATTTTTGCAAGCAATTGAGTGAAAAGTATTTCAAGACAATTTTCAAACCATTATCCGATATCAGTAGAACATTAAACATATCATTTATTACATGGGCAACTCCATGTGGATACGACGTTTCATATTGACTGATCTTTCAAAACTTGAGATATACCTAAACTTGATATATTAATCTGAAATTCGTTATTATTAAAGCTAAATCATCAAACAAAGAATCCTGTAGTGAAGTTAGGGAGTGTTTTTTTCTTTTTTTCGCACACGCATTAGTGCTCTTAATTTGTTAAAAAAAAAAGCCAGGTAACATTGTATCCCTGCATGATGGAGCATGAAGGACTTAGTAATGGCGATCAGTGGATCTAACCTAACAAACTATTTATGAATTTACCCAAACATTTACGCATCTAACCATCATGGGAGACTGTTACATTTCCGTACACAAAAACCGGAAACTCAAAGATGGATCTTTTTCATAAGGTATGAGGTATTTAGAATTTTTGTAGGTTGTCCCCAACTTACCTATTTTTAAAGGAAGTATTATGGTTCAGAAATAATTTAGATACTACGGTTATTATTTCAAAATTATGTAGTTTTTTGTTCACGCCAATTTTGCTTAACAAAGACCTCCTTGGCTTTTACTAGAAATTATAGAAAATCTGGCAAGAGAGTTCAAGTTGTTCAACATTACCGTTTAAGATTTTATTTAAATGTATTTCGTTCTCAGCCGTTCCGAAATGTAAAATTTTCGCATCAGGGGAACTAGTCCGCAGATAAGTGTAGACTTGGGCTTTGCCTTTTCCAACCGCATAACGGTGAGCTTGCTTTAAGGCAGGGTGCTTAAGTTGCAGGAAGTGATTGAATCGGGGAAGTAAGGTCTGTGTGCCACACAAAAACTCTCGCGAATGTAAAACTGGTCAGGATATTATGTCTAGTGTTGCCAAAAAGAAAGAATAAAAAGGACTATGCGTATAAAGATATTTTGCGTGAAGGCCTTCTTTTTTTACGACTTGAAGTCGACTGTGCCGCTGTAGGAGCATTCTGTTTGGACAACCGACAATAGGGGGAAGTCATCGTGTAAGATAGCGGTCAGATATTTCCGTGTAACCAAGAAGACGACGTGCATGATGAAGCTGAGAAGATTGACAGGTGATGGCATTCACATGGGAAGTATTTGTACAGAACTGCTGGTAATATTGTCTCACACTGACAGTAACGTTTAAGGTGCCGGCTCCTTTGACAACGTCGCGCAAAGTTGCATTCTTACGCGAAAGATATCTCTCAAATGACGTACAAAAAGGACTTAGTTTTTAAGAGTCAGCCTATCGTCATAGGCGGTCGAAATCAAATCGAACTTTAAGAGCAAAAAAATTATATTTACTGATTTTTTTAAAATTAGACTTTGAAAAAAGATGCGTTTTCCACAAAATTGTGAAAATCATATTCATATTTACCTAGCACACGATGGATGTAATATCGCAGTTAAAGAAAAGAAAAAGCTGTTGCTATATGTTTTTCTTTTCATGTTCTTTGAGTAAAATATTCATTTTATTATTTTCTATCAAATATTTTGAAGAGAATGAAAATTTAGATACAAATCGTAAGATATTCCATACCGTGAATATCCTCCACTGTAAAATGCAGTCGTATTTCGACAAACGTTTCGAACTTCTCACGTCGAGAAAAACATTATTTCAACTCGGAAATTATCAAAATTTTTGTTGGGCCCATATGTGGCGTAAAAGTAATTTTTGGCAATTTTCCTAATCGAAATTTTTAAAAGTATTTTTAACCATCAAAAATATGATAAAGAAAGTTTTTGTCTCAATGCGCGAAACTTTTATTTTTTCCGACCGGCTATGACAGTAGGATGATTTACAAAAAATGATCGTGACAAAAACAGTATTTTTTGGCGACCGTAGATCGTTACTTTAGCAGGTACATACGCTTATCTTGTTTTTGCTTGATTCCAAAACGATAGGATTATTTTTCCTCGTCAAAGTCGGGGGTAGGATTTTCCTTTTTTAAAGTTCTTTGTTTAAAAAGGCGCACAAAGTAATTGCTTTTTTTTCCACCGAGAAATTTGGTCCGGTTGAAATCCGTCCAATTTTGTAATTTCTGTGACCTCCCAAAATCGATGTGTTTTTGGCCCACTTTTGAAAACTAACCGTCCGATTTCGCTCGCTCGCGTCTAGATCTATTAACCGACACCCAAATATGCAAAAATACTAAAAAAAAAACAAAAAAAACACGGATAAGAAAAAAAATCATCGACTTTGAAATTGGAATGCGCCATATAATCTTGTTTGACCTCCACGAATAGCAATCCTGATCGTTCTCAATTTTCCATTTTTTCCAGATTACGGATCGAGTTCGGACGGATTAGTGGCTCTTTCGGAGTCTGTTTGGCCCACAGAGGTTTTGGCGGGTAGCATAAAATCTTCACTCACCTCCCTGCCTCCAGCGCTTTCGATGCCGGGACCAATGCCAACTTTGTACAATGGAACGGCCTTTGACCACGGCCGAACGAGACCAAAGCTCTCTATAATAGAATTAGTTCTTTATAACATGGCAGCCATGTTAGCTGGCTTTGCCGCTGGATACGACGTGCGGATATCCAACGTCTCACCCTTTCATCCTAGTCTTCAGCCCGACAGGTTTGTAACTTCAACCTTTTTGCGGAAGATTTGGTATCTTCAAAAACGTTGTTAATTACAAATTCTAAGCTATAATCTGTGAATCGCAATACCTTCCATATTAGTCTTCCAAATTCTTACATTTCTTACATCGTCCCCTAGGCTTACATTTCTCGCAAAATTGAATCGCCAGGTTGGTAACCTTGCTAAAGGTAACGGTACCGACTGGACGCGGCTTTTCTGAAGGTTTCCCGTTACTGGCAAAGTAGAGGAGCTACTGTGATGCAGTCGATTTCTGTCTCCGTGTGGCACGCTTACTTGGTCTATTCCTGCGGTTTCTTTGCCATGCGGGTATCGAATTAGAAATAGAGGTTCTTATTTTGAAAATATGTGAAAGGCTTGGACGCTCGGCAGCGCGATTGTCGAAGAGGCCTCGATTTTGAGGCACGCCAAGCCGAAGTCATCTTGTAAGAAATCCCATCGCTGCAGTAAACCGCAATCGTGTTAACCTTTTAATCCTATTTCCAGGTGTTCAGATGATTGCGATGAGAGATTATGGTGGTTCGGAAGCGAAGTTATGGGACCTGGAGGTCCATTTTTAGGTCCGGATTATGAATTTTCAACAACATCAGGTAGGCCCTCGAACGGTCGTTAGAGCTCGAGCGCCCGCCATTCTCAGCATAGGCAACCGGGTGCGCTCTTGTGTGTCGCGTTTGCCTATGCGCTGGTATGCAGGCGCTCGACGATAGCATTACTAACATGTTATTGAGTCGCTTATTATTGTTCTGGCCCTGAAATACGAACTACTTCCAGGCTACCCTCACAATACGTATCACGGTCCAGCCCGCCATTTTCGGCCAATGCTGAGCACCGTAGGCTTCGGAGCAATGCCAAACATGGACAGAGAGTGCGAGGCTGCCGCAGAAGAAAGTCTTAGGCAATTACGGTTAACTGACTCGCCTCAACATTCTTACAAATTTCCAAGGCGGGTTCACTCGACGGCGAGTTCAGCGGCCGGCTCGGCAACGGGTTCGGTGACCGGTTCACCGTGTCGGCAGAACGCCTCCTTCGAGGTCGGCCCCGAGATGATGCCTTACAGCCCATACCATCACGTGCTGTCTCCCGAAGCTATGGCCGTATACGGCCCCCCAACTTCGCCGTATCACCAAACCAGCAGCGAGTTCTTCGTGCGAGAGCGAGACATTACTCACCAGGAACACCACGCTTACGACAATCCGGGAAGCGTTGTGGGCACACCGACGATGCAAAGAACGCCCTCTCGGATGTCGGGCAACATGGGACACCGCAGAAATCTGTCCAATGTGTCGAACGCATCCAGTGGCTCCGTCGTAAATTTGAGTTTTTGCTTGGAGGATGACGAATATCCTGCTCACCCTTATTACCGGCAGTAAGTATTTATTTTTCTAGATAGGTACCTCTAGTTGCTGATCTGATAGCCCTAAAACATCCCGACTATCGCCAATCACCTGTTTCAAAACACAGATAATCGAAGAATCGCTTTTTTAAAATCCTGCCAAAAAAGTCAGTTTTGTAGCCGCTGAGATGGACTTAGCAGACTTTTGGAGAACAACCGGAACAGTCTTATTCACCCGCCTCTCCGGGAATCTGACATTTCTACGATTAAAATTGCCTTATGATGTTTTTCTTTTATCAGAGAAACGCCTCTGGAGATCAATCATTTATCAAGCATCAATCACTATTATACCAGGCAATATCATCACGAGTCATTAGAAAGAGATCCATTGGAGTTTGGACCAACTAGGTTAAGATCAAGTCTAAAACGATCAACCTGCTCTCCTGCTGGTAAGTTCTTCTTCGAAGCGTGGCTTCATTTTATGACACGGCTTCGGAAAGTTGAAACATTTTTTAAATTTATTTTTTCGTGGTTGGTAGGACGGAGTTGCGGTTCTTCGTCTTCTGGCGGGCCAGAGACTCCGACGAATCCAACTCCCCCTGAGAGCGTCAACAGCGAGGATGGCGGGCGGGACGCCTCGCGCGTTCGCTTCCTTCCGCTCTCCTCCGGAAGCCATCTAACTAGTCAGCAACCACTAGGCACTAACCCGCTCATCCATCCTCAAGATATGAACATTCCCTCACAGGTAAATCACCATTTTATCGAGGGGAGTGAGCAAACGCACAGTGGGACCGAATGAAAAACCTCAACCCCGGGTGGGAGTGTCCATGCGATATCCACGCCGAATCAACCATTAATTGAAAAATGGATTTGGATATCCATGTGTCTATGCTATGTAAACCATGGATATCCATTCGAGTATTTTTTAAGTGAATGGATATTACCATGGACATTAAGTGGATATTTGAACCCGGGAACCCAGGTATACCGGTATCCAGTAAAACAATTGTATGCGCCATACCGCAATCGGCCATGCATATTGTTACCACATTACGTAAATTTGCTCGTATCAGTTTCTTAGATGATTCGTTTAAACCGAAATAAAAAAAAGGGAGAAATTTTGGTCAAGAAGTCTGCGTAAATTAAGGCATATTTGTGCCATGTACAGTTTTTCTTCGGAGTGTCTATTCGCACGCAAACTCCCATTCAAAATACATTGGGCCTTCTTGACTTGCGTTAAAGTCTGCCCATGTAAATGCGTGCTTAAGGGTACCGGGCGAGTAGAACTGACTAGTGATCATTTTTTTGACGAGATTATGGTCAATTATTCATCGTTAATATTAAAGCGGAAGTCGATCTCATCTTCGACTGCCAGAGTTCTTCTATTTTAGTTTACTTTTAGTTTCTTAGCTAATTTTTAGTTTATTCAGTTTGCAAATTAACTCTCCTTCGAGTTTTTCGGGGTTTCAAATGTTTCAAATATCGAAAATTTTTGTAAATAACCGTGAAGAGTATTGGATTTTCACTATTTACACAATTTAATTCTAAAAAAGAGAAAAATGTTTCAAACACTGCCTTGGACCGAGATTTGACCTCTGCGACACTTGATATTTCTCGGTCTTGACTAGAAATGGCGAGCAGCTTCCAAGGGCTGAAAGGTATTTTTTTTTTTTTTTTGCAGAGGAGATCACGGCGTATGGGGCGGTCAAGTCGGGAGTCGTCGAGAACCAGACGCCCGTCTTACACCGAAATGGAGAGGGAATACTTGCAATGACTCGAAGCCTGCTTTGACTACCCGGCCGCGGCACCGCTGCTAACTGAGGTCTATAACTCTAAAACTAAGATGGAGGCTCAGTTTGACGGTCATTTGAAATGTGTTCTTTTAGATGGTATCGTAAACTTTCTGTACATTCCTACTGATGCCTTTCTCCCTATAGCTTTAGCTCAGACTTTTATTCAAGTATGTCGGATCATGACGCATCGGTATGCTTCGGGTTCACAGGGCTGCGTTCGAAAACACCACTTGGAGGGTACTCTGTCTTTCTCTCCTATGAGAGCTCCATATGTAAGACAGAGATAAAACATCCTCGGGTGCCGTTTTCGAACGCATCCCAGAGCACCGTGGTCAATGCCGCGTATAGAGAGTGGCGAAGAGGGGATGGAGCGAACTGAATGGTCAGCCGCGGTGGCTCGGCAAGCTTTAACGTACATGTATCAATCACACACATAAATTTGAGTAATTAGGAAGGCAAAGCTTTAATTTTTGTGCACGTTTTTTCTATAAACGTTTTTGTCCATCTTTTTAGAAGCTCATAGCAGAGTGATATAACTACTGCTGACTGATTAGGTTCACTACACAGGACTGAAATCCGGAATTAAACTCACTGTCGATCAGTTTTAATAGGCAATCTCACTGCATGTACTGTAGGCGTGTTGCCTACCCCGCAGCTCGACGGCAACTATCTTAAAAAACAAAAAAATATTTCGGTACTCTAAGTGGTCAAGAAAAGTTTCTTTTTCGAATAAGTCTCCCTTGGTTTGCAAACGGCATATACAATCGCAATCATACATTTCACTACTCTTAGTTAAAGATAAACTTTGATTAAAGATAAAAGATGAGCTCAAACCCTCCCCGCTTTCAAGTTAAACATCTGCTTTTAAAAGATAATTACACCATGATTTATCTGTGACACCAACAAACGAAATCTTAAAAGTGTCTCTTTTTTATTTTCATTGTTTATTAACTAGTCTTCTTTACTATCTTATCCCACAAGTTTGGTTATTACGTAATAAAGTCTTATTGTCTTCTGCACAATACTCGTATGAGCGACCTTCCGCGGCAAAGTATTTAGGTAAAAGGTTCTTTGAGCTGTCATTTCCCAAGAGACTTGTGCTGTTAATTAAAAGTAGAAAAGTTTTCCTCTTTGATCGGGAGTTAAGACTACCAATTTATGGGTGAACCTTTCTAGTGCACAAATTTCGCTGGATTATTTTTGTTCTAACTTAATGTATTACCAAGTCAGAAATCACGCATGGCAGAAAACAAAAGACAAATGAGGACTTTTTTTTTAGAAAAACTTAGGCAAAATGATCTTTTTAAACAATCTATTTTCTAATTGTCATTTCAACAAGTTCGAACGTTAAATGTTTAGATTATTCTACCGGCATTTATGATGCTAATCAGAGATCTTTGTAAAAAATGCTCTAGCCGAGAGATTTTTTTTTGAGAGTTAGAATTTTATCTAAAACCAAAGGAAATTTTCCGGCCATTTTTAGGATTTCCTCTCTTTTCAAAATACCGAATCACTAAATTGCAGCAAATTATTTTCAGGGAATTCCTATCAAGACCTCCTAAAGATCTAACGATCCTCTAATTCTGAGACTGTGCTTTTTGTGCGTGTAAAGTTCATCAGGTTTCTCATCTCTTCGCGTGATATGACCACATTTCTGAAATTTTCTTGTACCCAAGCATATTTACAAATTATAAGTCCCAGTTTCCTTTTTCCGTTTCCCTGTTGTGTTGTAGAACTTATTATTAAATCTTATAAACTGTCCCGTTTTGATATTTTTTTTGAGAGAGTGGAACAGCCCTGTCAACGTGTTCGTTACGGTTTAAAGTTTGTATAGGGGAAAATAATGATATTTTCTAACAATAAAATGCCGTACGAGATTGTAAGAGGTTGTGATAATATTTCAGTATTATGGGCCTCCATGTCTACTGCATAATCAAGGTAGTGCCTAAAATGGAGCTTTACGCGCCCTGCACGTCTACTATCCTTTATTTTCGCATTAGCAAATGTAAATGAATTCCTGCCTTTTTTTTAAAATATATATATCCCCAAATCAGAAAACCTACAAACTAGTTCTCATTAGGCCTACCAGTGGGTATCCATTCCACTATTCTATGTACCGTATTCATTTCCCATCACAAAGTACTTTAGATATCGAAAACGTGCTGTTCTAATCTTTGATTTGCGCTCATACGTTCTCTCTAATGCCGAATGGGAAAAGACTTCAACAAGACAAGTTCTACACCGGCGTAGGAAATTTAATTGTGTCTCATATTTTTTGTCTTTTTTTTAATCAACTGTAATGTTAAAATTTTCACTTTCTCGTGAAAATGTCAAAAGGCCAACTTTACTCTTAAATTTTGAAACTAAAACCGGCGAAGGTATTTCGCACGTTACCATAGTAAACATTAGTTATCTGGTGTTTCAGATATGTTGGTCTGTGTCGTTTTGGAAGCTGGTAATGTTGCCCTTATTTATTCCGCCCTTAGTTGTTTTCACCATTGTTTATTAGTTTCCTTCTCTAGAAGGCTTTAATATCTTTGTTTAGATAAAGTTGTAATTTCATAAATTTATTTTGTTTCTTTATAAAAAAATGTCTTTAGGAAACATCTTAATAATCTATTTAAGTTGAAGTGTGTGCATGACTATTTAATCTTATTATTTCATCATGCCAACGATGTAAAGTAGAAAAAATAACGAAATTATTATTTTTTAAACTTATGTACATAATACTTTATTTATAATTAAATGTTTAATTTATTTTTTATGTGCTATTTTTTTATCTAGTTAAAGCATAACTTTAAAAAATCTTGTAAGTACCGGTACCAAAACGAACCGTCTAGAGGTGTGTAGACGCCGAACGGTGTATTGTGATCTTGTGCCGAAAAGTCTCATCGTAGAGTAACTCATGAGTTCAACCAGAAAACGACCGAAAAAAATATATTAAAAAAAAGTCAAATTCTGACGTCTCATCAGTTTTCGGACTTTCGCTAACTTATGCTCTCATGGTGTTAAAGATCGCTCGTTAATGATAATTGTGACTTCTTTATCTCTCGTATAATGTTTTATTTACGTGGTATGTCTCTTTCCGATCATCAGGTCATAAATGACGGATGACAGAAAAAATTCTGGGATTGATCGAAATCACTTATTATACTCTTCGCGCGGTCGTTCAAGGAAACCTTATTGTTTGCATTTTCTCCTCGTTATTAGTGTTGCTCTTTCTCACTCTTTGCACTTCTTTTTGCACCTCCTCTTCCCATCCTATAGCTACCGTAATTACTTATCGGTGCGTTCCATCAAAATTAGAGCAGCGCTTTCAAAACGAAAAAAAAAGAGTTTATCCCCGTATTACCTTACTTAAGAGCCTTCTCTTGCAACTAACGAGAATTCCTCCTTAAAATTAAAATGAAAAAAAAGAATATTATGAACTTTACTTTAGTATAATCTTGTCGTGATGATACACAAACCTAGATGAAAAAAAAATGATGTCATGTATTGTGTGATTTTGATTTCACACTGAAGTAGAATGTCTCGAAGTCGCCTTACAGGTTGATGTTACGCTTATTGTACGTACTTGTGGATTCGATTATTTTAGTAAATTTTCTAATGTAATTGGGACCATGGAATCGACTAGATCAGGGTGTCTACGCGGTCGCCCCAAAAAATTCTCTGAATTTTCTCTGACCTTTTTCCAACGAATTCAGCAATCCCTTACAGAATTTTCAAAATGTGAAGACCTAAAAGATTTTTATTTGCTGTAATCTCCACTAGTTTTTCTCGTAGGGTTCTCGTAAAAATACGCTGACTTCTGACCAAATTTCAGGAAAGTCCATGAACTTTTTAGGTTCTTCAGATCCATAGACACCCTGTAGATATGACTGGTAAAATTAATTTATAGGATAAGAAAGATGTGACTTTTGAGAAAAAATGCATATACCAGATTAGTACCCGTACATTCGTTTCAATGATATGGAGAATCGGCTTGCATGGAGTTTGTCCGGATTAAATTATAATTGAGAGAAATTTAGGTTGCTCGAGCTTTAAATTACTCAACTTCTTGTTTAATACGCGTTCGATATAGCATATTTCTTACACAGGTTTTAGTGGATCACAAATGCATTTATTAGGGCAGCCTGATGTCTTAGTCATCTTTGTACAGAAATAGCGCGGTATAGCTTTTTACTTTGTATAGGTTGGTGTAAAACATTTACATAGTCAATGTAAATATATAAATATGTACATTTATCTGAGAATAATATTTCATTGCGATTAAGATTATCAGATAAGTCAAAGCCTGTTATGTGCCCGAGCACGGTCGTTCTGTGAAGGAGTAACCTGCTACATTTTCATTCCAAAAATATTGTTTATAGTAACCTTTTACAGAAACAGCTTACATGCAATATCCCTAAAAAAATCAATAAAAAACTGATCAGTTTTCGTGTCTTTCAATGCTATCCCTTGAATCCAAGATGATTAGGTCACTAAAAATAAGACTTCCTGTCTCTGTCTCATCGTCAAGTAAGAGCTACCTTAACTTTCGTGTCTCGGTATGTTCGAGTAGAAGGGGCCGTCGTACGGGTTGCCTACCTACGCGGATAGCGGTATTTAATTTTGAAATTAGGTACGTACCCATCCAGTGAAACTTTCAAAGATACCCCCCCCTCGCTGGGTCTCCCACACGTTGTTTCCGGATAAAAATGCATCCAAAATGTGTGTTTCACTGTCCAAATGTCATCCAGGGGCGCTTCTCTTTAATATCCCTTAATAAGGCCAAAAGAACAATATTTCGTTGGTTTTGCTTACCCCTCAAAAAACGCCATATTTACGAGCATTTTCCTCGCGATTTTGGATCAAAAACCATCGAGAATCTGTCCCAACAGAAATTTAACACTTTTTTCTGTCAGCTTTTAACATGGAAAGTGTCTGTTAGTCGAAAATAAAGCCGAGGTTACGAGAAGAACAAACCCCTTTTTACGTTAAAAGCACGGTGGTCAAACCCGCTTTGAAAAGTGGCGCGGAAGGAGGGAGAGCTGGGGACGGATGTGACGTCACACTTAAGTTAGAGGAAGTCCATGTGGCGGGCATATTTCAAAATGTTGAGACTTAACCTCTTGTAGACCTGTTGTAGACCGTCACCGTCGTGGAATCCACAATGTCCACCGATAGGGAGCAACTAAATGTTTTGCCCTGGGGAGATCGGAGTAAACACAATAATCATGTACTTTGGAATAATCTTATTTTGGCCCAGTGTGAAGATTCGTGTTATGTTACGCAATGGAACCAGCGTCAGATGACAGTTTTCCAAGTAGACGAAAAGGAGGTTAGGGACATCACAATATCAACCTTACAATGTGCTACACAGATATGTCAGGTAATTATGACATCATTTTCCTCGACATTAGTATCATGATCAATTTATCAAAGCAATGTTCAAGTGTTGCCTCGCCAGTAGAACGAAGCTCGCTTTTTAAATTAACAAGTTGAGGTTAGGTTTCTTAAGGTTTAACTCAAAATATTCTGCTGTGTAGACTATTTGTTTGAGGGGTTGTTGACATTGTTTCAAACTTTCTCTGTGTGATGTCAAAGTCTTGAGTTCTTTGTTTACTATGATTATGCTTCATATGTTGAATTGCTCAACAGCAATCAAAGCTCATGCTCTTGCATTGACAATCCAAAATATTTATGGCACACCAATGTGACAGTAGGTTTAATTGACACACATATGTTTGACAGGATGTCAACTTTCCAGAAGCTGTTCTGCAAGTGTTTGAGTGGTTAGGGGGGTTGTATTTTCTCACCATGTCAGGATTTATTAAAGTTTTGATATTTAACAAATCCACCATTAGGTAAGTTGCTGCTCCCAAGTGGGCATTCATCATGGCAAAGTTGGAGTAAAATTTATAATTCCGTTGGTTTTTGTGCAGGTATTTGAAAAATAACACAGGCCTTTTTAGGACAATCGTCTCAATACCACCACCAAAGAAAGTATTAAAAGCTCATCCCTTGAATTTGAATGTATTACTGATAGCTACTGCTTTAAATGGTCATGTCTCTATTGATATTTATAATGTGGACAGTTCCTCCGAGGAGATGGAAGTTTTTCTTGTGGATACCATCCCATTAGAAAAGCAGGAATCACAGGTGGGTGTTGACATTTACACAAAAAGTCTTTGTTGTCTTCATACTTGTGATAACGATTCTGTTTTTTCTTTTCTTTTGTAGGATGAGGTGACATCTGTTGTTATGTGTGATTGCAGTACAAAGTTAGCTTCTCAGTTGACAAGGGCTCAAAGTGATCAATATTGTGTGATATTGGTGGGACTCAATACTGGTTCTGTGTTTTGGCTTCCCTTCATCAAAGATACGCCTGTTGTTCCTGAAACCAGAAAGTTGTACCATGCTGGGAGAAGAGTGCAGGATATAGTTTGTCCAAAAGGTAAGTCAAAATTAATTTTAGAATATTCTTGAGATGGGATGTTATCTTGCCAGGAGGACAAGCTGTTATACCCAAGAAGAACATATAAGTGGAGATCTATTTAATGATGGCAAGTGTTAAATGAATTTCTAAGTTGACTAATTAATTTAAAAAAAAAAAAACCTATAAAATGTCTCGTAGAAAAGTTTTTTTTTTTTTTTAAATTGAAAGTACCTTAGAATTATAGCTTAACAAATCTCCATTTTTTTT
>Ga0058701_10002209_pt1 | contig 14569 bp, 9 predicted proteins | sample AgamicOrMae_FD_97039 | JGI IMG/M metagenome (GOLD analysis project Ga0058701, IMG submission 97039) | Agave microbial communities from Guanajuato, Mexico - Or.Ma.e | ecosystem: Host-associated > Plants > Phyllosphere > Phylloplane/Leaf | place: Guanajuato, Mexico | collected 2012-06-04 | reverse complement strand
GTTCCAACTGTTCCAACTGTTCCACTGTTCCACTGTTCCATGGATTGTTCCACCCCCAGTTCGGGAACACGGTGGAACACGACACGCCCCCTTGTTCCAAAATGTTCCGAACATCCATGCTAGACACACCACCGCGCGAGAGAAGCTGTGGTGATCAATCGAAATTATAGCAACAAGCCACTGACTAGGGGGAGTAACGCACACAGGCAAGCGTACAAAAGCATTACACAACCACCACTCGCCACAATTTTGGAAGATGGTTCACTTGTTCATGGGATTGGCCCAGGTGGGACCGTAAAACACAATAGATCTATCTATAGTATAAGTTTCTAAGCTTTATCTTTCTGTCTTTGAAAAATGTCGTGTGTTCCAATCAAGCTTGGGTCTGTAGCGCACTTTTTCGTAGCAAACCAAAGTATCATTAGGCTTGAATTCCAAATCATCGTGTCCTATGAAGGATATACCACATTCCTGATCCTTTTCAATCTTCTTGACATCATCCTTCAAGTGCTTCAATGTGTTTACTATCATATCGCTGACCACGACCTCTTCGTTCCTGATCAGTTTATAGAAGACGTCTGACTTCTTCAGAACACCAAGCCGACAACGACAACCAGCCACATGAACCTTGCGTTTTTTGGTGACATCGATGACAAAGTCTTGGGCCACTAACGCCCTTCCGAGCTCTTGCTCCTTTTCAGCCTCAGGTATGCGTTCCTCAAGGCGTTGCTTGAGATCATCTATGAGTTGGTAGATTACATTGTACATTCTGATGGGAACTCCCTCTCTCTTTGCCCTAACCATGATGCTTGGGTCATGGCATTTGACATTAAATCCGTAGATGACAGAGTTAGGAAAAGATGCAGCCATGATATAATCATTCTCTGATATTGCACCAACACCGAAATGGGCGAGGTCTATTCCAACTTGATCAGAATCGTATGTGTCCAGGACATCCAATAGCGTTCCGAGAGTTCCATCTACATCACATTTTAGAACAATGTTCAGCTTGTTCTCGATCGGCTCGATCTCCACATCATCATCAGTGTTTGACGTTTTCTTTCTGATTTTACTTTTTCTTTCAAATCTACCGAGCTTGTACTGGTTAACAACAGATTTTGCCTCTGCCTCACTGGCTACCTCTATGACCAAATCGCCTGCCGAGGGTGGATCTTCTTCCCTCCATCCTGTCACCTGTGCCGGTTCTCCCGGAGGACACCGGCTTTTTTGCTTACCGTGTTCATCATACAAAGCTCTCACCTTGGCCCAATTCTTGTTGCCAGCAAGTAAAAGGGAACCCTTCGATACAGTGCCCCTTTGTACGAGGATTGTACATAATTTACCTTTATGTGGGTCCACTCGAGACTCGAGAATGTGCCCGGCAGCCATACACTTCTCATCGGCGGTCAACTCTAATGTCTCAGCTAGTGCAACTATGGATTCTTTGAGTTCCTCTACCCCAGTACCTTGTAAGGCGCTTATCTTAACTAGCTGAACGTCTCCTCCGTCTTGTTCTGTTATCACATCATGTACAATCAAGTCTCTTCTAATAGATTCCACTCTTGCATCCAATACCTTTTGATCCCGAGAAAATTTATCACATTTATTAACGGCTACTATCAAAGGAACATCATTCTTCTTGGCACACTCTATTGACTCAATGGTCTGATCCATCAATCCGTCTTCGCAAGCGACCACCAGAATGATAATATCTGTCACCCTCGCCCCTCGCTGTCGCATTGCAGCAAAAGCAGCATGACCAGGAGTATCGATGAAAGTGACTTTGTCATTTTTAAACGGAACAACAAACGCACCAATGTGCTGAGTTATGCCCCCGAACTCGCTCTTGACGATCTGACTTTTCCTCAAATAATCGAGGAGCGTCGTCTTGCCATGGTCGACGTGACCCATGATGGTAACTACTGGCGGCCGTTTCATGGAGATCCATCTTAGCTGTGCAAATCCTAGGGTAGATCTATAGACCTTGTTGAATATGTTCATCCTGTTCGCAATTCGAAGCCTCTAGCTCGAATGGACACGTGACAGAGTTGCGCGTTGAGACGCATGGAAAAGTAAACACGCATAGAAGTAGACCGTCTATCAGATGTTCTGCTTCAGGACAATTTAGGGAAGCCAGCTTTCAGATCATTCAATTTGGCCCATTCATTCGGCTGGATGATCGCTATATATCCTGAGGACAGGGGTTTCTTCTTGATGATACTATGATCGTTCATTATGTTGCGATTGATTTCTATTAGCTTCGAACCAATGCAAGCTGTTACAATATATTTGGACCCGTCCGAGCACAGAATCCCGCATATGGGCGAGTTCTTACGCAACTTCTGGCCGCCTCTCTTCCTTTTGCCTCTCGGTTGACATGTTGTCCGATCAATCTTAGAATCACCTTCGAAACTAAACTCGATACCTGTTATTTCCTTGTCTTGTGAAATCACTGGATGACTTGGTGCGAGGGTCACGATACAGATCTTGTTAGAATGAAACATGATACATTGGTCACCGACCTCGCCGAAATAGCATTTTCGATCCTCGGATGTGACAAGTCTTATGTCGTAGTAACGTTCACTTGGTGTCGGAAAGTCGTCTAGTATCCTATCGATATATTTATTCAACAGTGTCTTGTCTCTGTTGTGGCTCGAGTCATGATATGACGATTCACTCAGGGCGACGAGATTCTGGCTCTTCGATTCCTCGACGGAGCACTCTTCGGATGCATTTTCAATAGATGTAGACATCAAAATCGGATTCAGAGTTGATGAATAATGTAAGAGATATCAATAAGATATGTATGATTGTTCAAAGATAGTCCAAGGTATGGGGGCCCGTTTTTTAAATTTCCCGCGCTCGTGTATGGCTCTTGTGCTTTGCAGATTCTCCCAATGCCTCATTCTCGCCCAGCGAGCAGCACGTCATTGCATCACGGAAAACATTACATCTGTTGCAAATAGCTCCAAAATCTCGAAATTTGGTTGTTATTTTACTGTCAAGAAGAATTAGCGCGGTAGATTCAGCAATTTGAAGGGCACTAAGCCGAAAGTTTGGACAATCCTAGCATATTAGATTGGCTGTCACGATGAACATCACCTCGGCATCGGGTGTAATATCCTTATTAGATGAACATCAATCTGAATTGAAAGAATATGCCTTACACAAGCTTAACGATATCGTTGACGACTTTTGGCCAGAGATTTCTGAGGCAATTGTGAAGGTCGAGTCATTATGTGAAGACAAATCGTTCAAAAACAGGGACTTAGCAGCCTTATTGGCCAGTAAAATTTATTATCATTTAGGTAGCTTTGATGATTGCCTCGCCTACGCGATTAGCGCAAACAACTTATTAGACATCAATGTTAAATCAGAGTACATAGATACAATTATAAGCAAATGCATCGATCAGTATATAAAGCTCAGGCAGCAGCAAGCAAAGCCAGGCGAGAAGAATGTAGATATTGACCCTCGATTAGAGAATATTGTCAACCGAATGTTCGATAGATGTTTCGCCCATAATCAATTCAAACATGCTCTCGGCCTTTCCCTCGAGACGAGACGTATGGACATTTTCGAAAGATCAATCACCACTTCAAAGGATGTTCCTAACATGCTGTCCTACGCATTCCGTGTTTGCATGTCGTTCATAGAGAACAGGCAATTTCGTGATCAAGTCCTCCGCATATTAGTTAGGTTATACCGCGATCTCGATGTGCCTGATTACATCAACATGATACAATGCTTGATATTTCTAGACGATGCAAAGTCAGTTGCCAGTATTCTCGATAAATTAACAAAATCCGAGAAAGTCGAAGACTCACTTATGGCCTACCAAATCGCATTTGACCTTTACGAGTCTGGCACTCAGCAGTTTCTCATCCGGGTTGCTCAAGATTTAGAGACTCTTCTGAAAGACGATGATTCAAGGCAAGAAAAGCTTAAAAAGTTGGCTGTGATTCTTCAAGGTGAGACAACGATTGAGTTGCAACTACAATTTCTAATAAGAAAAAACCATGTCGATCCATTGATTCTTAGGTATACTCGCGACGCAGTAAGGAACTCCATCTGTCACACAGCTACAGTAATTGCAAACGGTTTGATGCACTACGGAACAACCTCTGATACGTTTCTGCGCGAGAATTTAGAATGGCTTGGTCGAGCTGTGAATTGGGCTAAATTTACGGCAACAGCAAGCTTAGGTGTAATTCATCATGGTCATGAGAAAGATGCCCTCCACCTATTGGCCCCATATCTCCCCAAAATCCCTGCTCCTGCCGCCGGAACCACAGCTGGCTATACTGAAGGTGGAGCGCTATATGCGCTGGGATTGATCTACGCTAACCACGGTCTATCGATTATCGACTATTTATTGCAGCACCTTAAGGAAAATCACTATAACGAAGCGATTAGACACGGTGCCTGTTTGGGTGTTGGTTTGGCCGCTATGGGTACCAACAGGGTAGATATTTACAATCAATTGAAGTTCTATCTATATCAGGATGATGCGATAACTGGTGAAGCAGCAGGTATCGCCATGGGTTTAGTCATGTTAGGCTCCAATTCACTAACTGCTGTGACTGACATGGTATCCTACGCTGCTGAGACGCAACACGAGAAGATCTTGCGAGGCTTATCTGTTGGTATCGGTTTAATGATGTTCGGTTGTATGGAGCAGGCAGATGAGATGATTGCAGCGCTCGAAACTAACAAGGATGCACTAATGAGGCGTGCGGCTATGCACGCCATAAGTATGGCCTATTGTGGTTCAGGGAATAACAAGGCCATCTCAAGACTACTCCATGTGGCTGTCAGTGATGTGAACGATGACGTCAGGCGAGCAGCAGTACTTGGTATTGGTTTCATCTTATTCAGAAATCCGGAACAATGTCCAAATGTGGTGAGTCTTCTGGCGGAAAGCTACAATCCTCATGTCAGGTGTGGTGCTGCAATGGCTATAGGAATTTGCTGTGCTGGTTCCGGAAGCAAAGAGGCCATGTCGTTGCTAGAGCCAATGGTGTCTGATCCTGTAAATTTTGTGCGCCAAGGCGCGCTCGTTGCATCAGCTCTGGTGCTGATCCAGCAAACTGAGGTACTGAATCCTAAGGTCAAGGAATTCCGTCAATTATACTCAAAAGTGATCTCTGACAAGCACGAAGACGTGATGGCCAAATTTGGTGCAATTATTGCCCAGGGTATCATCGATGCCGGTGGTCGCAATGTCACAGTATCGTTACAATCGCGCACTGGTCACACAAATGTTTGCGCTGTTGTTGGAATGCTGATATTCTCCCAATTCTGGTACTGGTTTCCTCTTACACATTTCCTCTCCCTGGCATTTACACCCACTTTCCTGATTGGTTTGAATGAGAATTTGAAGATGCCCAATCTTGAGTACAAGTCTAGTGCAAAACCCTCAACCTATGCCTATCCACCTCCCATAGAGGCGAAGAAGGAGAAGGAGCGAGAAAAGATCAGCACGGCCATTTTGTCTGTCACGGCGAAGGCTAAGAAGAAGGAGGCCACAAAAAAGGACAAGCAAGAGAATGGTATAGAGAAAATGGAAGTTGACGAGGATAAGAGCGCAACAAGTAAGACGAAAGTTGAAGAGCAATCTAGCGAGATAAAAAAGAGGGAATCAGAGGAAAAAGTGGAGGAGCCTGCATTTGAGATGTTGGCTAATCCGGCCAGAGTTTTAAAACAACAATTAAGAGTCATCTCCATGTCCGACCAGTCAAGGTATCAGCCTTCAAAGAGTTTGCAAATAGGTGGAATCATATTGATGAAAGACACAAGGCCCAACGAACAAGAGGATCTGATAGAGCCGGTGACAGCTCATTGTTCAAAGGTTGAGGAGGAGAAAGAGCCCGAGCCCCCAGAGCCGTTCGAATACTTGGGCGACTAAGTATAGATAAGACTTTACACTAATTATCTTTCTTATATTATTAAAAAGATGAAAACGATGTCACGCGATTGTTGCCTGCCGCCATATGCTGAGAGATATCTTCATCTTACAATGGAGGGAGCTCAGCCTTTTTTGTTGTTGAAGATATTCTTCCTAGTTGTTGAGTGTTTCACAGCATTCATCTGAGCTAGAGTCTGTCTGTCGGAGGGCCAGCTAGATCTTCTCCTTCGCGTGTTTATCTTCGTTGAAAGATTGAAAATTTGTTAAATCACTGTCTGAGACTAGAGACTCGAAACGGGGCCAAAAGAGGCGGCCAACTCGATCTTGGAACTTCAAGTGAGTAAAGTTGAGTCAATTTTTCATCCGTGATGATGGGTCTCCTCTTCTCGTGTGATTGATAGGAGAAACTTTAGCCAAAATCTTCATTCAAATCAGGGGAAAAAGTCACGATATTGAGCAAATCAGATTGGCTCCAACGCCATTCTCGCGGCCCATTCCCTCTGGATCTTCGGCGCGCCTCTTGAGCGCCTCAATGTAGACTGGCCGCTGGAAGAGGCCCGCATTTAGCGAGCTAACCATGTTCTGGTCTCTTCCTGGCCGAACGAGAACATCAAACAGACTAAAGACTGGCTTGTGGTCCGAGCTGATCAATTGGGGCAACCAATCGTAGAGGAGACATTGGATGTGTCTTTGTCGCTTTGAGCGATACAGTATGCGGTCTGTATAGCTTGGGACCCGTTTGGTTTGTCTGTCATACTTGTTTGTGTGGGCGAGAAACTTGTAAGTTGGGGGAAATTTAATCTGACTCTCTTGGAAACCATGAAACGCTTGTTGGGTTTCCATCACTTTAAGTAGTTCATCATTTTGGGTGAGAATTTCATAACTATTATTATGTTGTTCATTTGAACCATTACTACTGCTTGATGCTGGTGGTGCTGGCTGTGTGTGAAAAATATCGTCCAAAATTTGGATGGTTTCGTCGAAGGTTCTCTGTTCGAGACGGAAATTGAGATCACCAATGAGGAAAACACAGTCAAAACGGGCAGTCGAATCGTTAGACAAATAACGAGGTTTGAGTAATTTCAAATCCTTAGGTAAATCGATGGAATTTATAATCCTCTGATATTCCTCAATTCTGTCCTTGAGTTTGTTCTCATGGGCCGGAAAATGGCAATTAGTGAACATAAAGGAGGTTCCAAAGAATCTGAAGGCAATGGAAACGGAACCCTTGGTTTTGATCATGTTGGTTGGCATTGAGCGAGAGTTGTAAACGGATTCCTCTGGAGTGGAACAGAACCAGATGAGATCGCGTCTGATGAAGATGGACAAATGGAGCACCCCGAGGGAGCAACTGTGCAACAGGACATGGTTTGGGCCCAAGGTTGTCTGCAGCTCAATGTCCCACTCGCGCAAATAGTCAGCCTGCGAGCTGAACGCCTCCTGAATTCCGATGGCATAAATGTCCGGCATGAACACCAACTGGTCGGGCAACAGTAGATCGTTCAAATTAGACGGCGCCCTCTTCCGGTTCTGGTTCCAGGTGCACACGAAGATGTTCACGCGCCCCTGGGGAAAGTATCTGAAGAGTTCGTCGTGGCCCAGCAGCGAGTCCTGGCCGAGCGAGCCGATGAAGTAGGTCCGTTTCTTGACCTCGCTCACCGAGATTGGATGCAGACCAGCGGCCGAGGGGGCCACTTCCGGCCCCATTTGTCCTCCCCCTTCGGTCTCAGACTGTCCCAGGAGGCGTCCGTCGTCGCCCGACGACGAGTTGTCCACCGTGGTGAGCGTGGACTCGCTGGACTCGCTCGGCTGGCCGGCCAGACTGTCCGACTTGCGGCCACTCTGGGCGGCCTGGTCGCAGGCGTGGGGCTGCACGCGGCGCGCTCGGTGCAGCCGCGAGAAGTGTTTCCGGCCGCAGGAGGCGAGGCAGCGCATGTTTCCTTCCGGCGGCTCGTCCGTCGCTTGTCGTGTTGTTCGAGGCCACACGCAGCCGGAAGTTCGGAGGGCGCCCTCAGGCGCTCGCTGGCAGCCGCTTGGGGGCGGGCCCACCAGGTCGGCGCTCTCCAGACAGTCTATGTAGTCGACACTGACGTTGTGCTGCTCGCGACCGAGCGGCCCAGGCAACAGGTGGGCGCGCTGGCACCGCTTTGGCGCCGCCGACGACAACTGCTCGAGCTCCGGCACACTAGCCGCCGACTCCAAGCGGCTTCCGGCCGCCAAGGGGGCACTTCCGGCGCTGTGGGCGGGCGCCTGGACGTAGCCGGCCTGCGACTGCAGGTAGAGGGCGGCGTCGATGCTCAGTTGGGCGCGGCGGCGTCTCGCGGGCGACTCACTGGAGGCCAACTGGCAGCTGGGCCCAAATGGGGGCAGCGTCTTGAGACAACTCTGGGGGGCATCTTGCTGCTTGAGGGCTTCCTGTTGGAATGTTCTCGCTTCGCCCAACTGGCTCGAGTTGGGCTCCACTTCCGGCTCGATGGTGAGTTCACTTCTCAGCTCACTGTTGTTGTTGCTGCTTGAAAGCTCGCCTGGTTTGATTCCCCTCAGACTGTTGTTGGACGAGCTGGAGGAGCTTGATGCTGAGCGAGACTGCTGGTCCATTTGTTTGCCGGCTTGCAATTGTTGCTCTTCTGCTGCTTGTTGGCCGCTTTTCTGCTCGTCGATGTGTCCCACTGGCTTGATTTGGCGCCAAGCGAGCCGCGAAACAAGGCCAACAACAGTGGTTCCCAGTTTGCTGCAGAGACAGTGGCCAAAATGTCCATTGCGCCAGCACGAGCGACGAGCTTCACCTTAGGACGCCTGAGGGCCCAAACACGAGACCGTAGCTCTGCCATGCTGAGTCTCGCTGGGCTGCTCTGCTCTCTGTCTCTCTCTCTCTCTCGGCCAAGGGCGCTTACCCTAAGCGTCGAGACCGCTTTATGTGTTTCCTTCTCTCCGCCTTCAACTGTCTCTAGAGCATCAGAACTCAGAATTTAGAATTCCCCCCGCAGACACTCTCTAGCTCTAGCACAGCTCTCTTTTCTTGCTCACTTCTTCCAGCTCACTGGGCCCCAAACAAATGCCCAAGCGCCAAAGCCCGAGACAAATGGGCTCAATAATGGCAAGCGTCTGGCCCCGCAGACTGTCTCCGTTTGCGGCCAGACTCTGCTCTTCTCTCTTCGCGATCTCTTTGATGTCTTCTGCTTCCGCAGCTCAGCCGCAACTGTGGCCAGCCTCTCGGCGCTGCTTGACTCTGCTTGAGGCTGCTTGGCGGCCAAACTTGGCCGCCCGCAAGATCGTTCACGCTCAGACTCCCCTTGAGGCCGGCCGGCCGGAGAGCAGCATCTGTTTGTTGTTCTTCCTCCTGGGCCTCCACTTGGCCCTCTTGCTTTGGTCTGCCGCTCGGTTCGTGCTCTCTGTGTGAGCAAAAAGCAAAAGCGACCAACTGGGGCCCGCAATTACGTGAAACTGCACTCTTACTTCTAGTCTTGGTCTCTCAGGCGGCCCGTTTTTCCTCCCTTAGGGTCTCCAGTCGCAAACGAACGAGCATCATATAGCAGCACACAGTGATACTTGTGCACAGTAATCCAAACACAGAGTGATATTTGCACACAGTGATGCAAAAACACGCGGCCGAGTTTCACGAAAACGTGAAACTCGTCCAACTTGGTGCAACTTTTCGATTCCCACACAAAAAGGGACCATCTTCTTCCTTCACGCCTCAACTTTCACACACTAACAGTGATCACTACACACACCCACTCGGGCGCATCATTCCACCGGTGTTGCTTGTCCTTAGTGCTGCTTGTTGGACTGCACACGAGGCGACGTGTCGGCTCCTAATGAGATACACCTGCACTTCTGCCCCCAAAAGCGTGCTCCTTCTGGCCCAAAAGCAAGAGACGAGCTCACTTTCCACTTCCCACAAACCTCAAACTCGAACTCAAACTCAAACTCAAACTCAAGCGAGAAGCATCCAAAGCTTGGCTTCTGTGCACTTCTTTTCACTTTCCACTTTTCACTTTTTCCTTTTTGCAATGAAATTATGGCTCAATATGTTTCCAAGCTGAGTTTATGAGTATAAACTCTCTCAACCTTCTCAACTTTGACAGCTCTCAACTTGAACCATTCACTTGGGCGCCACTTCCTGCGCTGAGCTCCTCTTGGGCTGTATTTGGGGGCGCCAAACACAATGGGCGACAAGTGTCTCTCGTTGAGCGGCCGACCAAATGGGGCCCGTTTGCATGGAGACAGTCGAAGGGAAGAGTGTGTCTAAATCTAACTCTAAATCCAAATCTTGCCCACACTTCTGCACATGCGTTTGATGGGAGCCACTCGACAAGGAGGAGAAATTGTGCTCACTTTGCCCGTTCGAGCCGGCAAAAGAAATGATCCAGCAAACCTAAGCATGGGCAGAGCTTAGCATTGGCACACCTTAGTGTGCGCTGTGCATGGATAAATGAAAAGCCCAGATACTTTTCGCCCTTCAGACGCGCCTCTTGGAGCTCATTTGGGGCCACTTGCGGCCGATTATCTGCAAACAACGTGCCAAAATCAAGCAGGACCAGACCGCCTCCCGCCAGACAGACAACCCTCGTCCATCGATACTTGTCAGCGGCACTTGGGGATTGTTAGAAGGAGCTCAGAGCCGCCCGAAAGCATAGGGGCGACCAGCTGGACCAGCTTGCACTCTGTTGCCATGGACACGGACACGGCTCGGCGAGTGTTCCGAGGGCGCCCTCTCCACTGGCAAGCTCTGTGTGCTGAGCTTGTGTCCCCAATTGGAGGCGACGACCTCTGGCAGCAATAAGCAATAAGGGCGGCTGGCTGGCCGCAGACAAGTGCTCGAGTGCACTGAAACGCGTTGAAATGCATTGAAATACATTGGAATGCGCCCAAGTGCTGCGGACTTCTGGCGCTCTTCTGGTGTGGTGTCATCGAGAGCAAAGCACTGAGAGTGGATTGTTATAATCTGATTGAACTGGCCGCAAATTGAATGGCAAATTGAATTTGCCATTCCAGTTTGTGTTTACTTGGAAAACGGGCGAAAAAGTGCACATTTTGGGTGGAAAATGTGCGTTTTCCAATGGCCAAAAGGCGCTCGTTTTGGGAGAAAACTTTGCACGATTGGCAAAATTGTTTTGCAATTTCCAAATGGGAAAAATTGGAAATTTTCCCCAATTTTTCGTTCAAAATGTTGCAAACCAAAAACAGACAGTCTTCCTCATGAAAGCTCCAAAGATGATCTCCCATTTTCGGTGGATATTTCTTCGCCAAACTTCATTGGATTTATATTTTGCGGATTTATATTTCGCGGAATCCAAATTCAAGAAGTGGCGCCACTTTGCCGAGTCGATGAAGGGAGATTGATAAATGGAATCCATTGACCTTTCCTTTGGATTGGCGCCATTCGGCAATCATTTGGCACTTTGGCACTTTGGAAGTTTGGCTTTTGAGCAGTTCGAATTCCGATTGGAAAACTCGAATTCGAAGCTCGAAGTCGAAGCTCAAATTTGAAGCTCGAACTTGAAAGGGAAGGTCGAATTCATTGGCGAATCTTGACACTTCGAGTGGAAAGATTTCAGCAAAGGGCGGCCAAAAAGTGCGATTGTTCTGGCAAGAGTCGCGCTCGAGACTGTCTCGAGCGTGGACAAGAAGCCAATCTCGTTTGGGTCCAGCAAGGCAACAAGCCAAAGCTGGCCAGTTGTGCGCCTCGAGTGGAGGGTCTTGGCGGATTGGCCGAAAAGAAGTGCTGGAAGAAGTGCTGGAAGAAGTGGCTAAAGAAGTGGCCAAGTGGGCGCCAAGTGGAAGCTGCAGAAGGCGAGCTTGTCAGTGAGAGGCCTAGGCAGTGGCAAATGTTGGCCAATTGTTCGGCTGGAAATGTTTTGTTTGTTTGCTGGAATGGAAATGCAAATGGAAATAGAAATGGAAATGGAAATAGAAATGGAAATGGAGGCAAGAGAAGAGGTGAGGAGAGAGACTAATGGTTGTTTGGCATGCGAGAAGTGGGCCGCGAAGTTTAGTTTGTCTTCGGCCGAGCTTGAGACTGTCTGCGTTGGCCAACATGCAACTGGCACACACACTCACTTGGCGCCTGCACCAACTCTGCTCTCCACTCTTCTTCTCTTCCACTTCTTCCACTTCTTTCACTTGGCCACCTTTCGCCTCCCGAAGACTGTCCAACAGTTGGCCCTTGCCACTTGGGCTCCTCCACAGCCACAAGGCCAGTTGATCGGCCTGGCGAGTGAGCAAAAAGTAGGCGACAATCTGGCCTCGTCCATGCGGAGCCTCCGAGGAAAATGCGCAAAGGCCACTTTTGGGCTGCTCGAGGCGCCTGCAAGTGGCCAAAGTTGGGCCAAACTTCAGCCAAACTTGAGCCAAACGGCGCTCCATTTGGCCATTCGTTCTGGCTAGAGCTGAGCCACAGGCTACAAGTGTAAGATGTGCATTGTGCGCGCCATTTGGGGCTTACACTTGCACTTTGCGCCAGTTTGGCCGCACAATTGCAGCCAGGAAGTCGTTCCGCCGGCGCACTTTTCGGCCTCTTTTCAGGCGCAAACAACAGGTGATTGCATGCACTCGGCCGGTAGAAGTGGGCGCAGAAGTGGGCGGACAAATTTGGCTGAATTTGGTTGGAATTTGGCCGAATTTGGTTGAGTTTGGCCAAAGTTGGTCGAGCTTGGTAAAAGTTGGACAAAGTCGCCTCCTTTCGGGCCGAAAATCCCGTTCAGTTGGCGCAAAAATGCGCCAAAAGCAACGGTCGCCGAGCTCTGACTTGCAGGTAGCCCGCCGGAAGCAGTCTGGAAGCTGGCCAGTGGAAGAAGCTGCAAAGAAGCCGTAAAGAAGCCGCGAAGAAGCGGCGGTCGTGCGGCTTTTCGGGCCAGCTGGAGTGAAATTTAATTTGTATTGCAGATTAGTGGCCGCCTCTCAGGTTGCATCGTTGGACTGTGGCCCAGTTGCCAGAGTTGTGGGAGAGCGAAAAGAGCTGCGGCAAGCTTTACGAGTTGCAGGCTAGCTCTCTTCTGCTGGGCCGCAGCTCGTCCTCCGCCCAAAGCTGGAAAGTGTATGCAAGCGGCCGCTCAATCATCGTCCGCTCATTCATTCATCCATTCATTTCGCTGTCCATTTTGCAGCTCCCAAGCTGCAGTTGTGGGCTGCACTCAGAGGCAAGCTAAGGGTTGGCCGAGCGGGCCAAATGGGCGGCCCTAAGCGCACCTCTGTCAGTGGCCGCAGACTGTCCCAAGTGGAAAAGAAAAGAGCTCTCCTGTTCGAGTGCGCCCAGTTTGTTTCTCGCCGGCCACTAACAAATGGCGCCGGGCGGAAGTGCTCGCGAGTGGCCAGCTCGCCGCTCGAATGGCTCAACTCGTTCCTCCTTTCCGAGCGGGCCACAGACAGACTGGCGCCAGAGACTGACTCAAGCCAGAGACTGACTTCAGAAGCCAGAGACTCTCGCCGGTGCACTTCGGCGTGCATCTGGAGAGAGAGAGAAATGGCGAGCCAGCGCGGACTGTGTGCAACTGGTGGCTCCTCGTTCTTTGTTCTTTGTTCTGGCTCGGCGGCGCTGTTTTGTCGAGGCTTTGTTTTGGCCGCCCGCTCGCTCGTTGCTGGGCCATTGGCCATTGGCAGTTCATCGCATGCACACACACACACGCCACACACTGTCTCTCGCATGCAACCGCGCACTCCAATAGCTCACTGGCGAGACAAACTCTTGCCCTCCACTGGCTTTCCACTGGCCATTTGGGCGAGCTCGTTTCCGGCCACTCGAACAGCGAAACAAAACTCCAACCGCACACACAGAGACTAGAATTCACAGAGACTAGACTGGCTTAGACTAGAACTATTCACTACTACGCAATGCTCGGTGCCATCTCGGCAACACTGCACTGCGGAACGGTCACTCTGCTTTGGATTGTGCTGAGCTGCTCTCTTCCAATGCTCTGCTCTGGTCACTCTGCTCTGGTCACTGGCCAGTGGTCACTGGCCAGTGGTCAGTTTCGGGCGGCCACTTGTTCGCTGGAAACTGCAAAGCTGAGGAAGCTGTACGGCCGAGCTGAGAGGAGGACTAGCGCAAGTCCAAAGGAAGTCCGAAACATGTGCAAAGGAAGTCCGAAGGAAGACCAGTGGAAGTTGTCCATTTGGAGGATCGGGCCTTTGCTTGTTTGGCCGTGCTGGAAATTGGAAACCGGCGTTTTGTTTTCCCTGCCCTTTGGAGCGCCCGCAGCGCCGCAGACTAGAGCTCCTCTTGCAGCTCGGCCACTTGTAGCCAGTTGCAAGTGGAGCAAAATGGACTAGCTGCCATTTGGCTTGGCGCTTCTCGCTTTCTGGCGCCCTCGCGAAGCCAAAGAGTGCATTGAATGAGCATTGGATGAGCATTGGAAGTGCATTGGATGAGCACCAAAAGTGCAGAAGCCGCCGCAGCTAAGGAGTCGAGCGCTCAGAGGCAGAAGAGCCAAATTGCAATTGCCGACCAATTGGAGCCTCTTTGGCGAGAACAAAAAGCCATTGGCCAGCGAGTGGGATATTTGCCAATTGTGTGTCTTTGGAGTGCTGCTTTGGAGTTAGAGATGTGAACTGCCGACTGCCGACTGGATTTTCGACTGCCGACTGCCAGTTCGGACTGCAGTTCACAGTCCGTTTTTTCGACTGAACTGGCACGACTGAACTGTGCAGTTCAAACTGTGC
>Ga0058701_10002208_pt1 | contig 14571 bp, 6 predicted proteins | sample AgamicOrMae_FD_97039 | JGI IMG/M metagenome (GOLD analysis project Ga0058701, IMG submission 97039) | Agave microbial communities from Guanajuato, Mexico - Or.Ma.e | ecosystem: Host-associated > Plants > Phyllosphere > Phylloplane/Leaf | place: Guanajuato, Mexico | collected 2012-06-04 | reverse complement strand
CGTTATAGGGAGGAAAACGTTATATAGAGGAACGTTATAGAGAGGTAAGAAATACATTGGTCTTATGGCACTTTGCCGGGACCAAACATTTTGAACGCTATAGGGAGGAAAACGTTATAGGAACGTTATAGAGAGGCTTCACTGTATTTGCGAATACCGGAGTATTATGGAGATCATTTTCTGTATCGCAAGTTCGACAATTGATTTCGCTCGTAATTACACTTTTACTAATCCCAAAATCCTAGTTTATCAAAAATATCTAGTCTAAATACGGTACAGTTGCGAATCCGTCATGTTGTGAAGTCCCTCAAATACAAGTTTGGACCAAATTTTTGTGATTCTGTGCCAATTTTTCCGAAATATCTCAATTGATATTATTACAGTAGTTATGTTACAGTAGTGTCAGCAATGCAACTCTGACTTTAGGCATTATACATTTTCATTCTCCGCTCCAAGGCTTTCAAAACTCAATTAATGAACGATATCTAAAATAAACATCAAAGCTCTATAAATGATATCAAAAATGTAGTTGTGAAGTTGATTATGGCAGCCAAGCAAATCAGATGGCGATAGTGTCCAGTCTCCTGCGGAATTTGTGGCTTTTCCATGAAAGATGGATTCTTTAGTGTGGTGGAGTGGATAAGCTGACGGAGGGTGCGATGTGTAAGTGATGCTTATTCTACAAACGCTCGCTTTGTTGTTGTTTCTCATGAAAGTGTAAATCTAGTTTTCTCATGGCGATGATGTATAATGAGGCTCCTTTATTTCCGCTTGCGTTTCCATTGGTTGCAAACTCGTTATGAAAAATTTACGGGCCGCTCTTTGCGTTGAGGTAATTCCTATGCTTATACCTTGCTTTTATGTCTTTGTTTTCGCACTAAAATGTCAGTGAGCACTTCCTAATGTTCAGTTCGGTTAATTTATTTCAGCGAAATGTTCGATTTAAAAGAACTGCTTGATTAGCACGAAAATTAGTTCAGTAGAATTACGCCGAAGTTTTGTGAAATATCTTTTAAAGCAACTTCGTGTCTTCTGTCGTGACAGTCAATTTTACTGAAAATGCTGTACGTTGTTGCCTTTTGAATGCACTTGCTCAAATTTTCGAAACCGTAAGGCACAAACGTTGCACATAGCTTACTTGAAATGTTAGACCAAAGGTCTAAAATAGAAAAGGGGATCACTTGAAAAAAAATTCTTTGAGAACTTTTGTTTCCAAAAAAATGAAGAAAAAAAAAGAAAAAAATACCCGACTCTACATTAAAATATATGACTCAACTTTATAAGCACGATCCTCTACCGGTAAAATAGCTGAAATATTTACAACCGTTCATTTTATTCCCCATTTTGCTCAACGATTTCAAAACTTCTTATTGATACATGCGATCTCTCGTAATTTTTTTGTTCTTCCTACTTTTTTAAAGTATGTAAACCACATACTATATTCAATATTTTTCATAAACCTAATTGTGAGTGAATCTCTCTTGAAATTTTCTGCGTCTGTGAATTCGCAATATATCAGCAAAGACTTGAACAGCTCGTAAACGCTCTTAAAATCCCGCGCCGAGGAATGCACGAAACATCCACTATGTTACCGGGTTCGAAATGATTCTAAATTATGATTAATCAGGCGCATTAGGTCACTGTCACCGCCTTATCGGAATATCTTATCAATCGACCTGACACGGAACCATAGACTAATTCATGGCCAATTTGGCGTCCCTGTCCGGTGACCATCGCGATACTTTGTCTCTGGCCATTAAATATCCGCGCGCTTCTTTTTATTGTTTGTCTCGTCGCAATGTTTCAAATGCACTGTGATCCATATCAATGCTCTCATCTTGGCATATTTCCATCTCTTAGCTCGTCACATTTTTATATTCCCACTTGTTTCTCCGTACTTTTCGAGTAGTAAAAGCAATGTTTTGATGTTACGTCTGAGTTTTTTGTGGCTGTAGTGTGAAGTTTGCAGATTTCAGTGGCTAGGCCAATCAGAGCGTTTTCGCATTTTCCGCTTTGCAAGAGATTTCGTGTCACAGGTTAAGCGTTGTGAGTTTTAATATTCATTGATATTTATGAAAAAAGCAGTTAGTAAAATAGTAAATTTTAGCAATCCCAAAAGTGTTCTACAATTTAGTTATATCTTTGAAAATTTGAAAATAGCGAAATCAGTGCTGTTTTTTTTAGCACTTCCAGCCTGATATTTTTCCTTTATCATACATGTGTAGAAGTAAGATCGGCTGTGTAATTTTCATCTGCTGATTCGTTGGGTTGCATTATAACGATATTTTGAATATCAAATTTGCCAGAAAACGAATCCCAAAGCCTTAAGATTGTAACTTTTAATGTGTATTTCTTCAGCATTCCCTGAGAACAAATACTTTGTGAGCCTTCGTTTCCGGATAAAGCACACGTTGGCAATGCATTTTGCTGGCCGTGCCTTGCTTGTATGCCAATGAGCATTCTCAATGAGGCATGTAATTTCGGTGCGGAGGCTCTTTAAACAGCAAGCGAGTGCTTGAGGGCCTCTCCGGAGGGATTCCTAGTAATTGCCCAATGATTACCGTGATTGAGATAAACAACTGCCAATCTTTGGCCTATGCTTCCTGTCCAAAAGCAAAGGCGCACTTTTTAAGCATTCATATTAAGGGGATGATAACTCTTTTAAGGTAAACGTAGGCCAAAGATAATCGGGGCCTGAGCACGTGTATTACTCCGACGGTATTTGCGATCTGCGAACACTGAACACACACAAACAAAAGAACCTCTAACAATGAAGTTTTTACTTTACTCCGGAAAGTTCTCTTCAGTTTTACTCGATATTTAGAAAACGGGGAAGTTGTCCAATATTACTGAGACCTCCAATGTCTAAAAATACCAACTTCTTTACCTTTTAACAGTATTCAAATTGACCACGTTCAATTTTAATATTGGTCCTTGTTCGTGATTGTTTTGTCCTATCCAAGAATAAATATAAACCCATGCATCCCAGTCGATGATTGCTGACGCGTATACGTACTCAACAACGAAAATATTTTGATAATTATATATTAAAAATAAAAATATTACCTCAACATACCTTAAACAACAAATTTTATCAACACAAAAATTTAATATCGCAAAATTTCAACGTCTTTTCGTTTGCCGATTCTTTCAATTAAAAATTTTAAGCCTTCCCGTGGGCACAAATCGATGAACCGATAGCTGCGGTGCTAATGTTCACCTCGATTTTGCGTCATAGCAAGGCTTCCGAGTATCTGAGTACTGGGATACCCGCTCGCCACTAACGGTATCTATTTTGGATAATCACGCATTGAGTAGAATCCGTTTCAAGATGGCGGACGGTATTCGCCGACTTCGGGGAACACGGCGCTGAAGTCGCCAAATGGAGCGGAACTCCAGACGAGCACCGCCTTAGACAAAACCGTCCACAGGCCAATCACTCCCTCAACTCACGACCACACGAAATATACTCTCTTATACTGTCAAGTCGAGAAATTGTGTTTCATATTTGTCGCGAAGGTCCCTTTATGATTCCTGTGTATCAAGAAAATATCGGCCCGGGGTAACTTTAAGCGAAGAACTGTAAAGCCGCGATGTATATTTAAATATTAATTTCATACACGCCAACATTAATGTTAATATTAAACAATATTAGAAATATATGTTATATTAATTTGATAGACGGGTATGGTCAAAGTTGGCTCGTTAATCTGGACCACCTCTGAGCCTTGGATCTTCCTTCGGCTTTCAGTGCAATTCCAGAAGTCACTACAGGCGTCGCTAAACCTAGTGAAAAAGTACCGTCACAAAAAAATAGTATTGTAGAGTTTCTTGCGAGGATTTCTTTCGAAGTGAGTCATAAAAAAGCAGGAAAAAAATCACATTAAACTGTGTTGAGATTCCTTTATTGAACCCTCGCTGCTCGGCTCCTCCATTGATTCACGCAGTCTCGCAATTTTTACTTACTGAAAAAAGAAAGGATAGTTAAGAAATTTTAATTATGTAGACTTTAATTAACATGGTTACCCCGAATTGTGATCTATTTTGAGAATATTAAATTATATCAGAACTTTCAAATCTCTTCTTTGTATTTATATTTAACAAGCCCAAGTTTCTACATTTTTTTTTCAATTTTTCAATTTTTCTTTTAATATAAGTTTTAACTATAATGTCGGAATAGATATGCTTTTGACTAGTATTGACTAGTACGGAGACAAGTTTTTGTGAGAAATGGGAACTTCTCGAATCTCGGCCAATCCCGTTTTACTTTGGCTTGAATTTCGAAATCATCGTGACTTTCAAATTTGCAACGCAGAAATAGTTTCTGATTGATTTAAAGATGGCGCCGCCTTTCATTTGTTGTTAGCAAATTCATCGTAATTACACGCGCATTCGAAAAGTAATTAGAATGGGTACTTGTTGCGGGCGCTTTTTGCGTACCTTTTATTACTCTTCTGCTATGGCCTCTCTCCCAGATGGCGCGACAGTCTACATTGCTACCTCTCACAACTCCCCCCTCCTCCCCCGCCAAAATCTCGTTAAGAGGTATTGCTACTTGAGTACCGGCATCTGAAAAGGTGTCTTTAAACGCTGTCGTAAATGAAATACATTTAGATTATTAAACGGGTTATGGGTCGACCCGACCTATTTCTCATGGGATACAATTGAATTTTCTTTCTCTGCAGTGAAACATAGGATCTCCTCTACCTGATACTCAATTATCTCACCTAAAATTGGAATATCTTTTTCGGTCTATTACCTATACTGGCGTTGAATGTAGATATATTCAAAATTGGTTCAAATTTCTCAGTTATTCAAACTGCGATTATCATTTATATGAAGATTTTTTTCTTGTACTCAAATCGATTATCGGAGACTGTGTCCGAAGTTTTTCAGATCATAATTTCATCTTTGTCACAATTGAAGATTACTCGATAGAAATCTTGATGCCATTTGTAAATTATCTTTCAGTTTGTCAGTTGTTGAAACCTTGTAATCAAAGTTCATATCATCAGATTCTCGATGTATATCCAATTGTCTATAATGTTGTAACAAGTTGTCAGTTTTCAAGAACAGATTTTTAGAATACTGTTTATTCGATTGGTGGTCTTTCCCTAACGGAGTACAGGGATATGAGTAAGCTATGGGAGAGAAGAGATTATTGTGGTACTGCAGCCCGTCGCGTTGAAGTTATCGTGAAATATGTTCCCATGTGTTCGGAGCAGATCTCATATGGCGTTGATGTAACGCACCACTATTAATTTGCCAAACTGCTGCCACTTGTGAAATGCGCAAAGAAACGATGTCTTACAATGTGCCTCGGGGCTCCAAAAATAAATCCCCAGCGGGAAAAAAAAGCGCTCTCACTTCCTCGCGCCGAAAGCGCGCTGGGCGCAGGCCCGACCTGACTCCTCCTCAAAAATACTCACTTATCGCATTCCGGGTAATACGAGATTTGAGTTTGTGTTTGGTTATGCAAATTTAAATAAATAAAAATGGTCAATCGAAACGCAAAAATGGTGAGGGAGGTGTACCCCGTCATCGCGAAAATATATTTAGAGCACTTTTCTTTCGCCTTATGATTTTAAATTTCTACATATAAATATGAAATAAAAAAAATTGAAAAAATAGATTTTACTATTATTATGATTTTGAAAAAAATGTGTGCTATAAGGAGGCTCATTTTAGATAACATTCCCATTTAAATAATTTTTAAACATTATTATTATTATTATTATTTTAAATGTACAGCTTTGTGCACTGTAAAGAGGCCTTTTTTTGAAAAAATTCCCGTTCAAATTATATTTAAAAATCAAAAGATTTTTTAACTTTTTGCAGTATAAGGAGGCATTTTTCGGAAAATATTCCAAAGAGCTATTACATAGTCGTTTTTTATTATTATTTTTTTCAGTAAATTATTTAATTTTAAGGCGGAAATGTTGACTTGTAAATTATAATTATGGTTCAGAGCGGTATTTTTATGAAATTGTTTGATTTTATAAAGATTGTTTGAGCCCAATTCATGGAAATTCGTCCATGAATGAGCTTCATTTATTTGAGATGATTGAAAAAACGTTCGTGTTTTGTGGATAAATCTTTCGGGTTTGAAGTATCCCCGCGATCACAGCCCTTCGTCAAGCGTTGCTCACTTTGGGCACTTTACCCTAGAATTTCGGAATGTTTCGCGTCAACAAAAGCAGATGTGTGGCAAGACGGGTGACATAGAAAAACTGCCCGCAATAGTCCATTAATTGGTCAGCCCTGTCTTACAAAATAATTTATCCACTTCCGTTAACTTTCTTTCTTCGCTGTATTCCATTGACATTAATTAGGGGTCATCAGTTATGCTTGTCTTTGTTAATCCAGGAACAATAAACATTTGAAAGGACCATAACCTGCGTTCGCAAGACCCATCGTAAGAGCTAAACTAACTTTGACAGGATTTTTGTCGTGTGCTAATACTTTACCTGCAGCCGCTCACCGATGCTGTTCGGAAACGGCAACATTTATTTTAGAATCTTTTACAGTTCAGTATTTTTATACTTTAAAGAATATTGACCGTTCTGGAGACTATGAATGCAATAATTGAAGCTTTTTCCAAAGCTCAAATGTGCGCATTTGAATGTAAGAAAATCCTCCTAATTTTTCGAACGCTGAATTTCGTCCTCCTTGGGCGGTAAAGGATAAATTTTCTTCTGAGATAATGATCAGTTCTGTGATGAGATCAATCGTTGTGAACGGTAAAGAAATTTTGCGAATTTTTATTTGATGTCAAGAAGCCTCTATTTTATGTGAAACTTCTGAAGGATCCGCTTTCATCTGGTTAAAAAAAAATTTCAGAAGCCGAACAGTTTGGTGATTTTTTGTGGAGACTTTGGAAGTGGTCATTAATGAAATAGCGACGAATATCTTTTAATATTCTGGCGATGATTGTTGCGCGCCGAAAACATGTTCGATTGTTGAATCGGAGCTTATTGTTGCTTAATTGGCGGGATCGCCGGACCCCCCCCTCCCCTCCCCCCCGAAAAGGGAGGATTGGAAAATGATAAAGGTTACTTCCGCGCGCTCCCTGTCATCCAATGGACCTGTCCTTTTTTTGTGGAATTTATTATCTTCGTGCTTTGAATATGGAGTAACTGGTCAACCGGTCAACTTTTTGTTATCATTTTTCAAAACAGAAATATCATTGTCGTCTGCTTTTCAACTGCAACTTTTTCTTACTGGAGCGCTTTATTTTAACGCATTGAGACATGATATCACGTTTGTCATATTGAAGCAAGGATTTCTTTTCGTTAATTGGCCGGAGACACATGTGCAAGGAACAAAACTAATGAATAGTCTCATTGTAAAAGTATAGTAGGTTGGAAAGTTTTAAAAACGTAGCTTTACACGCAAGAAACTTTGCATGCGAGTTGAGTGCCTCATCGCACGTAAAGGGTACCTATTCATAATTGCGATATTCCTCAAATGAAAACTAGTATTTTAGAACAATTACTTAAGTAATCAATTTAAAAAATGCTTTGAGATACAGGATTGTTTGAAAGAGTTGAATGTTTGCTGGCTGTTTTAGCGCAAACGCACTTTCATAAATTGATAAAACTTTCATAAGCCTTAATTACTTCCAATGTACCAGGTTTATGATTCATTACTGGTCACCTTTCATTAAATTCAACCCATTTTCAATGAGACGATTCGTGACTTTAAATGATTCTAAACCCGTTTTTAACTTTGCAACTCCGGTAAAAAGAGCCTCTTGGTACACCGAACATTTGCTACTGTCATATTCCGCCAGATGGCGGGCAAGTATGCAAAAACTTCCTCTGTTGAAATCTCCACCACCTTTTATTTTTATGTTGTAACTTTTGTGTAAGCTACAACCGGACAGTGGGAAGGTATCTCATATTGACTACAATAAGAGACTTCCGATCCATTAATTATCTTCCGCACCATGTCATTCGAATAGCAAAATTTTTGTTAGAAATTATAAAAGAATCGAAAATTGGACGTGTTTGCTATTTTGGACGTTTGGAATGAATGTTTAATAAGTGCTTTTGAGCCAATCTTGTCTAACTTTGGCGAAGTTAGACGCGACTTTTCACCCCGCTTCTGACTTTCGGTAGAAATAACCTTGTCATGTTGACAGCAAGTCGAGCTAAAACGAGGAGCCGATTGACAGATTACGGGGGGACTTTCACTCGACACCCTCGAAACACAAAACTGATCCGGAGAAAATCGGACGCAGTCGCAGTTGTGACAGTGAAGTTTCAGCGTAATTAACCCGTGAACTACTTTTTAACATTCACTAAAAAGGAAAATAAAATTATTTTTGAGTCGTTTTCTAATACGGCACAGGTTTCCGGCATTTATCTGTAGCGTTATTCACGAAAAACGCGATTAGTAAAATCATATGATGTTTGGTGGGGTTAGTTATAATCACCTCCGCATTTATTTTTTATGTAGATTTGAGTAATAGCTCTTTGGGATATTTTCCAAAAAATACCATAGTTAAACGCTAACCCGTCTGATTGTAATCTGATCTAATAAACTGTGATTGATCTTGTATTTCAATTGAACTGATGGGCCTATGATTGAACTGATATAATAGAATGACAATATTTATCGGTGTAGGAAGTAAAACTGAATTAAAATAATATTTAAGCGTCCGAAGTGATCGTCAAAATATTACTATCAATGAATTCAATGAGAAACGTGATTATATCCATTTCATCGTATTTATATTATTTCTTTATTTACTCCCTCACTTTCATGGAATCAATGCAGCTTTTCGAAGCGATTAATCTTTGGAGTAAAACCCGATTTTCATTTAAATAATGACATTGTATCGAGGAATGCAAGAGTTAAAAAAATGATGCAACTAATGCCAATGCAATGGAAGCGTGCCACGTCGATCTGCATAAATTTCAGTGTGTTGTCATCACCCCGATAATCCCCTCAATATAGAGACATCATCCCCATTTATTTGACCATTACTTGCCCCATTCCCCCTCCCCCGAAATGTCTGTCATAAATGAGCTCATTTTGTAGACATTTTTGATTCATTTGGGAGACACAAAACGTCAGACCATCATCAGTGGTTTAAATGATCGTTTGCTTGTGTGGCCGGGCTGGCTAAAAATAAACGCAACGTGCGGCGTTGCCATGGGAACCTATAGCGGGGATTAAGTCACACATGTTTTGGTTTAATCGAGCGTGTAATGGTTGTAATTTCCGTGTATACCCTTTATCTCTCATTTTCCTGGAAAAAATCGCCAAAACTTTTGTGATTAGTGAAATTTTGTCGGGCAGTCGGAAAAGTATGAGCTTTTTACAAAGTAGGACACTACTGATACGAAGAAGTATTTTTGAATACCAATATTTGATGTAGCAGTTAAAGGGTATTTTTAAAACAGCCTTCGATAAAAGAAAAAAATGTTTGATTTCATTAAAAATCTTTTATTTTTGTGTCTCTTACGGGAATGGGAATATCGACGATGTCTCTTCCTATAGAAATAGGATTTTTGAGAGCTACCAAAAATAAATATTTTATGTGTGAAAAGTAGAGTTTTTCTGTATTACAGATTTATTGACCCCGCATTAAAATTTGAAATTCAAAGTTTTGAAAATCTTTTGATGCAAAGGCTTGAGTTCACAAATATTAGATACTTATTTTACTTACGTGAGATAACATTTCTTGGGTAAGTCGTGTGACCATAAAGTTGAGACATTTATTACATATAACGAGATTTTTTTAAATTATAATTTTATGTATAGGCAGTCTATGATAGCGGTTAACTGGACATTCAGTTTATCGCTGTAAGAACTCCTCTATGCAAATACAAAAAGTTGTGTAATAAAATTGATGTCTCAGTAAACATTGTCGATAACAACGTTTTTTTAGCGTGCAGGCCGCGTGAAAATATCCGTGTTGATGGTGTTTATCAATGGTTAAAAACGTATCTGACAGCAGGTATCTGCCGGTAGCAAACGGGTACCAAGGCACCCAGTGGTTAGGTGTAAGGCTTAGTCACCTTAGACGTGAAATCCACTTGGCTTTGTCGCTCGCTCCAAATGATAAACGCTTTCGGGCTCAGCTAATTATTGGTCTATGGTTTAATAATATAGGGTGTATATCGGAGCCACTCGTATTTCGATTCGAAGATACGTATGTTTTATGGGAGGCAGGGTATCAAGATTTTACAGGACTAGAAGTGTAGCTGCCTTCATTCATTCCGACTTTCTCGCCTTAAAATTTTACCTTTTGCCGAAAGAGTTAAGGCTTCTGATTATTCGGAAAGAAGATAAATAAACGCGCTCGGACCAAGTTTATCTAATTATATGGTGGGATTTTGAGTTACTGTTTTCCTAAAGCAGATAAGCCTAAAAGTATTTTGCCGCTTTTCGTGCCTAATGTTAACACGTGTTGATACAACAAAACCGAAAATTTTCACACCGCTAAAAACAACCCATCTCATCACAGTGATTTGTTTGCAATTTCCTACGAAACGATATAAATTTGTGATTTACTTATATTTTTTATGACATTGTAATATTCACTGTTGATTTATGCCTTGAACTAGAACTTATTGAGTTTCCTAGTCCTATTTTACGATTTTTTCTTTTCCGATGAAATGCGTGTAATAAACTGATTGTGATGAGGAATAATTTTACTAATAGAGTTTTACACGCCAAAACAATTAGGAGTGAAAATTGCTTTAGGACTAAAAATTCACTCCTAAGTAGTAAGTGATTACTATTAGTAAATTAGTGGCTCTCTTTTCACTATTTAGGAGTGAAATTTCACTGTTTAAAGCGAATTTCCACTACTAAATTACTGAGCGTGTACATCCTAGATTTAATCTAAAATGTTTGTGTAGACGTTTGCAATTTTAAGGAGAAATCCTCCTTGTATCTATCTATAGATCTCTTCCAATATCATATTTATATGCGATGTAATTTTGTTTAAAGGAAAATTCAGGTTTTTTTCAGATTTCTATATTGTTGAGTAGGTCAGGTATAAATATTAAAAAATATCCCAAATACTCCAGTAGGAAGGAAGAAACATTAATTGCCAATGTTTTAATATCCAATTTAGACTAAATTCTACTGATTTCTAGAGGGCAGTTACATAGGATCTCAAGAACGCGTCTTGTTGAATTTAAAGGGTTCTTGAAAAGCGTTGCAGGCCCTTGTAAGATGATTTCAAGTCGGGGCCTTAAAAAGTGGTCCAAAATTATGTCAGCCGGGCGCGGCGGCCTCGTTGAGGTGGGGGTGGGGATAATCTGGAGGGGGCGGGGCCTGCGGGAAGGGAAGGGGGAAGTGAGGTGCATCACAAGTTATGCACTGTTACCTTGGTCTAGCAAGCAAGCGGAGCTAACAACGATTGTGCCTTATTAGCTGGCCGGGGTAATTAGATGCGCCACGTAGGTTTAACTCTAGTAGCGGGCAGCCGCACCGCCGTGCTGGTCCTAATCACGCCCCCCCCTCCCCCCTCCCCCACCGTAACGCCGTTTTGGGTCAAAATGACACCGGATGTTTGGTTTCACTCAAACACCGTTTCCGTTTGTCTTAAATGATTTCTCATTGACACCGGACAGCTAGGCTCATGGTGTCATCCAATTATCTGAAATAACGCTATACGCTACAAAAATCAGATACGTAAAAATTACGCAGAGAGAAATTCTATTGTGACGGATAGCTGAGATTAAACTTTCTGGGCGCTCACAATCAGGTTAATCCAAGCCTGCTGCCTTACTGCGACAAACGTACGGGGGAAAACACGTATGTACTCTTAAAATACTTTCCGTTTGACCAATATTTACGAGTTTATTTTCACCTCAACCATCAACTTTTTCCGGCGATATTTTAAGAGTATCCTTACATTTGCAGGTTTTTATTCATTCAATCAGTGGGTTATCCTTAATGGAATATGAAAACGTCTTTTGGAACTTTTAAACTCCTTTGAAACTCACGTTTGACACGTAGGAACACGTTAACCTTGTTATCTGTGGAGAGCAGCGGCCGAGGTGAAAAGTGTGATTGGAGGTTCGGGGAAGTTCGGGCCGTTCCGCCGGTGGCGATTGGCCCCGAGCGAAGGACCCGATCACACCATCGGAGAATCACACAGGCCTAGTTACCAATTAAATTTACATAAAAGCCGACCGAAATCGTTTGTCCATCTGATAAAGAGAAGCAAACGTTTTGGAGCGTTCGCGGGTCCTGCCCCTCCTCCGCCACAGCCACCGCCCGGGTGATACGAAAAAAATATCTTGATTGCTGGGAAAGCAAATAAGAGATAAGTTAAGGTGTGAAAAAGAGCGTGTTTCTTGAAACAACGAAAACATACACTGCAAAAATAGGTTCCATCGTTCCCTTAGAAATTCTCCCAAAATCCTTTTCAGCCCTTTTTTGTTTTTGAATTTTTTCATTGAAAAAGTATGGAATACTGCAAAAAAATTGATCTATTGAATGCCTTTTGTTCATTCCAATTCCGGACAAATATACTTAATGGCAAAAGAATATACTAAGCCCGAAGATTAGTGTATGAGATCACCTGTTTTTGATTAATAGTACTCATAAAATATAAGCATGTATAAAATATAACAACATTATTGTGCATACTATGTTACGACTACGTCACCGCGACGTAAGTATTGTATCGAGCGAGTTAGCCCCTGAGGATTATCGGAATTAGTAGATTTCAGCCCGTGGTATGCAACACGCATGACACCCGTGTCGGTGGGGTTGCATCGTTTTTTCGGAAAGTACTTAGATACTCTTAACTTGCTCTGTAGGTTTGTTTTAACAGGTTAATCTGACGATCGTTGGCTATTTAGGGGCGGATTTTGTGGAGGGAAATGATGTTAAGAGCGCGCCCAGAAACTGAGACATTACGCCATCGAAACGTGGACTAATTACCTTTGAAACTGGTCCCGGGTCCCGCAGGAGCGTCCCTCAGAGCGTCGTTGTGCGCCGCCGCCGCCGCCACCGCAACCGCCGCCGCCGTTGCGCCGTTAAGACTTTTGGATGCCCCTTTCCGAGAAGCGCAGTCGTTCTTCCGTCCTTCTCTCTCTCTCTCTCTCTTTCTCTCGTCACCTGTCCGATGTCATCCGACTGGAGTGATGCGTGTTCTTCGTCAGACCAAATCGCGCTCAAATTATTGCTTTACAGGGACAACAAACTCCACAGCCCTTCAGAGAGGAAATGCAAACAGAGTTTCAAGTCGAAAATTTGGCAAAATCTAAAATCAGATCAAAAAACATAGACAAATATTTACAATATTCATGATAGAGTTGGATATAATTCGGTGATTTTATGTAGAATGAGCCTTTTACTTTAAGCCTGTTGTGTGTATACACACTGAATTTGAATCAGCTAGTGTCTGAGATTCAGTGAAAATTTACTGAATTTCAGTCAATACAGCACCACTGAGCTTATACAGTAGTGCTCTATATTGACTGAAATTCAGTGAATTTTCACTGAATACCAGAGACTCTCACAGATTCAAATTTAGAGTGTACGTTCTCGGTGATTCGCCCCTCGTAAATATATAGTTTTTATGAGACTTGGTAGAATTAGAAATTCGAACTCTTGTCGCATTCAAATCGACGGAATTTTGGTTTTTAGAAATTTATTTTGGCAATACTAATAATGATCTGATTAGCAGAAATTAATTAGCACGATGTCATACCAACACGAATTTCGCAGTTAAATTTGATTCGAATGCCGATGCAATTTATGATCTCGACACCACATTGTCGGCATTTCAAGGGGCGTAACAGATTTACTGTGCTCGCTCAACACCCTAAATATCGCACTTTGGAAATGCTCTTTTAATAATTTTACCTTCTACTACCTAAGATAATTATAAATCAAGCATTATCCTAAAGCTCTTTCACTCGGCATTATACTTCCAAGATGTTGTGATTATTTTTAAATCAAAATAATTGAAAATATGAATGGGTTATTGAAATATTGTTGAATTGAATCATAATTTGAGAAGTAGCATTAACCTTTCAAACCCAAGAATTTGCCCGTTTTAATTAGCAATCTGTTACCGTAATAATTACCTCTGACGCTCCACAAAGAGCACCAACAATGGGAATTATGTTGCAGACTAGACGAAAAGAAAGGCAAACTGTGTTTGCTGTCATTAGTGCTGGTTTGTGATAACCGCAAAGTTTCTCACCCCATCTCCCCCCCCCACCGTCCCCCCTTCCCCCATCCGACCATCATTTACCAACGAAAAACAAGGCTTGTGGTGGGGCTTAAACAAAGGAACATCTTAATGATGAAGCACCCCTGTGGGGGCTGTTTTTGCTGCCCCCAATACTGCACACGGATACTGCGAGACGAGCTGTTATCTCGTTGCAATCGAATTTTAAGCGTCTGGAATTGATCGTTATTTTCACAATACAAGAAGAAATCAGTAAAATTTTAGGAAATTGGATGATGCGGAAAGGGTTATCGGACGGTTCGTTAATATCTTTTTTTTTTACGGTAAATATTTTACGGATTGGTTTTTAGAGTGCACTAAAAAGCAGGTGTAAAGTTTGTCATTTACTATTATTACAT